>Ga0209310_1000332_pt1 | contig 58363 bp, 38 predicted proteins | sample AD_UKC030_MetaG_FD_184415 | JGI IMG/M metagenome (GOLD analysis project Ga0209310, IMG submission 184415) | Active sludge microbial communities of municipal wastewater-treating anaerobic digesters from USA - AD_UKC030_MetaG (SPAdes) (version 2) | ecosystem: Engineered > Bioreactor > Anaerobic >...
CCAGCGCGCGGATCGTCATCAGGATCCGGCCCTGCTGGATCTCGGTGTCGCCGACCCATTTGGACCGGAACTCGCCGATCTCGAGGACGGGCAGGCCGCAATCGCTGGCGAAGCAATCGACCAGAAAGGACTTTCCGACGCCGACCCGGCCGGGGAGGAGGATGCCGCGCTCGAGGACATCCCGCTTGTGGTTCTGGATCAGCCAGGCCAGATCGCGCAGCTTCTGCTTGGCCGCCGCGTGCGTGGCGACCGCATCCAGGTTCAGCCCGGGCTTGGGCTGCTTGAATCGGACCAGGCCCTGGCAGTACTCCTCGATCAGGCGCTTCTTGGAGGACGCGACGTGCTCGGGGGTGACGCGGGCGCCGTTGCGGATCGCCTCCGCCAGGAGATGCTGCAGGCGGAGGAGGTTGAGGCCCGACAGGCGCGCAGCCAGGTCCTCGAGGGAGAAATCGCTCCATTCCTTGACCGGCCGGTCCTGAGCCAGGGCCTGGATGGCGGGCGACTGGAGGAACTGGAGGCGGTCCTCGGCGTCGGGCAGCTCGATCTTGACCTGGGCCACATGGGGGTTCTGGAGGAGATCGGTGTGGAGCTCGGCGGCCGATTCGGTCAGCAGGAAGATGCCGACATCGAGCCGGCGCATCTCGGGGGAGGCGGCCCATTTAAGCAGCGTCACGAGCGCTTTTCGCTCGTCGGTGCTGGCATAGCCCTCGGGCGTGGCCGGGATGATCTTCTCCGGATAATCCACGATCAGCGTGATGCCGCCCGGCTTCTCCTCGGCGGCCCGCAGGAAAAAGCGGCGGAGCAGAGGGGCGAGCCGGAGGAAATCCTGCGGGGGGCCGTCCTGATGGAACCGCGTGCCCTCGACCTGGTCGTAGACGGCGAGCCATTCGAAGAACGATTTCTGCATGTCGGCCGAGCCGAAGCTGAGGCCGTCGCTGATGTCATAAAAGAGGAGCTGGGCGCGGTCGGGGAACAGGCGGCGGGCAAGGAAAGACTTGAGGGTGAGGTGGGCGATGCGGCCGGCTTCGAGCACCGGGAAAACATCGTAGATGTTGCCGTGGAGGATGAAGAGCGAGTAGGCGCCGCTGTTCCATCGCCGGGCCAGCTCGAGCGCCCAGGCGCGGAGGGGCAGCCGGGCTGGGCTGGCGGCGGCGGGGGCGGGGCTGGATGTCATGGCGGGAAACGGTTCGGCGGGCAGGTCTGGCACGCAGGAGATCAGCGGCGGGACGCAGTCCGGCTCGAAGATGGGCGTTGGATCGTCGGGATCACCGGAGGCACGGCGACCGGGGGGGCGGACGCGGCCGAGCCGTAGCCGACCCGAATGTCGGCCGGGGGGAGGTCGCCGACGAGATCGCGGAACTGATCGATCTCGCCGATCCACCGGTTGGTTTCCTCGAGGTGCTGGACGGTGGCATCGATGCGGCTCGAGAGTGCGTCGGCGCCCTTGAGGGCGACCGAGTCGGCGCGGATGAGTTTGATTTGCTGGTCGAGGCGCTCCTGCTCGGACCGGACGAAGGCGAGGTTATCGCGAGCCTGCTGGAGGCGGCGGAGGCGTTTGCGGAGCACCTCGAGCAGCTCGAGCCGGGAGTCGCGGAGGCGCTGTTTGGTCTCTCGGCTGGCGGCATCCTTCTGGGGATCGAGCTGCTCGATCTCGAGCGCGAGCTGGGCCACATCGCGTTCGGCCTCCTGGGCGCGTTCGGGGAGGGATTCGCGGACCTCGGTCTCGAGGAAGCGATCGAGCGATTCCTCCAGGGCCAGGAGGCGCAGATAGGTCCACATCAGCTCGTCGAGCTTGCGGAGCCGGGGGTCGACGGCCGGGTCCGGGGCGCCCAGGGCAGGCTCGCGGCTGACGCTCTCGATGTCGCGGCAGACGGCGGCCAGCGCCAGGTAGCGCTCGCGGCGGGGGGTGGAGAGCTGGCGCAGGGTGCTCTCGCGCCGCCGGACGAACTCGTCGAGCTGGGCCTGCTGATCGGCGGCCAGGGCGGCCTGCCGGCGGCGGTCAACCCAGCGCCGGTAGATCCCCATGTCCGGCAGGTAGATCAAGCCGAGGACGTAGGCCGTGGCCCCCGCCAGGAGGAAGAGCGGCTGCGCGCTCACAAAGCCGCCGCCCAGCGCCAGCAGGGCCAGCCACACGTGATGCGGGCTCTTCCAGAACTGACGTCGGTAGTTGGGCGGAGGCGAGTCCATGGGACCTGCAATCTCAATCCGGCGTGCCGGACACCCAGTCTGGCCGAACCCACACGCTCGCGCAATGACGGATTACTCGAGGGTGAACCATTGGGCTTCGACCCGGCGGTTCTGTTCGTTGTCGTTCCCGCCTCTCGGCCGCGACGGCCGTCGGGCGCCCGGATCGGGCCGGCTCGAGGGGAGGCCGCCAATCCCGATCCTACTTTTCCTGGATGGGCTGGCGCTGCGGGGCGGGCGGGGCCGCTGCGGCCTGCGGCGGGGCGGCTTCGGCCTGGACCATGCCCATCTTCTTCTTGTATTCCTGGAACAGCACGTTGCCCCGGGCCTGGCGCATCTCCTGTTGCCGCTGGATGTTCGATCCCATCTCCTTGGCCAGATCGAGCGTGGCGCGCATCTGGCCTTCGCCGGCGGCGGCGGACTGGCGGAGCTGCTGCATGGACTGGCTCAGCTCGCCGCCCATCATCCCCTGGAGCTCGGTGATTGAGCCTTTCATCATGGTGGCCAGGTTGTCGAGGGACCGGCCGATGGCGACGCGGGCCTTGACCTGCTCGAAATCGCGCTGGAACTTCTGGATTTCGCGGAGGCTCTGGGCAATGATCTGGGTGTTCTGCTGGTAGAGCTGATCGAGGCTCTTGAGCTGGCTCTGGTTGTCGGTGAGATCCTGTTCGAGGTCGGCCAGCTGCTCGGCGAAGTGGGCCCCATTGGTTTCGTCATTGGCGGCGATGGCGGCCTGGAGGAGGCCCTGGAGCTCGTCGCGCTGGCGCTCCTGGCGCCGGAGCTGCTCCTTGAGCAGGGCGACCTGGCCCGCGAGCTGGCCGTTGGCGTAATGGGCCTTGTCCGCCTTGGCCTTGGCGTCGCGGATGCCGCGTTCGACCACCGCCTGGTTGATGCTGTCGGTCTCGGTGGCCTTCTCGGCCATGAGCCCCAGCCAGATGAACATGCGTTTGATGGCGCGGAAGAATCCCATAGTGCTTGTTGTGGATTAGGCAATCAGCCGGTTGACAGACCAGGCGCCCCAGCCCAATGACATGTGCGTTTCATTCGGCCTCGAGCGGCATCTTTCTCCGAGGGTGAAGCGACCCAGCATTTTCGACCTCTCTGCCATGAATACGAATCACGCTTATACTAGCCCGGTGAAAGCCCGGATGTCAAACCCTCGGGCGCGCCGGGCGGGGGATTGGATCCGGCCGCGGGCGCCCCTCCTGCGCGCGGCCCGCTGGCGCGTCAAACCCCTGATTTCATTGGGGAAAACGCGCGCCGTCGCGCGCAAGACCTCTCGCGGGCGACGGGCTGATGCGCGGGGGGTTACAATCAAAATGCAGCTTTGTAATCCGTGATCGGGCCGGCGCGGCAAGGATATTTTGCGTTGACCCCGGCGCGGCGGGGAGGGTAGCTTCGGCCGCTGCACGTTGGATTGCATGATATGTTTGCCACGTTACGACGGCATCAGAAGTGGTTCTGGGCGGCGATCATCGCGGTGGTGATCCCCAGTTTCGTGATTTTTTTCACCTCGGACGCGGTCTGGTCGGTCTGGAGCGAACGAGCAGCCCAGTGGGGGGTGGTGTATGGGAAGCCGATCCCGCGCGAACGGTTCTACCGCGCGTATCAGGAGGCCGAGCTCTTTTATTTTCTGCGTGCGGGCTCCTGGCCCGGCCGGGATGAGAGCAGCCGCCAATCGGGATTCGACACGGGGCGGGAGGCTTACCGGCGGGTGCTGATCGGGGAGCTGCTCGAGCGGGATGGCGTGTCGGTCGGCAAGGAGGCCGCGGCGCGATGGGTGGCGAACTTCTTCCGCGATCCCCGGCAGAACACGTTCCGGATGGAGAACTACGAGCAGGTGGTCCAGGCCATCCGGAAAGAGAAGGGGATGCGCGAGCAGGACATCGACCGGCTGGCCCGGCACCAGGTGGGTATTCAGAGCCTGGGCAGTGTCTACGGCATGAGCGGCGCCCTGGTTCCCCCGAGCGAGGCCGAGGCGCTCTACCGGATCGAGAACGAGCAGGCCGAAGCCCGGGCGGTGGTGTTCGCCGCCACCAACTACCTGGCAGCCGTCACGCTCACCACCAACGCCATCGAGCAGTTCTACACCAACCAGCTCTCCCGCTACCGCATCCCCGAGCGGGTCCAGATGCGCTACGTCAAGTTCGATCTGACGAATTTCTGGTCGGACGCGGACCAGCGCATGGCCAAGGAGACCAACCTGGCACAGCGGATTGACGAGGTCTACGCCCGGCAGGGCGCCGAGAGCTTCCGCGACACCAACGGCGTGGTGATGGCCGAGGCTGCCGCCAAAAACCAGCTGCGGGAGCGCGTCCGCAAAGGCATGGCGCTCGAGGCCGCCATGAAAAAGGCCGGCGCCTTCGCGTCCGAGCTGTTCGCGATCGCGCCCATGAAGGCGGACAACCTCAACAGCCTCGCCGCCACCAACAATCTCGCGGTCGAAATCACACAGCCGTTCAGCCAGTACGATGGCCCGTCGGATCTGGATCTACCGGGCGATTTCGGCCGGCGCGCGTTCGCCTTGACCGACGAGGAGCCGTTCCTGTCGCCGGTGGCGGCCGAGGATGGCGTGTATCTGGTGGCCTTGCACCGGAAGATCCCGGCGGAGTTCCCGGCCAAGGAGGCCATCTGGGGGCGGCTGATGGAGGATTACCGGCAGTTCCAGGCCCTCGAGGCGGCGCGGCAGGCAGGCCGGTCCTTCTACCAGACGCTGACCAACGGCTTGGCGCAGGGCCAGGCTTTCACCAACCTGTGCGCCGAGGCCAAGGCCGCCGTGGTCAACCTGCCGCCGTTCGCGCAGGCAAGCCGGTATGTCGATGGCCTGGACGATCGCCTCGATCTCGACCAGCTCAAGCAGCTGACGGCCCGTCTGCGCCCCGGCCAGGCCAGCGGCTTCACTCTCGTCCCCGAAGGCGGCTTCGTGCTCTATTTGGAAAAGCGCACTCCGGTGGATGAAGCCAAAATGAAGCAGGAGCTGGAGAGCTACTTGCAGAACCTGCGCCTGACCCGCCAATACCAGTCGTTCGAGGACTGGTTCGAGTGGCAGGTCGCCCGATCCGGGGTCATGCTCGCCCTCGAGCAGGAGGAGAAGCAGCGGCAGAAGGAGCCAAGCACCCAGCCGTGACGATCGCCCCAGGCGGCCGCCGGCCGGGCTCACGGGCCGTGGAACCCTTCATCAAACTCTCCTCCAGAGAAACGCGCCAGTTCTGGGAAATCCCGGTGCTTTACGAGGACGACTGCCTGCTCGCCCTGGACAAGCCGGCCCGTCTGCTGGCCGTGCCGGACCCGGGCCAGCCGGATCAGCCGAGCCTGCTGGGGCTGCTGCGGCGGGACATCGCTCGAGGGGCCCCCTGGGCCCGGGAGCGGCGGATCGTTTCCCTGGCTGCGGCTCATCGGCTCGATGGCGAGGCGTCGGGCGTCCTCCTCCTGGCTCGCACCAGGCAGACCCTGATTCGCCTGGCCCACCAGTGGGGCGCCGGGAAACCGATCCAGCGCTGCGCCGCGATTGTCCACGGCGCCCCGGCCGAGGAACGGTTCCGGATCGAGGCCCGCCTCGCGCGGCACCCGGTCCATCCCGGCCATGTCCGGGTCGATCCGCGGCGCGGCAAGCCAGCTCAAACCGATTTCGCCGTCGTCGAGCGGTTCCAGAATTTCGCCCTGCTCGATTGCTTTCCGCTGACGCATCAGCCCCATCAGATCCAGGCGCACCTGCGTAGCGCGGGCCTGCGGCTGGTGGCGGATGCGTGGTATGGCGGCCCGCCGGTTTGCCTCTCCCAGCTCAAGCGGGATTACCGGCCGAAGGCCGATCAGGAGGAGCGGCCCTTGATGGGGCGGGCGGCCCTGCATGCGATCGAGCTGGCGATCGATCATCCTGTCACCAGCCAGCCGATCGCCATCGCATCCCCCTGGCCCAAGGATTTCACCGTCACCCTCAAGTATCTCCGCCGATTCGCCCAGGCCGCCTGATCGGCCCTGGTCGAAGCCAGAAAGTGACTCTCCCGGTCATCTTGTTGCAGGCGGCGTTTCCTCGAACGCTTCGCGCAGCAACCGGTTCAATTGCCCGGCCGCAAACAGCGGCAACGAGAGCAATTGCACCGCGGCGCCCTCTTGCCCCGGCAGCTTGACGTGCTCCAGCGCTGGCGGGCCCGAGTAAAACCGCACGGCCCGACACCGCCGTTTCTCGCGCAGAAATTGGAGCAGCGAACGCAGCGTCCCAGTCTTGCCCGCCTTGACCTCGACGGGCAGAACTTCCTGCTGCCAACCGATTACATAGTCCACTTCGGCATTGGCACTGCGGGCCTCCCGTACCCAGTAAAACAAGCCCGCGTCCTCAAACGCTGGCGCGGCAGCCAAAAGTTGCTGCCCCACGAACTGCTCCGCCAGGGCGCCCTCGTGGATCGCGACCAGCTCCACCGTGTTCGCCAGCGGCAAACTGCACAGACGGTTGACCAGTCCGATGTCCAAAAACAGGGCCTTGAAATGCCGGTCGTCCTGTTCCGCGCCCAGCGGCAGGCCGTTGGCCCCGGTATGCACCACCGGATGCACCACCCGGCTCAGGGCGAGAAACTCCAGCGCCCGCCGAACCCCGGCGGAGCGGTCGTCGCGGCTGATGCGCACAAACTTGATCTTGCGACCCACGTTGTGTGCCACGTGCCGATACGTCTTCCGCATCAGCTCGTGCAGCCGGCGCGGTCCGTACTTGGCAAAATCCGCCTCCATGGTCTGCACTAAGCCGGTCTGGATACGTTGGACCTCCAGCAAGTCCTGTCGCGCCGCATAGGCCGCCACTGGCTCCGGCATCCCGCCCACAAAAAAGTAGTTGCGCAAGACGTCGGATAATCTCCGGCCCACCGCTTCGGAGGGCGGCGCCCTCAGCGTCCAGGTTCGGAGGTAATCGGCCAGCGCCGCCCCTTCCGTGGCAGCTACGAATTCCTCGAAGGACATCGAGTAAAGATGCAGGAACTCAACGCGTCCCACCGGCATGGCACAGGCAAACTCCCGCAGCGCAAAATCGAGCAGCGATCCCGCCGCAATGACATGCAGCTCGGGCTTCAGCTCGCAAAAATACCGCAGCGACGCCAATGCGGCAGGACACGCTTGGATCTCATCTAAAAACAGCAGGGTTTTGCCGGGTATAACGCTCTGGTTCCGCAACAGTGCCAGCTCTTGAAGCACCCGGTTTGGATTGGTTTGGGCAAACAGGCTGTGCAAATCCCGCTCCCGCTCCAAGTCAACTGTCAATACCGACTCGAACTGCTCAGCCCCCCAGTGTTCGACCAAGTAGGTCTTGCCGACCTGTCGGGCGCCGCGAATTACCAAGGGCTTACGTCCGGGGCGATTTCGCCAGTCAGACAAATAGATCCGCGCGTCTCTTTTCAATATGAGCTCGATTTCATCACATTAAGCATTCAAAGACAATTGTATTTTAACACTTCCTATAAACATATTACCTGCACACTGAGGCTCATTGCACCCATCACACAAAGGGGCCCGCCTGCGCGCTGCGTGCGGTTCTTTCTGGAATGGCCCCCTACAGAAGACCGAGCTGGCCGCTTTGCTGGCGCTCGTAGCCGAGCTTCTTGTAAGTGAGCTCGGTGACCACGCGCCCTTGGGGCGTTCGTTTGAGATACCCTTCCATGATGAGATACGGCTCGTAGACCTCCTCGAGGGTGTCGGGTTCTTCGCCGACGGCGACGGCCAGCGAGCTGATGCCCACCGGCCCCCCGCTGAACTTGAAGATGAGCGTCTCGAGGATCCGCTTGTCCATCTCATCCAGACCGTTCCGGTCGATCTCGAGAATGGCGAGCGCCCGGTCGGCGGCGGGAGCGGTGATTCGGCCATCGCCGCGGACCTGGGCGTAATCGCGGACGCGCCGGAGCAAGTTGTTGGCGATCCGGGGGGTGCCCCGGCTGCGGCGCGCGATCTCGAGGGCGCCGGCGGGATCGATCTCGATGTTCAACAGGCGCGCCGAGCGCTGGACGATCGAGTCGAGCTGCTCGGCCTGGTAGTAATCGAGCCGCTCCCGAATGGGGAACCGGGTTAGAAGCGGCGACGTGAGGAGCCCGCTCCGCGTGGTCGCGCCGATCAGGCTGAAGCGAGGCAGATTGAGGCGCACGCTTCGGGCGTTAGGCCCCTGGTCGATGATGATGTCCAGCTTGAAATCCTCCATCGCCGGATAGAGGTACTCCTCGATCGTCTTCTGCAGGCGGTGGATTTCGTCGATGAACAGCACGTCGCCGCTCTCGAGGTTGGTGAGGAGCCCGGCCAGATCGCCCGCCTTCTCGATCGTGGGCCCGCTGGTGCACTTAATGTTGGCGCCCATGGCCTTGGCGATGATATGGGCGAGCGTGGTCTTGCCCAGGCCGGGCGGGCCGCTCAGCAGGATGTGGTCGATCGCCTCGCTGCGCTGGCGCGCCGCCTGCACCGCGATCTCCAGACGCTCCTTGACCTTTCCCTGGCCCGTGAAATCGGAAAACAGGGACGGCCGCAAGGTGATCTCCCAAGCGGGATCCGGCTTGGCCAGGACGTCGCTGATTCGTTGATCCGCCACGGCCTCCACGATGCGCTCCCCCCGGTATTCCGACAAGGGTAAACCCTAAGGGTCTGTGCAAAAATTACTTCCGATTTTGCTGGAGGGGATTGGGCGGGCTGGCAAGGCGCGACGAGCGAGCATACCCGCGCGGTCTGTGAGCGAGGAGCAACACAGCCAGCGTGCCCAAGGCCCCCAGCCCTGCGGGGCGGGGCGGCGCCGGGCCATCTGCTTTGTTGCTCGGTCGGTCGAGTATCGCAGGGGGATACACTCCCTCCCTCGCGCCTTGCATCGGGCCCGGCGGCGCTCCCGCCAAAATCGGAAGTAATTTTTGCACAGACCCTAAATCTCGTAGTCCAAGCCGCGGGCGAAACGGCCGGCCTTGGGCACGATCTTCACATCGTCCGCCTCGTAAAGGACCAGCGAGTGGGGCGGCACGCTGTGCATGAGAAAGACATTCCCCCCGATCGTGCTGCCCTCTCCGATCACGGTGTCCCCGCCGACGATCGTGGCGCCGGCGTAAATCGTCACGTGATCCTGGAGCGTGGGGTGCCGTTTCTGGCCGCGCAGCTGCTGGCCTCCAGCCAGGGATCGCGCCACCAGACCCACGCCCTGATACATCTTGACGTGGTGGCCGATCCGCGCGGTCTCGCCGACGACCGTCCCTGTCCCATGATCGATGAAGAAATGGGTTCCGATCCGCGCCCCCGGATGCAGATCGATCCCGGTGCGCGCGTGGGCCCACTCGGTCATCATCCGGGGGATCAACGCGACGCGCTCGACATAGAGCTCGTGGGCCATGCGCTGGACGGCGATCGCCTCGAGGCCGGGATACGCGACAATGACCTCCTCGCGGCTCAGCGCGGCCGGGTCGCCCTCGAACGCCGCCTCGACGTCGGTCTGGAGCAGCTCGCGGATCCGGGTCAGCTTGTCGAGAAACTCGTGGGCGAGCCGGCCGGCTCGGGCGCTCGATTCGCCCGTGCTCATGCCCGCCGGGGGCGAGTACTCCAGGCTCTTGCTCATCTCGTCCGCCAGCCGATGCCACACAATGGCCATCCGCTTGGCCGTCACCCCTCGGATCTCGCGCAACGGAATCGGCCGTTCGCTGAAGAAGCCCGGGAACAGGAGCTGGAGCAGGTCCAGCGTGATGGCAGCGACCGCGGACTTGGACGGGAGGTTGACGCCGTCCAGGTGGTTGATCCCTCCCGCCTGCTCATAGGACCGCATCAGCCGGTCGGTCAATTGGGCCACCGAGTCGTTCACTGGGTCATTATCCCCCAGAATCTCTGAAAAGCAATGGCTGCGGCCCGGGCCGAACGCGCGGGGCGGCCCCGGCTTGACAACCCGGCCCGCCATCCGATGATCGGAGGCCGGCGGCGCCCCGAAAGGCGGTCGATGTGCCGGAGCGACCGAGCCATGAATCGATCCATTTGCGTCATTTTCAACCCGGCCGCGCGGGGGGAGAAGGCCCGGCGGTGGCGGAGCGCGCTGGGGACCCTGGGCCCCGGCTGCGTGCTCAAGGCCACCTCCTCGCCCGGCAGCGCGGCCGCTCTCGCCGAGGAAGCGGTCCGCGACGGATTTGACCTGGTCGTGGCGGCGGGCGGGGACGGCACCGTGAACGAGGTCCTCAACGGCCTTGGCCAGGCCCCCGACGGATACGCCCGCGCGCGCCTGGGCGTGATCCCGATCGGATCCGTCAACGTCTTCGCCCGCGAGCATCGTCTGCCCCTCCGATGGCCCGAGGCCTGGGAAGTCATCCGCGCCGGCCGGGAGCGGCGCATCGACATCCTCGAATCCACGCACCACACAACGGGCGCGTCTGTGCGCCGGTTTTTCGCGCAGATGGCCGGGGCGGGGCCCGATGCGCGCGCGGTGGAGCTGATCGACTGGGGCGTGAAGAAGCGGCATGCGTATTCGGCCTATATCCTGGCCGGGCTGCGGGCGCTCCGCGAGACGCCCGCGCCGATCATGGTCGAGTGCGAGAGCTTCCGCGGCCCGGCGCAGCTGGTGCTCATCGGCAACGGCCGGTTCTATGGCGGGCCTCACCCGATCTTTCCGCAGGCCGACCCGGCCGATGGGCGGCTGGATCTGACCGTGTTTCCGCGGATGGGCTTGTGCACGGCGCTGGGGCTTCTGCCGCGGGTGCTGGCGGGCCGGCCGCCTTCGCGGCGCGCCGCCCGGTTCTTTCAGGCTGAGCGCGTGCGCCTGACAGGCGCGGAGCGCGTCCCCCTGCAGCTCGATGGCGAGCGGGCTGGCCAGCTGCCTGCCGATATCCGCGTCTGCCCGCAAGCCCTGCGGCTCATCACGCCGTAGGCAGGCCAGCGCTCGCGCGGTCCCGGACCGCGCCGGGCCCTATCGCGACGACCGAAACTCGGCCGAGACCGGCAGGAACGTCTTGAAGGCGAATCCATCCGCGGTCGTCGCCACCGTGTAGACCGAGATGTTGAAGTATTTGGCGATCTTGTCGAACTGCGGCAGCAGGGAGAAATCGAGCCACTGCTTCAGGTTGCCGCCCATGTCCTCGTGGCCGCCGGCCTGCTCGAACATCTGCCCGATGGCGTCGGGATCCTTCTGGACAGTCTCGACGAAGGCGCGCATCGACTCGCGGTAGTTCTCGAACCCGAGCACGCCGGTGCCGAAGCCGCCGACCTTCGTGGCGGCTTCCTTGACCTCGCCGTTCTGGGCCAGCGGGCTCGCCGGTCGATCGCCGCTGCGCAGGTATTCTTCAAGAAAGGCCTCATCCGTGGTCACCGCCAGATAGCTGCCCCCGGCCGCCAGGTTGATCTTCCGGCCGGCGCTGTCTTGCGCGTCCTCATCCAGGCCGAAGTCCGGGATCGGAATGCTGTAGATGCGGCGGCCTTGAAACTCGCGCTCCTGGATCGGGTTCGAGGGCGGGATCAGCATGGAGAGGCCGTTGCGCAGCGCCGCGATGAGCTCGTCCGGTTTCGGGGATCCGACGAGCATGAGCTGCGGGGGCGAGCTCAGCTCGGCCATGGTGCGGCCGCGCGGGAGCTTCTGATAGGTGATGAAATCGTCGCCCAGGTTGCCGATGAGCAGCGTCCGGAGATCGAAGTTCGGATCCTTGTCCTTGCCGGCCATGGCCATGATGCCCTGGAGAAACGCAAACGCCTGCGGGCTGACTTCCTTGAGGGTGTTCTCGATGCCCTCCCATGTCTTGGGCACGTCCAGCCGCCACCGGCCGTAATTGAGCACGTCTCCCGCCACAAACGGGGGCGGCTCCGTGCTCTTGGGCTGGGGCGCCAGCAGCTTGACGATCCCCCGGCGCTCCGCTTCCGGCGCGCCGACAAAGAACTGGGCCAGCGTGCCGTCGGCGGAGATATCCATGCACGCGGACAGCGACTTGAGCCCCTCGATGCCCAACGCGCCCAGCAGCTTGTCCGGCGAGGGCATCATCGGGTTCGCCGCCATGCTGCCGCTCTGCTTGATGATCTCGGACTTGGCCATGGCGACCAGCGTCTTGAGGTTGATCCAGCCGTAGGCCATGCTTTGGCGGAACATCCCCATGCGGCTCTGGAACTCAGGCTCGTCGGCCAGGCCGCGCACCGAGCCGCCCCCGAGGCGGGCGAGGATCTTCTCCAGGTCGGACTCCGCCGTGCCGATCAGCAGCGCAGACTGGGACTGGCCGACCAGGAGGGTCATCTTGTCGGTCGAACCGCCGCCGGTATCGGCGGAATCGCTCTCCTTGCCGAACGCCCTCCGGAAGACCGCCTGGATGTCCTGGCCGGTGAACGTCAGCTCCATGAACTCGACGTCCCGCACCTTCCGAGTCCGGAGCGTCTTGCCGCTGTCGGTCCATTTCTGGCGCAGTTCGGCGAGGTTCTGTTTGAGCCGGTCGCCCTGGTCGCCGGCATCCAACACCCCCACCCAATCCAGGCTGGGCCGATCGCTGGTCGGGTCCAGCCGGGTCAGCGCCCACGTCACCTGCCCCTTCAACAGCGCGGCGTACTGGGCCCACGAAACGCCCAGCTCCGACTCGAGCGGCTTGCGCATCGACTCGAACTGGGCCATCACCTTCGCCTTGAACGCCTGCATCGAGGGATCCTGCCACAGCCGGCCCGAGGGCGAGGCCGATAGCGCCGCACCCGCCCGGCTCCAATCCGGCACCGTCCACATCGCCAGCGCATCCGAAGGCAGCAATTGATCGGGCGGAGGAACAGCAGCCAGAACCGTCCCCAGCCCCACGGCCAACAGCACCGGTAAAGTCAGTCGTAATTTCATTCAGGTTTCCTTTTCGGCCGCCAATCTAGGCCATCCCTATCGGCCTGACAAGGCCCATCGCATCCGCCCGGCCGCCCGCTGCGCGAAAATCTCAACTCATTTACGGAGAAACTCATGGACGGCCCCCCCCGGATGGCCGACAATTTCGCCGACCATTACAACGCCGATGCAGCGCAACCTCAATTCCGGATGACACTGTCCGGATCCATGAATTCCATGAAAACCATCTCTCGTTTTCCGATCCGAGCCGCGGCGATGCTGGCGGCGATGCTCGGAGGTCCGTTCGCATTCTCCTCGCTGCAGGGGGCTGTCTACCAGGAGGTGGACGGCCAGGTGGTGATCGAGGCAGAGCACTTCGACACGCGGACGAAGGCCGCCGCCGGCGGCCGGTACTGGCATATCGCCCCGGACGAGGACGGGCTGCTCAATCCCAACGACTTCACCCCCGTTTACACGGAGGCGCGGGGCGGGAAATACATGCACGCCCTGCCCGATATCCAGGGCAGCGACTACATCCATAACACGGTCGCCACGGTCGATGCGGATCCGCATCTGGATTTCCGGATCCGGATCGCCACTCCCGGCACTTATCGGCTTTTTCTGCGGTGGGCGGCAATCGATTCCCGGGCTAACTCGATCTACGCTCAAATCCTCGAGCTCCGGGACGGCGTCGGCGGCGCTCAGGCCGACTGGTACCGCTACGAGATCCCTGACGCATGGGTGACCGGGACGTTCAGCGGCTACTGGCGCGCCGATGGCGAGCCGGAGATCGTCACCGCCGACAGCGTCACCACCGGCGATCCCGTCTGGACGATCGCCGCCCCCGGCTTCTACACGATCCGGATCACCTATCGCGAGGACGGCTGCGCGCTGGACGCCCTGGCGTTGCGGCTGTCGAGCCTGCCGGCGATCGATCCCTACGAGGTGGGCCCGGCCGAATCGTCCCTGAGCAGCGTCTATCCTCCCTCGATCGTGAGCGTGACGCCAGCGACCTCCGCGGCCGGCGTGCTGCCGGACACCGACATTTCGGCCACGCTCCAGGACGGCGCCCCGATGATCGTCGACACCAACAGCATCACCCTCACCCTCGATGGCCAGAATCTAGCCCCGCTCCAGATCGTGAAGCAGGCGGCCATCACGACCGCGACGTGGGATTCGACCGCCCTGTTCCCGGGCGGCTCGACCCACACGGTGCAGCTCCGGTTCCAGGACACCACCGGTCTGGCCTATACCAACACATGGCAGTTCACCGCCCTGAATTACGTCACCCTGCCCGCCGCCTCGGCCTACCCGATGAGCTCGATGAATTCCTCCGCGCCCGGCTTCCAGGGCAAGATCGTCCAGGCGCCCTATAGCGTTCTGCTCTCGTCGACCGTCGCGCGCGCCAACGCGCACCTGGCCAATCTGCTGATCGATCCGGCCACCAGCCAGCCCTACCTCAACATGGTGGTCACCACCACCAATACGGCGGTCGATTGGTACGGATGGGTCGGGTTCAAGGTCAATCCCGACGGCACCTTCAACGAGGCCGCCGTCATCAACTACAGCGCCGACGCCACGTATGGATCGGCCTACGAAATCGGCTTTTTCACCGCCACCACCGGCCAGCCAGACGCCAATTTCCCGGGCCTGCCCGGCTCCCGGGACGACACCTACATCGACTATACCAACGGCCGAAGCTTCTCGATCGAGGTTCTGGCGTTCATCGAGCTCGCCGCCGGATGGCATGTCCTGGGCGTGCACAACGACGACGGCGTCGAGCTGGCCATCCATCCCAACGATGCCCGCGACGTCTTCCGCAAGGGCATCATCCGTTTCGACACGAATGCCGGCGCCACCGAAAAGGCCACCGCCGTCTATGTCGAGACCAACGGCCTCTATTCCGTCCGGCTCGTGCTCGCCCAGTACGACTCGGTCGGGTTGCTCGAGTTCTTCTCGTCCTCGCCCACCAACACCAGCCAGCGGACGCTGATCAACGATCGGACGCAGCCGCAAGCGGTTCGGGCGTGGCGCTCGCTGAACGTGCCCACCCGGCCTTATGTCACACGGGTCAGCCCCGAGCAGGGCGCCACCGGCGTCGAGCTCAATTCGCCCATCCAGGTCGCGATTGCCAACCTGGGCGCCGTGGTTCCCGCGCTCAAGGTCAATGGACAGCCCGTCACCTACAGCAGCAGCCCCTCCGGGAGCGAGACCCTTCTCACCTACACACCCGCAACCCCGTTCAGCGCAGGCAAGGCCATCCACGTCGAGATCGATTGCGCCGGGGCGGTCGGGACCTGGGACTTTGCCACCAAGGCCGGCCGCAAGGCCCTCATGATCACCGGCGGCGGAACGGTCAATCCCGCCGACGGCTGGATCCGGACCCGTCTGGCGTCCGAGTTCGGACTCGATGTCACCGTGGTGGCGGATAACGCCGTGACCACCAACAGCGCGCAGGACTGCGTTCTCGTCCTCAACTCATCGACCGTCAACAGCGGCGGCCCGGCCAATGACGACTTCGAGGTCCTCCCCATCCCGCTGGTCAATTGGGAGGCCGCCAACCTCGATGATTTCCGGATGGTGGATTACCCGTACAGCGGCAAGACCGGCAACGGCGCCACCACCAGCCAGGTCTCGATCGTCAACACGAACCATCCGATGGCGGCCGGCCTCTCGGCCGGGCTCCATGCCTTCTGCACCTCTCCGACCATGCTGCATTACGGGGTGATCCCCGCCAATGGCACGCCCATCGCCGTCTCCCCCGCCAACGCCAACCACTGCTCGCTGTTCGCCATCGAGGAAGGCGCACAGATCGCCGACGGCACGGACACGTTCTTCACCCATCCCGCCCGCCGCGTCCATATCGGATTCACCGGCAACGACGGCGCTGCATCCTACAATGACGTGGGCATCGCCCTGTTCGATGCTGCGATCCGCTGGGTGATGAAGATCGAGCTGCCGACGGAGATCCGATTCGATCCCGTCGCCCTCCAGAACGGGATGCTCACGATCGGGTGGACGGGCGGCGGCACGCTCTACGAAGCGCCCGCTGTGACCGGCCCGTGGAGCCCGGCCGCCAGCCAGAACAACCCGCAGACCGTTGCCGCCAGCGGCATCAAGTTCTACCGCGTCCAAAGGCCGTAAAGGCTCGGGCCAACGGCTTACGGCCTTCCGCCGCGTTCCTGGCGGCGGAAGGCTTCCATCTCGCGGCGCAATGGCGCCCCATAGGCGCGATCCGCCAGCAAAAACAGATCGACGTCTTTGCTAACTTGCGCCGCGCCGTAAAACACGCAGGCCTGCCCGCCCATGAGAAGCGCCTGGACGCCATTCTTCTGGAAAGTCGAAAGGACTTGTCGGATCGGGGTCGGGATCAAGGCTTCCTCCTATCGCCAAATACTGAGCGAAGATCTTCTCGCTCCGCCGGAAACGCTCCAGGGGCGTGTGATCCAACCACTCCTGCCATTCCTCGCTCATCAGATCATCGAGCATCGCGAGTCCATTTCTAGTCATTTCGCGCAATCGCGACAATCTCGATGTCAAGGCGTGCTTTCACTCAGGAGCTGGCCATTGAGCGGCGCGCGGGGCGCTGCCCGCTATCGCCGAGATCAGGTCCGAGGCCGGCCCAGCCGGTTGCTGAGCCAGAAGACCGGCAGCCCGGCCGCAAGGATGCCCAACGCCGCCAGCGCCACCTGCGGCTTGTACATCACCGCGCTGTAGATCAGAAAGGCGCAGGTCCCGCAAAACACCAGGGGCGTGATCGGATAGCCCAGGACCCGGTAGGGGCGCGCGGTGGCGGGATCTTTCCAGCGCAGCACAATCACGGCGAGGTTGCTGGCCAGGTAGAACAGATAGACCGGCGCCGCGGTGTAGATGAGGGTGTCGATGAACGAGCCGAGCAGCAGGATCAGGGCGATGGCGATGGCGGCCTGGCCGATGAGCGCTCCCAGCGGGGTGCCGGTCCGGTCGTTCCACCGGCCCAGGGGGGCGAACAGACGGTGGTCCCGCCCCATCGCGTAGGAGATGCGCGCCCCGGTGAAGATCAGCCCGCTGACCGCCCCCAGCGCCGACAGACAGATCAGCCCGCTGACCAGCGATCCGGCTGCGTGCGGAAACACTCGAGACACGACGTCCGCACCCACCGCCTTGGACTGCGTCAGCCCCGGATAGCCGAGGGCGAACAGGAACGCGGCGTTGACGAGGAGGTAGAGGCCGGTCACCGCAAGCGTCCCCAGGATCAGGGCGCGCCGGATGTTGCGCTCCGGGTGGCGCACCTCGGCCGCCACGTAAGCCATCTCGTTCCAGCCGCCGAACGTGAAGAGGACCAGGATCAGGGCCAGGCTGGCAGGCAGCGGGCCGGCTGCTGCCGCCGCGGCCGATCCCTCGCGCGGCGCCAGCCACGCCACCGTGACAATCAATCCCAAGCCGACCACCTTGACCAGCGTCAGGATGTTCTGGGTCCATTTCCCCTGGCGCACGCCCGCGATGTGGATGGCGGTCAGTGCCACCACCGCGGCGCACGCCGTCAGCCGCTCCTGCATCGCGCCGGATGCCGCGGTCGATAGGCCCAGGATCACCGCCGCGTATTTCGCGAACGCGAACGCCATCACCGCGATGTCCCCGGGGCGCACGATGGCCAGCTGGATCCAGCCGAACAGGAACCCGGCCCATCGCCCGTAGGCGCGCGTCAGATAGGCGTAATCCCCGCCCTCTTCCGGGTAGGCGGTTGCCAGCTCGGCGTAGCCCAGCGCGCCGCACAGCGAGAGCAGGCCGCCCAGGATCCAGATGCCCAGGAACCCCGCCGCTCCCGCGGCGCCCTTCGCGACGTCGGGCACCACCAGATAGATCCCCGTCCCCACGATGATGCCGACAATCAGGCCGATGCAGTCCAGGAGCGTGAGCTCTTTCTTGGGCGCCGTGTTCATAATATCGATGCTGCCTGCCCAGCAAACCAGAGATCGCCGGCCGAATCCAGCCCGAAGAAGGGCAATGGGGTCGCATCTAAATATTTGACATTCGTGTTCCCATTCCCGCCGGGAGCCCTCGCTGCGCGCCGGGATGTTTCCGAAGGTTCGGCGCCGGCGTGGATGCGCCGATCGACCGGCTTCAAGGCGGATCCGTGTTGGAACCGGAGCTTGCCTTGAGGTCGAGTCTTGGCACACTGGGAGCGGATTCAGCCAGCGGGCCACCGCCGGCCCGGGAGCGCACCGGGGAGTGGCATTCCAGGAGGCGCGGCCGGGGGTGCGGCGGCCCGGATGGGAACGCATGAGAAAGAACTTTTTTCGGTCCTTCCGTTGGACGCGGCGCCAATTCCTGTCGGGCTTGGCCGGGTGGGCGGTCTCGCCGCTGATCGTGCCGTCTTCGGTCCTAGGCCGGGGCGGTGCGGTGGCGCCCGGCAGCCGCATCGGGATGGGCGTGTTTGGCTTTGGCAATCGCGCGCGGGCGATTCTCCCGCACTTCATGCAGTTCGGGGAGCTGAACGTGCGGGCGGTGTGCGACTGTCGAGCGGACCGGCTCGCGGCGGGCAAGGCTCAGGTGGACGGATTTTATCGGAATGGGGATTGCGAGACCCATCACGATTTCCGGGAGCTGCTGGCGCGGCCGGATGTGGACGCAGTGTTCATCGCGACGGGCAACCGCTGGCACGGGCTCGGATCGATCCTGGCGGCCCAGGCGGGCAAGGACGTTTACTCCGAGAAGCCCGTCAGCCTGACCGTGGCGGAGGGGCGCGCCCTGGTGGATGTCACGCGCCGGCTTGGCACGGTCTACCAGGCGGGCCACCAGCGCCGCAGCGTCGAGTCCTACCAGTTCATGGCCGAGGCGGTCCGCCGCGGCCTGGTGGGGCGCGTCCACACCGTCCTCATGCAGGTCTGGCAAGGGCCGGTCATCGGGCATCAGAGATCCGAGCCTGTGCCGGCCGGGTTCGATTACGGGATGTGGCTGGGCCAGACCCCGTGGCGGCCGTTCTGCTGGGCCCATGTGAACGGCTGGCAGTATTTCTGGGATACCGCGGAAGGCATCATTACGGACATGGGCTGCCATTACACCGATTTGATGCAGCTTGCGCTGCAGACTGACGGCACCGGCCCGATCGATTACGAGGGCGCCGCCGAGTTTCCCGCCGACGCCTACAGCGAGACTCCGGTGCGCGGCGAGGTCCGCTGCCGCTACGCCAACGGCGTCACCGGCGTCATCCGCCAGCAGGGCGCTTTCAAGGAGCGCTTCATCCGGTTCATCGGCGACCAGGGCTGGATCCAGGTCGATGACGAGACCAACGAGGTGACAGCCGAGCCGGCCTCGATTCTCGGGCTGCGGGGCGCCATCGGCCAGTCGTGGGCTGACACCGGCAACCATATCCGCAATTTCGTCGATGCCATCCGAGCGCGCACGCTCACGGTCTGCCATCCCGAGACCGCCCACCGAGCGATCAGCATCTGCCAGATCGCCAATATCTGCCTCCGGCTCGGCCGATCGCTGCGCTGGGATCCGGCGGCCGAACGTTTTCTCAACAGCGAAGACGCCAACCGGATGCTGAGCCGCGCCATGCGGGCGCCCTGGCACCGATAAACCATCTGCGAATATTCCTGCCATGCCTCTCCATCGTTTTCCGTGGGGCCAGCCGAATCTGGGTCTGGCCGCCTTCCTCGTCATTGTTTCAGGCTGTTTCCAGCCCGCCATGGGTGCCGGGGGCGCGGCCGGAGTCGATCCGGCTGTCGCGGCCGCAGTCCGCTACGAGACGGGCGGCTCACGCGAAGCCCTGGCCGCCATCGAGCGGCGGGTGCGCGAATCGGAGGCTGGATCGCCGGAGCGACGCCGTCTCGAGGAGTCGCTCGCCGCAGCGCTGGGCGGCGAGGTGAGCGCTGAGGCGCGGCAGTTCCTCTGCCGCCAGCTCTGGCTGATCGGCACCGAGGCATCGCTGCCCGCGCTCGAGCGGCTCCTGGGCACCGAGGCGGGCGTCGAGAACGCCTGCTTCGCCCTGGCCAGCCATCCGTCGCCCGCGGCCGGCGAAACGCTGCGGCGCGCCCTGCTCGACGCCCCGCCCGCCGCCCAGGTCTCGATCATCCAGTTGCTCGGCGACCGACGCGACGCCCAGGCGGTGGCGGCGCTCGAATCCCGGCTCGGTTCGTCCGTCAGCTCCGACGTGCAGCGCGCGATCTTCGCTGCTTTGGGCCGGATCGGCACTCCCGAGGCCGCTCGAGTGCTGGCTTCGACCCCCCTGGCGACCGCCCCTGACCGTGCCTGGGCCAAGCTGGCCTGGATCGAGTGCGCCCAGCGCCTGATCCAAACCGGCCAGGACCCGATCGCGCGCCAGCTCCTCGAGCCCATCTTCCGCCCGTCGAACTCTCCGCGGTTCCGGGCCGCGGCGTTTCTGGGCCTGATCCGAATCGATCCGGACCCGCTGCGTTTTGCGATCGAAACCATCCGGGAGCCCGAGCCGCTGTTGCGCGCGACGGCCATTGCGCAGCTGGCCAGCCTGAACGATCCTGAAACCACGGCGCGCGGATCGGCCGAGCTGGCCCGTCTCGATCCCGAGCCGCAAGCCCTCTTGATCGATGCCCTGGCCCAGCGGAAAGATCGGGCGCTTGTCCCCGCGCTCATGCCGCTGGCCCAAAGCCCGCATCCGGCGGTCGCTCGAGCGGCCATCGGCGCGTTGGGGAGATTGGGCGATGCCGCGGCCGTGCCCGTGCTGCTTGGCGGGATCGAGCAGGCCGGCTCGCCGGCCGAGGCTGCCGCCGCGTTGTCCGCCCTCCGCGCCCTCTCGGGCGAGGATGTCAACGGGATCCTGGCCAGATCGCTGGCAAGGCTGCCGGAGTCGTGCCAAGCCGGGGTGATCGATGTGCTGGCTGACCGGGGCGCCACGAATGCGGTCCCGACCCTGCGCAAGCTGGCGGTCTCGGGTGCGAGCCGGACAAGCGCTGCCGCGTTCCGCGCCCTGGGCCGCCTGGCCGGCCCAGGCCAGCTTGAGGCGCTGGTCCAGCTGCTGGCGCAGCTGCCGGAAAACGCCGATACGTCCGAGGCGGAAGCGGCCCTGGTCCAGGTGGCGCGCAAGCAGCCCGACGCGCGACGCCGGGTCGCTCCTCTTCTGGCGGCCTATCCTGCGGCGGCGCGCCCGGCGGCGCGCGCCGCGCTCGTGCGCGCGCTGGGCCAGCTCGGCGGGGTGCGCGCGTTGGGGGTCGCCATCGCCGCCTGCCATGACGGCGATCCGGCTGTGCGCGACGCGGCCCTGCGGGCGACGGCGGACTGGCCGGAGGCGGACGCGCTTGCGCCCGTCTTGAGCATGCTGCGGCAGGCGGATCAGCCGGCGCAGCATATGCTTCTCTTGCGGGGCTATCTGCGGCTGCTGGCTTTGCCGGGTCAGCGGCCCGCCGCCGAGACGGTCAGGGCCTATCGCGCCGCGCTCGATCTGGCCCGTCGGGACGAAGAGAAGAAGCTTGTGCTGTCCGGGCTTGCGGATGCGGCGCAGCCGGCCACGCTCTCGCTCGTGGCGCCTTTGCTCGACCAGCCGAACGTCCAGGCCGAGGCCATCGTTGCCGCCCTGAAGATCGCCCAGGCGCGGCCCGTTGCCGATCCTGCAACCGCTCGGGCCGTGCTCGAGAAGATCCGGTCGATCAGCCGCGACGAGCCCGCTCGCAAGCAGGCGGGCCAACTGCTCGAGGCCTTGCCAAGATGAGGGTCGGATCCGGTATGACGCCCCTGCACATGGATCCAGCCCCGGGCGCGCGCGCGCTGCATTTTGTGGGCGACGTGGCGCGGTTCAGCCTGCGGATGGGGGACAGGCCGTGGCCGCGGGGGTGGCGGGCCTTTTTACGGACGAACCTGGGCCGCGGGCCGGAGGAGCGGGCGGGGATCATCCGGGCTTTCCACCGCCAGGCGCCCATCGCCGGGGCGGCCTGGCGCGACATCCCTTTGGCCATTTCGGGATCGGTTGCCGCGATCGAGACGCCTCTGGTCGAGACCGGCTTTTACAAAGCGAAGGCCTACGCGCTCGATCCAGACGGCTTCCAGCATTGGCCGGAGGGCCCGGATGCCGGCCTGAGCATTCACCCCGACGCCTATCGCACCGGCAACACGATCTACTGCGCGTTCCCGCGCCTGTTCGGCCCGGCGCGAGACCAGATCCGAGCCCGGCGGGAGTCGCGCGAGAGGCTCATCGCCCGATGGGATCGCCAGGGCTACACCGTGATCCCGCCCTCGGGCAAGCTTCGCGACCTGGCCCGCCAGATACCCCATATTGTCGGGACGCTGGGCTGCCGCATCCTGCATCTGCTGCCGGTGAATCCGACCCCTGCCACCTATGCGCGCATGGGGCGCCACGGCAGCCCCTATGCCGCCTTGGACTTCACCGTCGTCGATCCGGCTCTGGTCGAGTTCGACCGCCGCACGACCGGCGTGGATCAATTCATGGAGCTGGCCGACGCGGCGCACGCGGCCGGCGGGCGCCTGTTTCTCGACCTGGCCATCAACCACACCGGCTGGGGATCTGTCCTCCAGGAGACGCACCCCGAATGGTTTCTGCGGGGTTCGGATGGGACCTTTCTCAGCCCGGGCGCCTGGGGCACCACATGGGAGGACCTGGTCGAGCTGGCCCATCGCACCCCGGACCTGTGGGATCACCTTGCCGGCGCATTTCTCACCTGGTGCGACCGCGGCGTGGACGGCTTCCGGTGCGACGCCGGCTACAAGGTGCCTTTGCCGGCCTGGCAATACATCATCGCCCGGATTCGGGATCAGTTTCCGGAGACGATCTTTCTTCTGGAAGGCCTGGGGGGGCCATGGTCCGCCACGGAGGAGATCCTCACCGAGGGCGGCATGCAGTGGGCCTACTCCGAGCTGTTCCAGAACTTCTCGGGCCTCGAGATCGCCTCCTACCTTGACTACTGCCTGCCCCAATCCCGCCAGCGCGGCCTCTGGATCCATTACAGCGAGACCCACGATAATCGCCGTCTGGCCGAGAAAGGCCGGGCCTGGTCCCTCTTGCGCAACCGGGTCTGCGCGCTGGCCAGCGTCAGCGGCGGATTCGGCTTCGCCTGCGGCGTCGAGTGGCTCGCCCCGGAGAAGATCGATGTCCATGCGACCACGGGGCTGGCCTGGGGCCAGCCGGACAACATCGTGCCCGAGATCGCCGCGCTGAACCAGCTTGTGTCCGAGCACCCGGCGTTCTTCGACGGTGCCCGCATCGAGCGGCTCAGCGCGGTCGAATCCGATGTCCTGGTTTTGCTGCGCGAGTCGGCGGACGGTCAGGACCGCGTCCTGGTGCTTGTCAATGCCGACGTCCAGCATGCAGCCCGGGTGGTCGTCCCGCCTCGGGCCCTCCCATTCGTCCAATCCGGCGCGATCGATCTCCTGGGCCAGACGCTGCCGGCGATCCACTCGCTGCCGGGAGGCGGGCGCCAACTCGAGCTCGCCCCGGCCTCCTGCCATTGCCTGGCGGTGGAGCGGCAGCCGCGCGGGCTGGCCGGCGACCGCTACCGCCAGGAGCGCGCCGCCGCCGCGTGGGCGGTCGAAGCCATTGCGCAGACGGCGCCGGCCGAGCGGCTCGGCGCTCACTCGTGGCTCGATCTGGCCGCTCTGGTCGGCGAGAGGGGCCCGTTCCGCTTCCTGGCCGCGTTGGACGGGCTGGCCGCCGCGATCGACCGGGAGCCGCTCATCCCCGCTTTGCGCCGGCTGACCGCCCGCGATCATTACCCGGCGGTTATCGTCTGGCGCCCGAACGATCTGCGCCGCATCACGCTCATCCCGCCCGGGCATTGGCTGCTCATCGAGTGCGGGCATCCGTTCCGGGCGCGCGTCCACCCGGCACGCGGCCGTCCCGGGCGGCCTCTGGCCTCGCAAAGGTTGGGCGGCGTCCATTGCGCGGCGTTTCCGCCTCAGGCTGCCAGCGGCGATTCGGCCTTGAGGCTTCAGATCCTGGACGCCCCGGTGCAGCGCATCGAGGCCCGCCTCCGCTGGCTGTCCGCCGAGCCGGATCTGGCCGGTTTGATCCGGCAGGTGGACGAGCCTGGCGCCGATGCGCCCGGCCTTTTCCTTCTCACCAATGGCCGCGGCGCCATGGCCCGCCTCCATCTCGACCTCGGACGGATCGAGTCCAAATACGACTGCCTCCTGGCCGCCAATCTGAACCCTGACATTCCGGTCGATCGCCACGTGCTCGCCAAGCGCGCCCGGGTCTGGGTCAATGCCGACGGCTTTCTGTCGCCGCTCGATGGGCGCAACCTGGCGTTTGCGTCTCCTGGGCCGCCGGCCCGGTGGGAGTTCGTCGCCAATGCGGGCGACGGACGCTGCGTCGAAATCCATCTCGAGGCCGAGATGCCCGCGGGGCTGAACGTCGTTCGCCTGCGATTCCTGCGTCCGGCCGGCCCGCCGCGCCGCGGCCGGGACCTGCCCGCTTCGGCCGATGTCCGGCTGACGGTCCGCATCGACGTCGAGGACCGGAATTACCACCAGGAGACCCATCGCAACGCGGGCGCGGAACACCATTTCAGCACCCATACCCGTCTGCTCCCCGATGCCATCGGCTTCGAGTTCACCCCGGTCCCCGACCGGCGGCTGCAGGTGCAGGCTTCCGCAGGCCGGTTCCACCCCCAGCCCGAATGGTGCGACCGGATTTCACATCCGATCGAACAAACCCGCGGCCAGGTGGCCGAAGGCGACGCGTACAGCCCCGGATGGTTCGAGCTGCCGCTGCGGCCCGGCGCCGAGGCGGCGATCGAGCTCGACGCCGACCCCGTCCCCGCCTCCGGCCGGCGCTCGGAGCATCCGCCGGCGCGCGTGTCGCGGATCCACTCGCCGGCTGCGGCCGCATCGGCGGGGACATCCGCGGCGGCTGCGGCGTTCATGCGTCACCTGGCGGCCATCCTCCCCGCCTACCTGGTCCGGCGCAATCCGGGCCGGACCGTGATTGCGGGCTACCCATGGTTCCTGGACTGGGGCCGCGACACCCTCATTTGCGCCCGAGGCCTTCTGGCCGCGGGCTATCAAGAGGATGTCCGCCAGATCCTGCTGACCTTCGCCCGCCTCGAGCGCGATGGGACGCTGCCCAATGCCATTCACGGCGAGAACACCTCCAATCGCGACACCTCCGATGCCCCGCTCTGGTTCGGGCTGGTGTGCGAGGAATACGCCCAGCGCGCCGGAGCGGATTTCTACCGACAGCCAGCCGGCAATCCCCCGCGCACAGTCGCCGATGTGCTGGTCTCGATCGCGCGGGGATACCACGACGGCACGCCCAATGGCATCCGAATGGATCCCGAGTCGGCCCTGGTCTGGAGCCCTGCGCACTTCACCTGGATGGACACGAATCACCCCGCCGCAACGCCTCGCGAGGGTTACCCCGTCGAGATCCAGGCGCTCTGGATCCGGCTCCTGAAACAGCTGGCCTGCGGCGTTCACCCGGCGTCGCGCCGGTCGCGGGCCGGGCGGATCGACTGGGCCGAGCTGGCCGCTCGAGCCGAGGCATCCTTTCAGCGCTGGTTCTGGCTCGAAGCCCCCGGGCACCTCGCCGACGTCCTCGAGGCCGGGCCGGGGACGCCGGCCCCGAAGGCATTCCCTTCTCCGGCCCTCCGGAGCAACATGCTCCTGGCCGTCAGCCTGGGCCTCGTCGAGCCTTCGCGCGCCCGCCGCTGCGTGGCCGCCGCCCAACAGCATCTCCTGGTGCCGGGCGCCCTCCGATCGCTCGCTCCGCTGCCGGCCACGCCTCCCCTGCCCGTGCGAGCCGCGGACGGCCGCCTTCTGAACAATCCGGACTTTCCGTATTGGGGGGAGTATGCTGGCGACGAAGACACGCGCCGCAAGCCCGCCTACCACAACGGCACGGCCTGGGTCTGGACGCTGCCCGTCTTTGCCGAGGCCATGGCGGTCGCCTGGGATTTCGAGCCCGCCGCCGTGGCCGCTGCGCGCGCTTACCTGGGCAGCCTCGATCGGCTCATCATCGAAGGCTGCGCCGGCCACTTGCCCGAGATCGTCGACGGCGACGCGCCCCATGCCCAGCGCGGCTGCGATGCCCAGGCGTGGAGCGCCACCGAATCCCTCCGTGTCTGGCAATTGCTCGATGGCCAACCCCACCGCAACGCGCGTGCAAAACATGACCAGATCGCTCGCCCCAACAGATAGCCCGTCGGCCTTGAATGCCCGATCGATCGATGGCTGCGGCCGGGTCCAGGCAGGCGGCCTGGCGTCCCGATGCGGCGTTCTGGTCCTGTGGCTGACGTGCGCCAGCTTTCCGTTCGCAGCGACAGATCCGTCGGTCGGACTGGCCCCCCGCCGCCCGGGGCCCGACCCTGAACGCGTCCACGATCCATCGACCATCGTGACCGTCGATGGAGTCAGCCGATGCTTCTCGACCGGGCCGGGCCTGACCTTGCTGCGCGAGGACGCTTCCGGGAAATGGCTTCCGGAGGGGCGCCTTTTCGACGAAGGCAAGTTCCCCGGCTGGCATCAGGAACTGGTCCCCGGCAACCGCGGCCATCTCTGGGCCCCCGACGTCATCCGGGAGAATGGCATGTTCTTCGTCTATTATTCGGTCTCCACGTTCGGGAAGAACACCTCGGCCATCGGTCTGGCCGTCGGCAAGACGCTCGATCCCTCCGCCACGGACTGGGCCTGGGAAGACCGGGGGCCAGTCATCGTGTCGCGCGCCGGGAATCGGTTCAACACGATCGATCCGGCGCTCTTCGCCGATCCCAGCTCGGGATCGCTCTGGATGGTCTTCGGCTCCTACTGGAACGGCATCCACCTGATCGAGCTGGATGCTGCCACCGGCCTGCGCCGCGATGCCAGCCGCGCGCCGGAGCGGATCGCGTGGGCACCGGAAATCGAGGCCCCGTTTCTCCATCGGCGCGGCGATTTCTATTACCTGTTCCTGAACTGGGGCAAGTGCTGCCGCGGGATCCAGAGCACCTATGAGATCCGAGTCGGCCGCAGCCGGTCGGTGGCTGGGCCGTATATGGACCGCGAGGGAGCGGACCTGCGCCACGGCGGCGGCACGCTCGTGCTCGCCACCGAGGATCGGTGGATCGGCCCCGGCCATGCCTCGATCCTCGAACGCAACGGCCGGGAATGGCTCGTCCATCACTATTACGACCGCGACCTCGGCGGCCGGCCGCGGCTCCGAATGGTCCCGATCGCATGGGACGCCGACGGCTGGCCGGCCACGCGGCCTGCAGCGCCAGCGTCCGCGTCAAGGACAGGGCAGCCATTCCGTGAACGCCGGTTGTCTGTCGATCGGTCATATAGACCCCATTGCGTTCGATCTATTGAAGGCCAACGCGGTAAAAGGCCTGTGGCAGACACGGCGTTGGTGTGGGTGAAGCTGGTGCTTCCCGCTTTGCCGCTATGGTTTGTGGCAACTGGCGCCCACGGCGAGGACATCGCCACATTGGTGCTCCTCTGGAGGAAGTAGGTCAGGCCGGCAACACTTTGCCAGGTCACGATCACGTTGGTGGTTGCCGGGGTTGCAGACACGACGAAGAGGCCCGAGGCAGCATTGGCGGGGTCAGTGAGACAAAGGGACTCCTGCCAGTTGTTGAGCCCGTCCTGGTCGGGATCAGCGCCGTCGACCGATCCATCCGTGGGGATTCCGTGTTGCTGCGCCCAGGCAATTGCTCGCAAACGTGCAAGCGTCCCCCGTGCTGGTATGGACTCCACCACCGAAGGAAGCCGAGTTACCAGAGAGCGTGCAATTCGTGAGCGCGCTTTCACAGGCCGCCCCTCCATCGGGAGCGGAGTTGGCCATGAGCGCGCAATTGGCCAGCGCGGATCCATATGCAGCACCGCCCCGGGCGGAGGCTGAATTATTGGATAGCATGCAGCTGCTCAAGGCGCCGTTGTAAGCTCCGCCACCATCGTAAGCGGAGTTGGCCGCGAGCGTGCAGCCTATGTACGTGCCATTGTATCCGGCACCGCCGTGGGATTGAGCTCGATTACCAGCAAGCAGGCAATTCGTTACGAGGGCGGTGGGCGAAGCGCACCAGGCGCCCCCGCCGCTTCCACCCAGGTCGTCGTTGGCGGCGGCAGATCCGTTGGTGAGGGTAAAACCAACCAGTGACGCCCCGCTGCAGAGATAGGCGCAACGCGCGGCTCCAAGGCCGAGAAAATCCGAATTCGGGCTTCCTTGGATCACGGTGACAGCGGGGCCATTCAGGCTTTGAAGGACCAGCGGTTTGTCGAGCACCACCCGATTGCTGACGACGCCGATCAGGGCACGGCCCCCGGTGGCATAGACGCCGTTGGAGACCAGCACGAGCGCACCGGGCACGGTGACTGCGTCGACCGCGTCCTGGATGACGGTGGCCGCAGTGGCCCAATTTGTGTATGGAGGCAATGGATTGGCGCTAGTCAGCGCCACGTAATCGTCACCTCCGGTCCGTGGAGGCTCTGCAGGGTGAGTGGTTTGTTCACCGCAACGCGGTTGGTCATAATGCCGTGGATAACGCGTCCGCCCGTGGCGTACACACCGTTGGTGACCCAGACGGTGTCGCCAGGGGAGGCGGCATCAACAGCGGCCTGAATGTTGGTGGCAGCGTTCACCCAATTAGTGAATGGAGGAACGTGATAGCCAGCCAGGGAGACGTAAAGTTGCGTGGCTCGGGTGCCTTGCGACAGGAGGAAAAACAAGGGCAGAATCCACAATCTACAGATGAGGCCGCGAATGAAGGGGCGCGTGTTCATTTGATTGGTTTTTCGCTTCCGCGGTTTCGTCACGGACCATCGTGCCCACCAGCTCGGGCTCCTGGGTGGGGCCGAACCCGACGTTGGCCGCGATCCTGCAGCGAAGCTCGTCACCCGCAAAACGGAGATTCAGCCCGAACACAAAGGGCGTTTCATAGAGGCAGATCTTGGCGGTGAAGGTGTCGCTGGCTGTCCAGCCGCCGCTGGCGGCGACGGGCTGGAGCGCGCTCGAGCCCCACGCGGCGCGGCCCTTCTTCCACGCCCCAGGACCGCACTCGATCCGCCCCTCGACGCCGTCGACCCGGGCGGCCAGCGCCGTCGTGCCGTCGGCATTCCTCTCGAGCGCGATGGTCTCGAGCTTCCTCGCGTTGCCCGGGAACAGGTATTTGCGCCCGAAAACGCCGGGTGCGGATGCCGTTCCGATCTGGGGGGGCAGCTCGAGGCTCCGGAGCTTGCGCACGAGGTTCTCCCGGGCGACCGCATCAGCCGGAAGCGGCGCATCGCCCATGGCGGGCAGCAGCTGGCCCCACACCAGGTTCAGGACCGCCTGCATATCGCGGAGCCCGCTGGTGATGGCGATGACGGCGTCGCGGCCTGGCATGACGATGCAGTATTGGCCGAAGGCACCATCGCCGCGATAGCAGCCGTTGCGGCAGCGCCAGAACTGGTAGCCGTATCCCTGGTCCCAATCGCTGGCCGGGTTGCTGCCATTGGAGGTCTGAAGCGCTGTCGCCTCGGCCACCCAGGATTCGGGGACGACCTGTTTCCCGGCCCATTTCCCTTTCTGCAGGTAGAGCTGGCCGAAGCAGGCGATGTCCTCCGTGCGGACGCTCAATCCATAGCCGCCCAGGGTGATCCCCTCGGGGCTCTTCTCCCAGATGGGATGGTCGATGCCCAGCGGATCGAACAGCCGGGGCCGGAGGTAATCGACCAGCGGCATTCCCGAGCGTTTCTCGACCGCCGCCGCCAGCATGTAGGTCGCCGACGTGTTGTAGAGAAAGTGGGTTCCCGGCTTGAACCGCACCGGATGGTTCAGGAAGGCCTTCTTCCACGCCGGATCGGCCGCGCGCGGCGGCTCGGTTTCATGGCCCGTGTTCATCCGGAGCAGATCGCGGATCCGCATCGCCCTCAGATGGGCGCCCGGCTCGGCGGGGGCGTCCTCGGGAAAGATCTTCACCAGCTCGTCATCCAGGCTGAGGAGGCCCTCGGCGGCCGCCAGCCCGACCGCCGTCGAAGCGAAGCTCTTGCTGAGCGAGTAAAGGGCGTGAGGCGACTCGGCGCTGTAGGGGGACCACCAGCCTTCGGCAACCACGCGCCCATGCCGCACCAGCATGAAGCTGTGCAAGGAGTCGATGCCCTTGTCCGCCGCTTCGACAAACGAGAGGATCGCCGAGGACGGCACCCCCTGCGATTCCGGGGTGGCGCGGGGCAGCCCGGCCTCCAGGCTCAGTCCAGCGACGACCGCCCAACCGATGGCCAATTGGATTTTCATGTTATTTGTTTCGGGCATCCTGTCTTGTCCGGCCACAAGGCGCAGCAAAAAAACGCCGCGACTGCGGCTCCGGAGCGCCGGACACAGGTCTTCGGCTCCTGGCGCGTCCGGCCGCAACGGGGTGGCCGCCTGCAGCTCGATCCTTTCCCTTCCATGGCCGGGTGGAGGAGGGGGCCAGGGGAGGAGGATCCTGGAACGGGCCCCGGAACCAGCCGCACCTGGCAGCTTGACAATCCGGCTGGCTGTTCAAGGATTCTGGCATGTTCAAGCTGGTGGCGCCATTTGAGCCGGCGGGGGACCAGCCGGAGGCGATCGCGCGGCTGACCGCGTGGGTTAAGGCCGGGGATCGGCACCAGACTCTGCTGGGCGTGACAGGCTCGGGCAAGACCTACACCGTCGCCAACGTCATCGCGGCGCTGAACCGGCCGGCGCTGGTGATCTCGCACAACAAGACCCTGGCGGCCCAGCTCTACGCCGAGTTCAAGTCGTTCTTTCCCGAGAACGCCGTCGAGTATTTCGTGAGCTACTTCGACTATTACCAGCCGGAGGCCTACCTTCCGAGCACGGACACCTATATCGAGAAGGACTCGAGCATCAACGAGGAGATCGAGCGGCTGCGGCTTTCGACGATGAGCTCGCTCTTCGCGCGGCGGGATGTGATCGTGGTGGCGAGCGTCTCCTGCATATACGGGATCGGCAGCAAGGAGGATTACGAGGCGATGGTGATCCCGCTGCGGGCGGGTCAGGAGATGGGGCGCGAGCGGCTGCTCGAGCGCCTCGTGGACCTCCAGTACAGCCGGAACGACCTCGAGCTGAGCCGCGGCCAGTTCCGCGCCCGCGGCGACACCGTCGAGGTCCGCCCGGCGGCGGAGGAGGACGGTCTGCGGATCGAGTTCTTCGGCGAGCAGATCGAGCGGATCGCGCGCTTCGATCCGCTGACGGGGCGGGCGGGGGCGGCGCTCGGCGCGGTCACGGTCTATCCGGGCCGGCAGTTCGTTACGCCCCTGGACAAGATCAAGAGGGCGGCGCTGGCCATCCGGGAAGAGCTGGGCGAGCGGATCGCATGGTTCGAGGCCCGCAACAAGCTGATCGAGGCCCAGCGGATCAAGATGCGGACCGACTACGATCTTGAGATGATGATCGAGATGGGTTTTTGCTCCGGGATCGAGAACTACTCGAGGCATCTGAGCGCGCGGCCGCCGGGATCGCGCCCCTGCACGCTGCTGGATTTCTTCCCGCAGGACTATCTGCTGGTCATCGACGAATCGCACGCGACGGTGCCGCAGATCGGGGGGATGTATGCGGGGGACCGGTCGCGGAAGACCGTGCTGGTGGATTACGGGTTTCGGCTGCCGAGCGCGCTGGACAATCGGCCGCTGAGCTTCGACGAGTTCCAGGAGCTGCAGGGGCAGACGATCTACGTGAGCGCCACGCCGGGGGAGCGGGAGCTGGGATGGTCGGGGCCGCGCGTGGCGGAGCTGATCGTGCGGCCGACGGGGCTGGTGGATCCGCCGGTGACGATCAAGCCGCTGGGGGGTCAGATCGACGATCTGATCGAGGAGATCCGGCGGCGGGCCGAGGCCCGCGAGCGCGTCCTGGTCACCACCCTGACCAAGCGGACAGCCGAGGAGCTCACCGATTACCTGCGCGACATCGGGATCAACGTCCGGTATCTGCACAGCGACATCGGGGCCATCGAGCGGGTCGAGATCCTGCGGGCCCTCCGGAAGGGCGATTTCGATGTGCTGGTGGGGATCAACCTGCTGCGGGAGGGGCTCGATTTGCCGGAGGTGGCCCTGGTGGCGATCCTCGACGCCGACAAGGAGGGCTACTTGCGATCGGCCACCAGCCTCACCCAGACGGCGGGGCGCGCCGCGCGGCACCTGCACGGCGCCGTGATCCTTTACGCCGACCACCGGACGGGGAGCATCCAAAAATTCATGGCGGCGACCGAGTATCGCCGCCAGAAGCAGATGGCCTACAACGCGGCGCATGGGATCGTGCCCCGCAGCGCGAGCCGCCCCATCGAGGAAGGGCTCGCCCTGGCGCGGCCGGGCGGGGATTATGCGGCGGCGGTGATCAACGACGCCGGCGGCAGCTTCGACATCACCGAGACGATCCGCGAGCTCGAAGCCGAGATGATCGCGGCGGCCGACCGGCTCGAATTCGAAAAGGCGGCGCTGCTGCGGGACCAGGTCCGCGAGCTGCGCAAGGGTGCGGGCGAGCCGGCGGCCGCGCGAGGCTCACCAGCCAAGGTCTCTTATCCGCGGCCCCGGAGCTCCGCCGGGGGGCGGAAGCGGGAGTCGCCGCCGCGCCCGGGGCCCAGGAGGAGATCGGCGATCTCGGAGTAGCGGGAGACGACGCGGGTTGCGCGGGCGAGCCTTTCCGGGGGGAGAGAGTTGGTGATCGCGATGACGGCCATGCCGGCGGCGCGGGCGGCTTCGACTCCGGCGGGGGCGTCCTCGATCACGCAGCAGGCGGCGGGAGGGACGCCCAGGAGCGAGGCGGCCCGGAGGAACACGTCGGGGGCGGGCTTGCCATGGGGGACGTCCTGGACGCTGACGACAGCCTGGAAGAGGGACCGGAGGACGGGCGCGAGGTGGAAGACCTCCTGGATGACCGGGTGGAGCGAGCCGGAGGCCAGGGCTAGCGGAAACCGGGCGTGGAGCTGCTGCGCGAGGTCGATGGCGTCCGGGATGACAGGCTTTTCCCGGCGGAGGAGCTCGAGGTAATGCCGCTGTTTCCAGGCGAGAAGCTCCTCGATCGGCTGCGCAGGACGATGGCGCTCGATGAAATCCGTCCAGAGCGTCCAGTCCGACCGGCCGTAATAGGAGACGAAATCGACGCCGTGCGTGTCGGCGCAGCCCATCTCGGCGAAGATGTCGCGATAGGCGCGCTCATGGAGCGGCTCGCTGTCCACCAGGACGCCGTCCATGTCAAAAATAGCGGCTTGGATGCGGGAGGCATCGAGGCCGCCTGTGGATTTCCAGGCATCATTCATGATCTGCCAGGGGTGCGATTGGAGGGGGAATCGCGGCCGAAAGCAAACGGAAAAACGGAAAATGAGGGTTTGCATTTCCGGTGGGCTGTGGTATTCGAAACCGTCCGGCCGCGGCCGGCAGCAGCCAGCCGCGCGGCGATGAATCCCAGGATCGAAGAGGAATCAGGCTTATGTCACAGCATCGGAGTCTACGCGCCGCCACGACACTCGGCGCCAAGCGGAATGTGCTCAAGCGGTTCGAGCGGGTCGAGCTGCTCAAGAAGCGCGGGCAATGGAAGGCGGGCGACCGCGTGACCGGCTTGCGCAAGACCAAGCCGTGACCCGGCCGGGGGAATCGCCGGCAGGCATTCGGCTCCAGAAATTCCTGGCGGAGGCCGGTGTGGCCTCGAGGCGGGCGGCGGAGCGGATGATCCTGGCGGGGCAGGTTGCGGTGAACGGGGCTGCCGTCCGGGTGCTGGGCACGCGGGTGGACCCGGCCCGCGATCGGGTCGAGGTGGCGGGCCGGATCGTGGAGCGGCGGCGGCGCAAGTTCTACATCGCGCTGCACAAGCCTCGCGGGTTCCTCTGCACGCGGCGGGATTCAGCCGGGCGCCGGCGGATCCATGACCTGCTGCCGCCGGAGTGGAAGGACCTCTATTCGGTCGGGCGCCTCGACCGCGACAGCGAAGGGCTTGTGTTCCTGACCAACGACGGGCAGTTCTGCCTCAAGCTGACCCATCCCCGGTTTGGTGTCTCCAAGAAATACCGGGTGACAGTCGAGGGCAAGGTCGAGCTGCCCGCCCTGGCCCCGCTCCGAAAGGGGATCGTCGATGAAGGGGAGCGGCTGCAGGCGGCCGCCGCCAGGCTCGTCTCCCACAACCATTCCCAGAGCGTCCTCGAGATCGACATGCGCGAGGGCAAGAAACGCGAGATCCGGAGGCTCTGCGCGGCGCAGGGGTGGACGGTCGTTCGGCTGCAGCGCGTGCAGGTGGGGCCGATCAAGCTCGGCGAGCTGCCGCCCGGGAAATGGCGGACCTTGACAGCCGGGGAGATTAAATCTTTACTGGAATTCTTATGAAAACACAGCCTGGGACCGTCCTGGTGCTCGGATGGTGTTTGAGCCTGGCGGCGGCGGTGGCGGTGCGATCCGCTGATCCGGGGGTGATCAAGACGGGTGTCGCCAACGTGCGCGCGCTGCCATCCCTGTCGAGCGAGGTGATCACGCAGCTCAAGGAAGGCGACGCCGTCTGGATCCTCGATACCGTCTCCATTGACAAGCCCAAGCCGGGCGAGCCCTCGGATTGGACCCGGATCCGTATGCCGGAGAAGATCACCGCCTGGGTGTTCGCCGACTACGTCAATCCGGGCCCGAACACCGTCAAGGCCAGCCGCCTGAACGTGCGCGCCGGTCCCGGCGAGAACTACAGCGTCGTGGCGCGTCTCGAGAAAGGCGCCACCGTCCGGGTCATCCGGCAGGTGGACGATTGGATCGAGATCGCCAGCCCGGAGAGCGCCAGCGCGTTTGTGGCGTCGAGCCTGGTGAGCCGCACGCCGGCAGCCGCGGCGGCGGCCTCCGCCCGCCCATCCTCCCCGCCGGCTCCCGCGGTTGAGCCGGCGCGTCCCATCGCTCGATCCGCAGCCCCGACGCCCTCTCCCGCCCCGGTCCCAGTCCCGCCTCCGACGCCTGCGTCTGCCCCTGCGCCTGTTGTCACGCCTGCGCCGACGCCAGCGGCTGCCCCCCCTGCAGCCGCCGTGTCGCCCGCCGCCCCGCCTGCGCCGCTTCCCGCGGTGGCGAGCGCCCCGGCGCCCGAATCGCGGCCGCCGGCGATCCCGCCAGATCCGGCTCCGGCGGTCACGGTGGCGCCGGCCGCGGATTCCGTGCCGGTGAAGCGTGTGGTGATCCGGGAGGGCATCGTGCAGCCGACCTTCAGCCTGCCGGCTCCCAGCGCGTTCGAGCTGGTCAGCATCGAGACCGGCCGCAAGATCAATTACCTCTACAATCCGTCGACCAACTGGAATCTGCGGTCCTACATCCAGCGCAAGGTGCGGATCACGGGCGAGGAGGCCATGGACGAGCGGTGGCAATACACCCCGGTGCTGAGAGTGGACAAGATCCAGCTTCTCCCCCATGGCCGCTAACCTGATTGACGGCAGGGCCATCGCAGAGGAGATCCATCGGGAGACGGCCGCCCGTGTTGCTGCCCTTGCGGCGCGCGGCGCGACGCCCGGCTTGGCGTTCGTCCGGGTCGGGGATGACCCGGCATCGAAGGTGTATGTGGGGATGAAGGAGCGCGCCTGCCAGAGGCTGGGGATCCGCTCGACGACCCTTATCCTGGCCGAATCCACCTCCGAGGCCGAGGTTCTGGCGTTGATCGGGCGCTTGAATGCCGATCCCGCAGTGCACGGCATTTTGGTGCAGGCTCCGCTGCCGCGCGCGATCTGCTCCGCGCGGGTCTTCGCCTCTGTGGCGCCCGGGAAGGACGTCGACGGGTTTCATCCGGTGAACGTCGGCAAGCTTATGCTGGGGGACCCGGGCGGATTCGTCCCGTGCACGCCGGCCGGGATTCACCAGTTGCTGATCCGGGCGGGGGTGCCTCTGGCCGGGGCGGAGGTGGTGATCCTGGGCCGCGGCAACATTGTCGGAAAGCCGATGGCCGCGATCCTGATCCAGAAGGCACCGGACGCCGACGCGACGGTCACGGTGTGCCACTCGAGGACGCGGGATCTGGCGGCGCATTGCCGGCGCGCGGACATCCTGATCGCGGCGATGGGCGTGCGCGAGTTTGTGAGGGCCGACATGGTCAAGCCGGGGGCGGCGGTGATCGACGTGGGGGTGAACCGGGTGCCGGACCCGGCCGCCAAAGGCGGTTCGAGGCTGGTGGGGGACGTCGATTTCGAGGGGGTCAGGGCCGTCGCCGGCCACCTGACGCCGAACCCGGGCGGCGTGGGCCCGATGACCATCGCGATGCTGATGCGCAACACCGTTCAGGCCGCCGAAATGCAATCATGAATCCAACCCGCATCCTACCCGACCTGCAGGCGTCGATTGTCTGCGAGGAAGTCCGCCAGGAGATCAATGGCAATTTCATCCTGATTGGCGTCTGCGGGGTGATCCGGGTGCCGCAGATACCGATTGTGGCTTTTCAGATGTGCGTGTTCAACCGCTGGACGGCGGGCCTGGGCCAGTTCCAGGAGGCGGTGCGCCTGGTGGCGCCCGACCAGACCACTGTCCTGCGCGAGCGTCAGACCCACTTCCATCTGCAGGACCCGGCCCACCACGCCACCAACGTAACCCTGTTCCGCCAAATCGAGTTCAAGGTGGCGGGCATCTACTACATCGAGGTCCTGGTCGAGGACGTGATGAAGCTGCGATATCCGATCCCGCTGATTCACATCCCTCCGCCTCCGAAGCCGGGCCAGCCGGGAGCGGAGCCGCCTCCCGAGGCGGAACCGGGATCATCGCCGCCGGCCTGAGGCCTCTGCGATCGTTGCAGGACAGAGCTGCATGAACGAGGCAGCGGCCGGCAGGAGGCCCGGCATTGCAGGCCGCGCGCCCTCGCGCGGCGACGGCGAGATCGCTGGCGGCTCCTACCGCGGGCTGTCCGCTGCCGGATCGCGTTGGATTCGAATGCGGCAGAGGTCGCGCGGGGGCAGCGTGAGATGGAGGCGCGATCGGGGGCCATCGACCCGGAGGGTTTGGCGGCCGAGGGTTTCACCCGAGGCGGCGGATTCGATCCGGACGTCGTAGGCGCCTTTTTCGAGGAGGTAAAGCTCGGCGTCGAGGGATCGGGGGGTGTCGCCGAAGTGGTACATCTCCGCCTCGAAGCTTCGGGCGCCGGCGTCGGTAACCAGGGCGGCGATCTCCCGCGGCGGCGTCAGCCACCGGACCCGGTTCATCGGAAACACGAGCGGATTGCCGGGATCGCCAGTGGCGCTGGAATAGAGGATCTCGGGCGAGGGCGATGGCGGCGGATCGGGCAGGTAGGCCAGGAAATTCCGGGTGAACGAGATGACGCGGTCGGTCCAGCGCATCTCGATGGTGTAGGCCTCCCAGTTCGATCGAAACGCGCGGGCGTTCCGTTCCAAGGCGCGCGCGAGCGATTGGCTGTCGCCGGCCAGCCGATATCGGACGTAGCCGGAGGCATCCTCGAGCAGCAGGGCATCGTAACGCCGGTCGCCGGTGAGAAACCGGTATTTGGCGAGGGTATCGGGGAGGAAACCGTCCATGCGGCGGGCACACCACGGAGCGGATCCGGGGGAGAGGCTGGCGGGCGGGGGCGCATCGAGCTCTCGAAGCCGGAGCCGGGCCATGGAGCGGATGGGCTCGAGGTATTGGGGATCGCCGAGCATGTGATGGGCGAGGAGGAGGGTGGACGTCATGAGGCGCGTTGCGCCGGGCCAGTTGTAGAGGGCGTCGTTGTGGCCAGGCGAGAACGGCTGCCACCAGGGCTGGCCCGGCCGGGCGATCATGCCGTCGGGCCATCGGATGGCGGAAGGGAGAACGCCGGCCGGCTTGCCATTCTCGGCGCGGGCCGCGGCATCGACCCACAGCCGGAGCCATTCGCCAAAGAGCTTGCCCAGTTCCGGATCGCCCGTCCGCTGCCACAGGAGCAGCGCAGGCTGAACGACCGACGGGTGGTAGACGGTGTCGAAGGCCCGCGCCTCGGATGTGTCGACGCGATCGACGCTGAAATAGATGGATTGGAACTGGAGCAGGCCGCGCTGGTTGCGTCCGGTCCATCGCTCGCGCATGTACTGGGCGAGCTTCCGGGCCCGGGCTTGCCACACCGGGTCGTCCGCCCTCAGAAACATCATGGGCAGGATGGTGTCGGTGGTATCCTCGTTCGAGTGCTCGACGTCGGTGACGCGGGTGGTGAATCCGTCCCGCAGATGCGGCTGGCGAAAGATGCCGCTCGAGATGCGCTCCTGGGCGGCGTTGATTTTGGGATCGTCGAACCCGATGAGGATGGGTGTCCACCAGCGCCACATCTCGACGTCGTCGCCCCAGCCGCCCCCGAACTGGCCGTCGGGCAGCTGGCGCTCGTCGATCCACCAGTGGATGAGGTCGGCGAGTTTTTCGAGCCCCTCGCGCTGGAGGTTGGCCCACTGGGGCGCCCCGGCGATCGCCGGGATGGTTCGGGGCCACGGGATCGGCTGGCCCAGGTACATCCGCAGGACGCGATTGTCCGGGAAGTGCTGGCTTGCGGTCTCGAGGAGGCGCGCGGCTTCGCCGTAGTAGGCATCGCGGCGTTCGGGCACGCGGAGCAGCGGCCCGCTTTGGATCACGCGCCAGATGAGCATGCGTCCGCGGTAGAGGCACCAGATCGGGTAGAGACGCGACCGGGGGGAGAGGGCGGGCGGGTGGACGGGGCCGTCGGCCTCGGGCTGAACCTTGCCGGTGATGAACCGGCAGAGGTAGCCGTTCTCGGCGGCGCGGCTGGTATCGACGACGACCTTGGACTTGCCATTGGCCCAGTCGTCAACCACGGGGAGCAGCTTGGCGAGGTCGGCCCGGAGATCCGGCGGCAGGTCAGCCATGGACTCCAGGCTTCGGAGCAGGCGGTGGCGGTCGAGCTCGCTTTCGGCGTTGCCAGCCTCGAGGATCAACCGGGCGGCCGGATCAGCCGGCTCGGCGGCAGGCGCGCTGAAGCGCCCGAGGCCGGACAGGCAGAGCAAGGTCAGAAGGGGCGCGATGAATGGATTAATCATGGGCAGGCCGGATTCGTTGATTGATGAAGGCCGCGCTCCCGCAGGGCAGGTTCATGGGAAGATGGATCCGCGGTACGCGTGTGATCAAAGGCTCCATCCCTGGCGGTATTCGCGATGGAGCCACTGATTGGCGGCGGGGTAGTTGGTGACCCGCATGTTGGGGCCGTCCCAGTCGAGCTTGCGGCCCGCACGCAGGGCGACATTCCCCAAGAGGCACGCTTCCGTGAGCAGGCCGGCATGATCGACAAAGTCGGAGCCGGCCCGGGCTCCGCCCTGGCAGGCGGCGACGAACTCGTGGTAATGGCCGGGGGACCGCGGCAGGGTTTTGGGGGGCCGCTGGTAGCTGTCCATGCGGGACTCGGGCAGGAGCCGCTCGCCCATGAGCTTGCCTTGGTCGCCGATGTAGATGATGTCCTGCATCGCGTCGCCGGGCTCGAGCTCGGGCGGGCGCGGCGGTCGGAGCCCGCCGTCATACCAGTGGAGAGTGACGGGCGGCAGGGGGCCGCGGGCGGGGAACTCGAACCGGGCGATCACGCCCAGCGGATACGTCTCGGGGTTGAGCTTGGTCGAGCAAGCCTCGACGTGGACGGGATGGCCGAGCTGGAGGGCCTTGAACACGGTCGAGAGCTTGTGGCAGCCGAGATCGCCGAGCAGGCCGGTGCCGAAGTCCCACCAGTTCCGCCAGCTCCATGGGTGGTATTCGGGGTGGTAGGGCCGGGCAGGGGCCGGCCCCAGCCACAAATCCCAATCCAGACCCTCGGGTGCGGGGGGCGTATCCGAGGGGCGATCCTCGTAGAGGGCCGATTTCCAGAATCGAGCCGAGCTCCATACCTGGACCTCATGCACGCGGCCGATCGCGCCGGAGTCGATCATCTCGCGGATGGTGCGGGCGGATTCGTCGGCCTGGCCCATGTTGCCCATCTGCGTGGCGACGCCGGCCTGGCGGGCGGCCTCGACGACCCGCCGCGCCTCGAGGACCGAGTAGGTGAGGGGCTTCTCGCAATAGACATGGCATCCGCGCTTGAGGGCGGCCATGGTGATGACGGCGTGAGTGTGGTCGGGCGTAGCCACCATGACGGCATCGACGTCCTCGCGCTCGAGCAGCTCGCGGTAATCGCTGTAGGCCTGGCAGCCCCGATGCCGGCCGGATCGCTCCTGCTTGGCATAATGCTCATCCACGGTCCGCCGCGCGGGCTCGCGTCCGCCCACCCGGCGCTCCCGGCCCTGCCCCCAATACCAGGATAGATAGCCGCCGCTCTCGCGATTCACGTCGCAGACCGCGACGACCTGGACCTCCTTGAAGGCAAGAAACGCGACCAGATTCTGGTAGCCTTGCGAGCCCATGCCGATGCAGGCCATCGCGATCTTTCGGCTGGGGGGGACGTAACCCGCCCCGCCCAGAACGTATCGGGGCACGACGGTCAGGGCAGCGACGGCCGCGGACCGGCCGAGGAATCGGCGGCGCGAGAGGCCGCTGGCCGATCGGGAGCCGCGGATCGCGGAAGCCGGCGCCATCGGGAATTCGTTTCTCTTCATGGTCGTGGTCTCTGGATGTTCAACGGGCTTTAGGGTCTGTGCAAAAATTAATTCCGATTTTGCTGGAGGGGATTGGGCGGGCTGGCAAGGCGCGACGAGCGAGCATACCCGTGCGGTCTGTGAGCGAGGAGCAACAAAGCCAGCGCGCCCAAGGCCCCCAGCCCGCAGGGGCGGGGCGGCGCCGGGCCATCGGCTTCGTGGCTCGGTCGGTCGAGTATCGCAGGGGGATACACTCCCTCCCTTGCCTGCCTGCCGGCAGGCAGGCCTGCCTGCGCCGCCGCGGCAGGCAGGCGCCTCGCATCGGGCCCGGCGGCGCTCCCGCCAAAATCGGAAGTAATTTTTGCACAGACCCTTATCCTGGCCGTCGATTGCGATGCGTCAAGAGGCAATCGAAACCGAGGCGGGTTGCCAGAGGAGGCGGATTGGGATAGGATCTTCGCCATGAACAAGAAACTGATCTCCCTGATTGCCGGCCTGTCGTTCACCCTCGGGTGCGCCGCTGCGGAGAAGGGCGGCTGGACGATGCTCTTTGACGGTAAGACGCTCGCGGGCTGGGTCCAGAAGAACGGCACCGCGAGCTATCGGGTGGAGGAGGGCGCCATCGTGGGCAAGACCGCGGAAGGCAGCCCCAACTCCTTTCTCTGCACGGAGAAGACGTTTGGCGACTTCGAGCTCGAGCTCGAGGTCAAGGTGGATGCAGGGCTCAATTCCGGGATCCAGATCCGGTCCAAGACCAAGGACCGGACCACGGGCGCGGGGAGGAACAACGAAGCCGGCCGGGTGTATGGGCCGCAGGTCGAGATCGAGGCCGGGGGCGCCAACGGCGCCGAGGCCGGATACGTCTACGGCGAGGCGACAGGGCACGGCTGGCTGACCCCGCCGGAGCGGCTCAAGCCGCACAAGGCATTCAAGGACGGCGAGTGGAACCGGTTCCGGATCGTGGCCAGGGGCCCGCGGATTCGCACCTGGATCAACGGGGAGCCGATCGAGGACATCGCGCACGAGGAGATTTACAGAACATTCCCCGAAGGATTCATCGGGCTCCAGGTCCATGGGATCCAGAAGGGCGCCGGCCCTTACGAGGTGCGCTGGCGCTCGATCCGGATCCGTGAACTGAAGTAGGATCAAGGCAGGAGCCGTATCTGGAAGAAGCGGAGGGGATCGGCGGGCAGAGACGGGTGTTGGAGATCGATTCGGATCGTGTCGCCGGTTCGAGACCAGGCGTCCGGGCTGCCGCGCGTCCAATGATCGAGGCCCGTCGAGATCCAGAGCTCGATGGTGTCTTCGATGCCGATGGCATCGAGGAGGAGGAATCGGCCGTCCTCGATCTGGGCGGAGGTGAACGCGGGTGCGTCGGGCCAGCCGGGTGAGCCGGACGGGGCGCGGCTGGCGCGCCACTGGCCGGCGGTGCTCCAGAGGGGCTCGGGGGCGCCGAGATCGATGGCCACCAGCGAGATGCCCGTGTCGTAGGTCTCCGGGTGCCAGAGCCTCGAGTAGGTGAAGGTGAGGATGTTGGTTCCGGAGGGGGCCGCGATCGAGAGGGTCTCGCCGCTGCGCGCGAGGTTGCCGCTCTCCCAGGCCAGCAGCACGATCAAGTTCGTCGCATGGCGGGCGGCGAAAGCGGCGGGGTTCTTCGCGAGGACGAGCCGCGCGCCGGGAGCAAGAACTCGATGCCCAAAAGTGTGAGCGATGCCAGCCGCGAACCGGACGCCTTCGAGGTCGATGGAGCCGGCGCCCGCGTTGCGAAGCTCGAGCCAGGCGAAATCGTCGCTGGCATACGGGCTGTCGGATGGAGGTGCGGGAGGCGCATACATGAGCTCGGACACGCGCAGCGCCGAGTAATCGACGGGAGGCCGCTCGACGGTGAGGGTGCTTTCCGAGAGCGCGCTCCACTCGGCCTCGTTGATGGCACGGGCTTTGATGGCCAGATCATTGGTGACGACGAGGTCGGCGAACACGGTGTTGGTATCGCCGGGCACGGTGAGTGCGAGATCGAAATAGAGATCGGAGCTGCCGGCGTTGCACTGGTGGAGCTCGACAGCAAGGATGTTGGTGCCGGTTCGGAGGATGTGTCCGGCATCGACCGCCCGAGCGAAGTAGGTGTTCTGGTCGGGCGAGCTGGTGACGGTGGGCGAGTAATCGGCGTAGTTGGTGGCGCCCGCGTTCATGTTCTCGCGGAGGATGGGCGTGCCGTTGAGATAGACCCAGGCGCCGTCGTCGCGCAGGATGTCGATGAGAAGCGTCGAGATCCGATGGATGGCATCGAGGGTGAACGTGCGGCGCAGATAGGTGGTGGTGACCTGGGGAGCGGAGACGCCGTTGACGTAGCGGCGGGTCACGGTTGCCACGGAGTTGGCGGTGGCGGAGCCGGCGAAGCCGAGGACGGCCGGCCCGCGCGCCCAGGCATCGTCCGGGTAGCCGGCATCGCGCCAGGTCAGCCCGCCCGACGAGGCGGGCTCGGCGCCGGCATCGTAATAGCGCCACTCGGCCCCGAGCGGGATGAGCGTGCGGGGCCCAGTGGATTCGGAGCCGGAAGCCACCGCAATGGCCGACGGGCTGATGCTCCCGTCGGGCAGGCGCGGATCGGACCCGTCGGTCGTGTAATAGAAGGCCCGCGTCGACGAGATGCGCAGCGGGTGGCCGGACGGAACCGTCGCGTTCAGGTCGGAAACCACAGGGGCGTCGATGGACGGGAACCAGCCTCGGGCCCGGAACTGGCCAATGAGGATATCGCGGCGCTGGGCCAGGTAGGTGTCGAGGACGGTGTTGCAGACAGGTAGCCAGTTGGCATCGCGGGTTTTGCCGCGGCCCCACCGGGCAGACTCGGCGATGATGGCCAGGTCGATCTCGTCCATGCGGGCGCGGAACCGTTTCTGGGCGTTGGCGGGGGTCAGCGCGCCGTCGCCGTAGAGGTGCTTCTGGACGAGGTCGGCGAACCGCATTCGGTAGGCAGGATGGGTGCAGAGGCGCTGGTGGAGCGTGGCGGGATTGAACTGGGACTGGGAGGTGAAATTGGCGCCGGCGGTGGTGGTGTTGCAGGTGACGGGGTAGCTGCCGTGGGCGCCGAGCGAGTGTTCGGCGTCGTGGCGCAGCCACTGGAAACCGCCGGGCGCCCTGCGGTTGTAAAGGCCGTACATGTTGTTCGGGAATCCGCCCCAGATGGAGACGGGCGAGTCGGGGTCGCCCGTGTAATAGGCGACCAGCATGTAGACGATCAGGTTGTCTTCATCGAGGTAGACGGGATAGGCGGGATTGGGCGTGCCGTTGGGATTGAGCCCTTTGATGCGCAGGTAATTGTTGGACAAGGAGCCGCTGAAGCCCTGGCTGACGGCCAGTTGATGGAGGGCGTAGAAGGCCTCGAAGGTCCCGTCGCTGGCGGTGGTGGTGTATCCCGGGATGGTGGTCTTGATGCAGTCCCAGTCGTCGTCATTGCCCCCCAGATAGGTGGCGGCGAAGTCGGCGTCGCCGCGTTCCTGGGTCTGATAGAGACCCCAGTACTGGCCATTGATGTAGAGGTGGTAATAGCGGCTGCGGGTGTAAGGCTTGCCCATGTCGCGCTGGGAATCGCGGGAGAAGACCTCGCGGACAAATGTGTCCTGGCCGCTGTTCTCGTAAGCCCACGAGTAGTTCTGCGAGGTCCGAAGGTCCACCTTGTCGAACTCGGACGCCCCCTCGTCGTCGAAGAGCGGGAAGCGGAGCTTGCCGTCGCCGTAATCGGACCGGAAAAACAGGCGGAACGAGTGCTTGGGATTGCTCGAGCTCCGGCTGTAAGCGCCCCGGATCCGGATTCCGGCGTCGATCTGGAATTCATAATCGGCGCCGCGGACGGGATCGATGATCTCGACCGAGACAGGCCGCTCCCACTGGCGCCCGTCATTGCCCGGATTGACGTAGATGCCGGTCTGGGGATTGAAGAGGTTCGCCCGATCGGTGACCAGGGAGATGGTGGCGATGGCGTTGGTCATGCCGTTGCGGAGGCGCACCGGATCGCCGGACACGATCGACTCCCGCATGCCGTATTCCATGACGTGGTTGTTGACCTGCCGGTTCGCAGGCCAGCCCCCGGGCACGGCCGTGCTCTGGCGGACAATGTCCTCGATGAACAGCCACGTGACGGTCGTGACGTTCTGCCGGATGCTCCGGGGATCGACCACTGCGGCGCGCAGCGTGGTGGTTTTCGAGACAGAGATGGGGCCGGTGTAGAGCGTCGAGTTGGTTTTGGGATTGCTGCCATCGAGGGTGTAGCGGATCGGGGCGGAGGAAGCCAGGACATCGAGGGAGACGTTGAAGGCCGCGGTCTTGTACCCGCGCGGCTCGCTGGCGGTGACGATCGGGGTGGGGGCGCTGTAGGCCAGGCCGTTGGCCGCCCTTGGGGTTGGGGTTTTGAAATAGAAGAGCGCATCCTGCGCCGCGCGCCAGGTCAAGCGGGGCTGGATCAGGAACTCCGAGTCGGCGGCCGAATCGTTCAGCGCGGCGATGGCAAGGGTGTTGGCGCCGGTGACGAGCAGGGAGGCGGGGACGGGATAGGAGAGCCACTGAACGGCATCGCCCAGCGGCCGGGCGGCGACCGCAGCGCTGTTCCAAAGCAGCGGCTCGGGTGCATGGAGGGCAGCGACTGGGACGCCATTGATCCAGGCGCTGAAGCCGTCCGCACAGCGCACGGAAAGCACGAACGCGTCGCCGGCCGAGGGAGCCTTGTCGAGGAGGAATTCATACTCGGCATCGAGGCGCGAGTTGACATCCTTCATGGGCTTGGCCACGTCGGTCTCGATGAACGACCCGATGGCGCCGGCGTGGAGGATGCCGCCGGCGGGATCGCCGACCAGGCGGAACGCCTCGAACGAGAAATCGCCTTGAAAATCCCGAGCCGCGGACAGCTCGACGCTCGCGCCGCCATAGTTCTCGTAGTAGACCAGATTCAGGTCATAAACGCCGGCGATGGGGAAGTTGAATGTGGCCAGCGTGGTGCCGAAGCTCCGGCCGGTGGCAAACTCCGATTCGAAATCGACGCCGTGCCCGCGGATCCGGAGGCGGAAGCCGTCGTCGCTGCCGACGGCGAAGGTCCACTGGCCTGCAGCCGGCACGTAAATGGCGCCGTCGGCAATGACCACGAAACACTCCTTGTCCTGGCCCGCGTAATCGTGGCCGGGAAAGAGCGCGTTGTTCCCAAAGTAGCCCGAATCGGAGTTGGCATGGAAATCGATGGTGTCGTATTCGCCGGTGATCGGATAGGCGCGGTCGGTTCTCCAGTAGGCGCTGCTGGCTGCCATGCTTTCGGCGGCATCGATGTTGTCGATGCCGATGTTCATTTCGTAGTAGCGGACGGTGAAGGCGCCGCTCACGCTGGTGAAGCCCAGGGCGCCGGCCGCGTCGGTCCAGGGCGCCGTTCCATCCGCATTCGGGATCCGATAGCGCACAGGAGAGCCGGCGCCGATCAGCTCGCGTTCGTCAAAGAGCGCGCGGCCGTAAGAGACATCCTCGATCTGCGGAGGATATTCCGGCACGAACGCGTCGGCAACGGTCGTTCTGTCGGGGAGGATCAGCGCGAGGTATTCGCCCTCCTTGTTGAGGCTGAAGCTGGTGTGGATCTCCTTGTTGGTGATCGAGACGCCCGAGCTGTCGGCGAAGATGACCAGGTAGCCGTGGGGTGCGATGGTGACGCCGTCGGGGAACCGCCACAGGGCCGGCTGGCCCGCCTGGTCGGTCAGATGCCACCCGCTCAGGTCGACGGCGTCCGGACCGCTATTGTGGAGCTCGATCCAGTCGGCGGCCTGGCCGGCGGCCGTCCGCAGGCCCTCTTTGTTGTCGGCGACAATCTCGCTGATCCAGACGTTCGCGCGGGCGCAGGGGGCGATGGCCAGAGCCAGCCATGCCGCCGCTCCGGCCGATGCCACCCTCCATGGGATGCCTCGCAGCCGGGTGGCAAGCGTTGTCAAATGCATATTCATGATCTGCCAATGAACAACATACCGATGGCGGATCGAATTGTCATGGCATGAATCTCTGGCCAACCGCTCCGGACGAGGGCCAGCCTGCGCCGCCGCGGCTCTGGCAGGCAGGCGTCCGCGGTCCGGAAGGATTCGGGGCGCGGGCCTCCTGGCCCGCAGCGACGTCGGCTGACTGGCTGTGCGCTACTGCGGACGAGGGCCAGCCTGTCCCGCGGCGGCTCTGGCAGGCAAGCGTCCACCGCCCGTGCCCTTGCGGATTTGCACGCGGACGGCGTTGGTCTGGGTCGGGCCGGGAGTGCTCCTTCCATCGGCGACCTGCCGCTCGATCAGCGCGGTCATGCGGGCGACGATGGCCGGTTGTTGGGCGGAGAGGTTGTTGGTTTCGCCGGGATCGGCGTCGAGGTCGAAGAGCTGGGTGGCCGGGAGGTTCCGCGCGGCGGCGGAACCCGGCCTGGGCGCGCTCCAGCCGCCGGAGTCGGGGCATAGAGCGAGCTTCCACCGGCCTTGGCGGATCGCGAATGATCCGTTGATGGAATGATGGATCAGCTCCGGGCGGCCAGGCGCGCTGCCGCGGCCCAGGAGGACGGGCAGGAAGCTGACGCTGTCTTCGCCGGCATTGGGGGGCAACGGCACCCCGAGCAGATCCGCGCATGTGGCCATGAAATCGACCAGGCACAGAAGAGCCGGGCTGTAAGCGCCGGCAGGGATGCGGCCGGGCCAGCGCGCCACGAACGGAACACGGTGGCCGCCCTCAAAAATGTCCGCTTTCGCGCCCCGGAATCCGGCGCTGGGATGATGTCCGGCGCTGGCGAGGCGGGCGAAGTTCGCCTCGGGGGAGCATCCGTTGTCGCTGGTGGCGATGACGAGGGTTTGATCGGCGAGCCCGTGCCGGTCGAGCGCCTCCAGGATTTGGCCGATGCACGCGTCGGTCTGCATGACGAAGTCGGCATAGGGGTTGAGGCCGGCGCGGCCCTGCCATTCCGGGGCGGGGAGGATCGGCGTGTGCGGCGCGTTGAGGGGGAGATAGAGAAAGAACGGATGGCCGGCGCGGGCGGCAGCGGCGCGGCTCTCGATGGACGCGACCGCGCGCCGCCCCAGGATCGGCAGGACATCCATGGCCTCGAACTCCGGCGCCGCCGGCCCGGGCCGGGTCTGCTTGCCCAGCTGGCCGAGCATCATGGGAAAGCTGCGGTCGGCCGCCGGCAGTTGGGTGAGCCGGTCGTTTTCGATGAACGCATAGGGCACCATATCGAGCGACGCGCTGATGCCAAAGTACCGGTCGAACCCGACCGTCATGGGCCCGTTCCGGATGGGTTGGGCGAAATCGATGCTGCGATGCTGGGCGGCAGTCTCGATGGCGAGCTCGTTGACGTCGCCGCCAGGCCGGCGGGCCCAGCCCATGCCGAGGTGCCACTTGCCGATCGCGGTGGTGTGATAGCCGTGGCGGCGAAGCAGTTCGGCGACCGTGAGGCGCCCCTCCTCGATTAAGAGCGGGCTCAGTCCGCCCAGCACGCCGCTCTGAAGGCGCGACCGCCACGAGTAGCGGCCGGTCATGAGGCTGTAGCGCGTGGGCGTGCAGACGGATGACGAGGAGTGGGCATCGGTGCACCGAATCCCCTGCGCCGCCAGCCGGTCGAAAGACGGCGTTGCGATCTTGCCCGCAGGATTGAAACAGCGCACGTCCCCATAGCCCAGATCGTCGCAGAGGATGAAGACGATGTTGGGCCGGCCCGGCGGGTCCGCGGACCGCCCGGTCGCGGGCGCACTAGCCGCGTCGCTCCCGAAGGCGGCCTGCGCCATCCATGCCACCGCTGCGGCGAAGGCTGGCACGATGAAACGGGCGGCGCCAAGCCCGGCGGAAAGTGCGTAGAACGTTCCGCCGGCCCCGGGCTGCGCCGAGCGGATTGCGCGATTGGGGTCGTTCATGGCGTTGGTTCGGAAATCAAACCCGCAGGCTCGAAGAACAGAATCGCCGGCACACCGCGCAGCTCGACGTAATGATCCTCATGCACGCCTCGATCCGGGCGCTGGAGGCGCAGCTGCCATAGCCGGTCCGATCCCACAGGGGACGCGCGCCCGATGAAGTTTCGAGGGGTGCCGATGGCGTCCTCGGACCACACCTGGCGTCCGTCCGGATCGAACAGGCTGGCTTTCGCCCGCTCCTCGCCGCCGCCGCCGCTGACCTGAAGCCCGAAGTCGCCGGATCCCGCGGGCACCGAAAAAGAGAACGCGGCCTCCGTGCGCACCCAATGGAACAACCCCTCCTGGCCCAGCACGCAAAGGGGATGGGTCGAGGCCGCCGCGGTCACGGTGTGCCGGCCCGGATCGCATCGGACGACGTAGAAGCCGGCCTCGGGCGCGGCGAACTGGCAGGGGCAATCCGCTCCGAGCCAGCCCGCGAATTGCGCGGCCGGCTGGCCGGAAGGCCTGGTGACGCGGACGGCGAACGGATCCGTATTCGTCGCCGTCCCCACGGCCTGGAACCGCAGGACCAGCCGCACGTGTTCATCGGCACGAGCATGCAGCGCGAAGGCGGCAGGCCCGCGCAGCCGGTGCGCGGGCAGCGGGCGAACGACGGGCCATGCAGCGGGCCGGGGGAGCCGCGTCCAATCGACCGGCGCGGCGGCCAGATCGAAGAACGGGTTCGGCGGGGAGACCTCCGCCAGCCAGGCGGCGTCCAGCACGATCGGCTCGGCGTTCCCTTCCAGCTCCCGAATCAGCACGCCCTCGATCGCCTCCAGAGGCACGGTGCCGCCGCTGGGATAATCGAACAGCGGACGGCGGATTTTCTCCCGGCAAACGAGCCGGCCAAAATCGATGCCGCCGAGCCTGAGCCTGGCTCCGGCTCGAGCCTGGAGGACGATCGGCGATGCAAGGGCTGGCGAGGCTGCAGGATCGGCCAGCAGACAATCCTCGAACCGCAGCCGCGCGCCCTCGGCGGGCTTCGAGATCGTGATCCCCGCATGGCCCTGCTCCTCGAGCCGGCAGCGGACGAAATCGATTCGGCCGGCCACCAGCGAGTCCCGATTCCGCATCGGCAGAGATACGTTGATCGACTGGCGGTTCGTGCCTCGGAAGATGCAATCCTCGATCCGGATCGAAAGCGGCCGGCTCGCGGCATCCAGGTTGTTGAGGTAGAAATGGCAGCCCAGCCCCTGATTGTCTTCGGACACGCAGCCGCGCATGACGCAATCGACCAGGCATTCGCCCGGGTGGTTCGGCTCGAAATCGATCCCGGCCGCCGGGGCGGTGCCCGCGGTGTTCTTGAGAACGCAGTTTTCAATCATCAGGCCTTCGGCGCTGATGACGCTGATCCCCTGCCGATAGTTGCCGTCGCACACCACGTCCCGAATGAGAACGTTGCGATTGGGCCCGCCCGAGCGGTCCACGCCCAGGTAGATGCCGTCGCCGCCGCTCTCGGCCAGGGTGAGGCCGGCCACGGCGACATTGGTGCAGCTGCGCAGATTGAGGGTATGGCGCCATTCCGCCTTGCGGTAGGGCGGCGCATCGTAGTCCCAACGGTGCATCCGCCAGACGGCGCCGGAGCCGGTCAGGCGAATGTTCCGTCCGGAAGCCGCGGTGAAAAGCGAGTCGTTCGATCCGCGAAAGGAACCTCTCTTGGCCAGCACCACCACGCCCGGCTCGAAAATCACCTCCTGATCGCTCGCCAGCCGGATCGGATCCACGATCCAAGGACCGTCCATTTTACGTACGACGACTGTTCCCGCGCCGGACGAGATCGCCGATTGCAGCGCCTTGGTGGCATCGGCGGGATCGTAACCGAGTGTGTGCGCCTCGACAACGGATGGCTGGGCGGCGCGGGCGGCGATGGTGGCGGCCAGGGCGGCAGCCAGCAGCAGCGCGGCTGGAGAGGCCGGGAGATGATTCATCGGTAAAATCTGTCAAAACCGCCGCCGCCGAGGGCTTGAGCCGGAATCGGGAAGCGGCCCTCGCTCTCGAACAGCGGCCGCTCCATCCCGCCCGGCGCAGCAGGATCCGGATCGAGCCCCCCCCGCTCCTCGATGGAACGGGGGGGCGATCGCCGCAGGATGCGATCGATCAGACCTTGTCCGGGGCGGGCACTTCGAACCCGGGCCGGTTGGGATCCTTGACGAGCCGATTGGCTTGGGCCGCGAACTCGCCCGTGAACCGCTCGGTCTTGGGATCGAACGTCAGCCAGGGGCCGACGATGTACTGGGCGTCGTTTTCGGGGACGCCGACGCCGTCGCGCATCAGGGCATGGAGCGTCATGAAATGCTCGTAAGCTTCCCGGTTATCCCCGAAACGGCCGGCTTTGGCGTTGAACGGCACCTTTTGGCCGAGGCGATAGGAGTTGTTGATCACGTGGCCGAGCGTGCAGCTGTAATGCGCCTGGGAGGCGGTGCCATTGGCCATCTCGGGCTTGCCGGCGCGGCAGGCGGCGATGAAGCTGCCCCAGTTGCCTCCGGGGGTGACCTTGCCGGGCGGGACCGACACCTTCTCGCCCTGGCTGCTGCCTTTGGCGTAGTACATGTTGCGGACAATCTTGCCGCCGTCCTCGAAGTAATACTCGTTCTCGACCTGCTGCTGATACCCCTTGTAGTTCACGTTGCGCACGTTGAAGAAGACGTATTGGCCGTTGGGGTACTGGGCGATGCCGAACATGGTGTTCGGGGTCTCCCCCTGGTCGTTCCACTGGAACCGGCCGCCGATCGCCATGGCGCGGACGGGAAGGGTCACGCTCGGATCGAGCGCCCAGTAAGCCATGTCAAGCTGGTGCGTCCCCTGGTTGTTCAGCTCCCCGTTGCCGCTCACCCAGAACCAGTGCCAGTTGTAATGGACTAGGTTGGCGTGGAATTGAGGGATGACCGCCGGACCCCGCCACAGGCTCCAATCGAGATCGGCCGGCGGATCGGACATCGGTTTGAAACCGATGCCGGCGCGCGGCTTGCAGGCGTAGCCGTAAGAGATCTTCAGCTTGCCGAACTTGCCCTCGTGGATGGCCTGGTGGAGGCCGGCGTTGGAGGCGCTGCTGCGGCTCTGCGTGCCGTGCTGGACGACCACTCCGTATTTCTTCTGCGCCTCCCAGGCGACGCGGCCTTCCGCGATGTCGTGGCTCATCGGCTTCTCGACATAGACATGCTTGCCGGCCTGGGCCGCCCAAATGGTCATCAGCGAGTGCCAGTGGTTGGGCGTGGCGATCGATATGGCATCAAGGTCTTTGTCCTCCAGGGCCCGCCGGATGTCGGCCACCCCTTTGCATGCATACTTGCCCGCGACCTTCTTTTCCAGGTTCTTGAGCTGGTTCCCCAACACCCGCTGGTCCGGATCGACAAGGTAGGCAATCTCCACGTTCGGTTGCTCGAGCCAGCCGCCGATGTGGCTGCCCCCCCGCCCGTTGACGCCCGCCACCGCAATGCGCAGCCGGTCATTGGCCCCGAACACGCGCGGCGTGGACGCCGTGCCGCCGATCCACACCGTGGCGCCCGCGGCCATCGAGTATTTGAGAAAACTGCGTCGAGTTAGTTTTGACATAGTGGGTTCTTTGTTCGGATTGATGTTGTCGGAGAGCGACTCTATACGGCAAGCCGAGCCTCGTCCAGAATGATCGGCAGCCGCCGGCCGGGGCGGGGGGGAGGCGGGCCTGGAAGGGGCTTGCGCCGAGGATGCCAATGGGCCGGCGCCGGCCACGGCGGCTTGCCACCGGATCCGGCCCGGCGCACAATGCCTTTCCATGAAACCTGTGTCGCGCCACTTGCCTGCGGGCGCGATCGCCCTGCTCCACCGGTTCGGGATCCGACGGCGCCATCTTGCGGCGCTCTCGGCGATCCTGCTGGCCGCCCATGGTTCTGCCGCAATGAAATCGAATGATCAACAGGTCACCCGCGGGCCGGGCGGCCGGATCCTCACCAATACCGGCGTGTGGTCGCCCGACAGCCAATGGATTGTCTACGACACCCGGTCGGATCCCGAGGGCGCCGTCTTCGACGGGCGCCGGATCGAAATGGTGCACGTGGGCACCGGCGAGGTCCGCACGCTCTACGAGGCCGCCCATGGCGCCCGCTGCGGCGTGGCCACGTTCCACCCCCGCGAGCACCGGGTCATCTTCATCCTCGGACCCGAGCATCCCACGCCGGACTGGTCCTACAACGCATGCCACCGCCAGGGCGTGATGGTCGATGTCCGCCAGCCCGGCCACGCCATCCCCGTCGATGCTCGCGACATCGTGCCGCCGTTCACGCCCGGAGCGCTGCGGGGGGGATCGCACGTGCATGTGTGGGATGCCGCCGGCGAGTGGCTCTCCTTCACCTACGAGGACCATGTCCTGGCCGGCTTCGCGGAGGAGAACGCCGACCACGAGATGAATCTGCGCAACGTCGGCGTCAGCGTGCCGGGCCGGCCCGTGCGCGTGAAGCGCGACCACCCCCGCAACCACGACGGCGAATTCTTCAGCGTCCTGGCCACTCGGACCACCGGCCGGCCGCGCCCCGGCTCGGACGACATCCAGCGTGCGTTCGAGGAAGGGTGGGTGGGCACCAACGGCTATGTCCGAGCCGACGGGACGCGCCAGCGCCGCGCCATCGCCTTTCAGGGCCAGGCGATCACCGCCAAGGGCGACCCCATCGCGGAAGTCTACATCGTCGATCTGCCCGACCGCGTCGGCGATGCGAGCGGCGATGAGCTGGCAGGCACCGCCACCCGCCGCCCCGCCCCCCCCGCCGGAACCGCCCAGCGGCGCCTCACCTGCACGGCGAACCGCCCGCACCCGGGCATTCAGGGGCCGCGCCACTGGCTTCGGAGCTCGCCCGATGGGACGCAGATCGGGTTCCTCATGAAAGACGAAGCGGGAATCGTGCAGATTTGGACTGTCTCCCCTCTGGGCGGGCCGCCTTCTCAGATCACGCGCAATCCCTGGCCGATCGCCTCCGCGTTCACCTGGAGCCCGGACGGCCGCCACATCGCGCATGGGATGGACCGCAGCGTATGCGTGACCGAGGTCGCGACAGGCCGGACGATCCGGTGGACCGAGCCCGTCGATCCCGCGGCCGCCCCGAGGCCGGAGGCCTGCGTCTTCTCGCCCGACGGCCGGGGGATCGCCTACGTGCGGCGGATCCCCTCGCCCGTCGAGCCCGCCAACCAGATATTTGTCGTGAGGCGCCCCGGGGACATCCCCTAGCCTCGATTCACCCGCTCAGGCTCATTTGTCAATTATTTAGATGCGACCCCATTGCTGTTGAGGGGGGGGCGAATCCGGGCTTGTGCGCCGGTGCCGCCCGCCGTACCCTTCGGCGCCAATGGAATCCGAACACGGAATGCCGGCCGATCCCCGCCGGGGCGCATCGTGCTCGATCGGCTGGTTTCGCTGGGTGATCTGCGGCCTCCTCTTTCTGGCCACCACGGTCAATTACATCGATCGGCAGGTGGTGGGCGTCCTGAAGAACACCCTGATCCGGGATCTGCACTGGAACGAGATCGACTACAGCAACGTGGTGTTCGCTTTCCAGGCGGCTTACGCCATCGGCTATGCCCTCGGTGGACGCGTGATGGACTGGATTGGAGTTCGGCTGGGCTATGGGCTGGCGGTGCTGTTCTGGAGCCTGGCCGCCATGGGCCATGCGCTGGCGCGCACGGTGACCGGGTTCAGCATTGCCCGGGCCGCGCTGGGGCTGGCCGAGGGCGGCAACTTCCCGGCCGCCATCAAGACCGTGAGCGAATGGTTTCCCAAGCAGGAGCGCGCGCTGGCGACCGGGATCTTCAACGCCGGGAGCAATGTGGGCGCGTTGATCACGCCGCTGATGGTCCCCTGGCTGACCTACCGGTATGGATGGCCGGCGGCTTTTCTGGTCACCGGCAGCCTGGGTTTCATCTGGCTGGCGCTCTGGTTCGGGCTTTACCTGGCGCCCCAGCGTCATCCGCGCGTCTCGCCCTCCGAGCTGGCCCATATCCAGAGCGATCCGCCCGATCCGCCCGTGGCGATCTCCTGGCTTTCGCTTCTGGGACATCGCCAGACGTGGGCCTTCCTGATCGGCATGTTCCTGAGCGCGCCGATCTGGTGGTTCTATCTGTATTGGATCCCCGGGTTTCTGGAGGAGAAGCACGGGCTGAAGCTGCTCGAGCTCGGCCCGCCCCTGGTCGTGATCTATCTCATGACCGATGTGGGCAGCATCGCCGGCGGCTGGCTATCCTCGACCTTGATCCGGCGCGGCTGGAGCGTTCATGGCGCCCGCAAGACCGCGATGCTCGCCTGCGCGCTGTGCGTGGTGCCCATCTTCATGGCCTCGAGAGTCACCAGCCTGTGGACCGCTGTGTTTTTGATCGGCCTCGCCGCCTCGGCGCACCAGGGATTTTCCGCCAACCTCTACACGATGGTCTCGGACACCGTGCCCCGGAAAGCGGTCAGCTCCGTGGTGGGCATCGGGGGATTTGCGGGCGCGATTGGCGGGATGTTCATCGCCAAGCTCGTGGGATACATCCTCGAATGGTCCCACAGCTACGCCATCCCGTTTGGCATCGCAGCATCGGCCTACCTCGTCAACCTGGCGATCCTCCATGCGATTCTGCCGCGGTTCGAGCCGATGAAGCTCTCGGCGGCCGAAGCCAAAAGCCGATGAAGCAGGCCGCGGCCGATCCAGCCCTTCTGGCGGCCTGCGGGGCCTGTGAGTCCGCGGCCTGAACCGCCGCCGGCTGTTATGTTCCTTCCGGGCTTTTCAAGGATTCCCGGAGAGGAAGGCCCGGATCTCGCGCTCGGTATCCGCCGGTCTGTCGTTCCGTATCACGTGTCCGGCGCCGTCGATGTGGACCAGCCTCCCATTAGGCAGAAGGCGGGCGATCTCGATGTGCTTCTTTCGGCTGTCCGCATCCGCGTCAGCCTTGAGGATCAGGGTCGGAACCAGCAGCTTCGGATAGGTCACACCCGCGTCGCCGAAGCCGTCGCCGTGAAGGATATCCACGACGTTCGGGCTCGCGAGCAGCTTCGACTCAGCCCACAGCTCGTAATCGCGGTCGCGCCAGCCGGGGTGGCGCTTCGTGCGGGCCATGTCGATGAGTTTTGCCATGCCGGCCCGCCGATCGTCTCGGACCTGCTTCTTCCAGGGGGGGATGATCGCCTCGCCGAGCGGTTCGAGCCGCGCCAGCATGTCGGCTGGATCCTCCAGGATGACGGCGCGCGCCAGGCCGGGATCAGACGCCGCCGCCCGGGCGACGATTGCCCCACCCATGGAGTGCCCCATCAGGACCGGCCTCTCGATGCCCAGGGCCCGAATGAGGCCCGCCAGATCGGCGACATGCGTGGCCAGGTCGTAAGGGCCGTCCGGTTTGTCGGAGTACCCGTGCCCGCGGGCGTCGTACATGACGATGTCGTACTCCCCCTCGAACCGCTCTGCGAGCGACGCCCAGTTCAGGCCGTAGTCCGTGATGCCGTGCGCCAGGACCAGAGGCGGCTTGCCGGCTCCGCCCGTGCGCCAGTAGTGGAGACGGATCCCGTTGCTGTGGACCCAGGCGGACTGCCAGCTCGAGTGCGATCTCGGGGCTTCGGGCGGGATCTGATCTGGTGCGCCGCCGCAGCCGCCCAGAAGCGCGACCGCCGCCAGGGAGAGAATTGCCGATTTACGGATAGGCATTTGCGTGTTCCACCGGGTCGAAGTGTGCCGAGCCAGGAGGGGCCCGTCAAAGCGAAAGCCGACAGCATTGACAGGGCCGGCGTGGCCGCCCTGCCACCAAGCAACATCGGGTTTCCTGGACCCATGAACCCCTTGCGTCATCGCGACAATCAGAGCCAAGAGGACTGCGTGGATCCTGGATTTCATCGGTTACCCTCATGGAGAGTCTCGGCGAGCGGAGGTTGAAACACTCAACTTAGGGTCTGTGCAACCATCACTCGTGCCGGAGGGCTTCGACGGGGTCCATGTTGGCGGCGCGAAGGGCGGGGTAGAGCCCGAACACGACGCCGATGGCGGCGGAGATCGTGAAGGCGATGAGGGGCGACCAGAGCGTCACGATCGTGACCATGCCCGCGAACAGCGTGACGAAGAACGGGATCGAGATGCCCAGGACGACCCCGATGATCCCGCCGGTGGCGGAGAGCATGACCGTCTCGACCAGGAACTGAACGGTGATATCGCGGCGCTTGGCGCCGAGGGCGCGGCGGATGCCGATCTCGCGGGTGCGTTCGGTGACGCTGGCGAGCATGATGTTCATGATGCCGATGCCGCCGACCAGGAGCGAGATGGCGGCGATGGACCCGAGGACGATATTGAAGATCTGCTTGGTGCGCTCGGACTGCTTGAGCATCTCGAGCGGGACGGTCATGGTGAAATCTTTCTTCTTGTGGTTGCGCTCGAGGAGCTCCTGGATGGCGCGCGAGACGGGAACGACCTGCTCGCGTTCGGCGACCTTGACGGTGACCTCGTGGAGGGCGACTTTCTCGGCTTCGCGGCTGCCGGAGCGCTGTTTGAAGATGGTCTCGCCAAAGCGCATTTTGGCGGTGGTGAGAGGGATGAACATCTGATCGACGGCGGTCGCCTGGGCGCCGCTGCTGGAATCCCCGGGCTTGCTCTGGCGGCCGCGGGCCTCCATGACCCCGATCACCCGGTAATAGGTGCTGCCGACCCGAACGCTCTTGCCCAGGGGAGATTGCCAGGGGAAGAGCCGCGCGGCGATCTCCTGGCCGAGGACGCAGACGCTGGCCATGTCGTCCATCTCCATCTCGTTCATGAACCGCCCGCGGGCGACCCGGTGGTTCCGCATCTGGGGATACCACGGGACGGTGCCGACGACCTCGGCATCGACATTCCGGGTGATGTTCCAGATGTATTCGCGGATGATCCGGCCCGGAACGACGACGGTAACGCCCGGGATGGTCATTTGGATGCGGCGGATATCCGGATAGTTGAGCCCATAATCCAGCACCATGTTGCGGTTAGCGGATGCTTTCTCGTCTTCGGGTGGTTTGACGCTGCGGAGGATGATGTTCTGGCTGCCGAGGCTCTTGATCTGCTCCTGGGCCTCGTAGCTGGCGCCTTCGCCGATAGCGAGCATCGCAATGACCGAGCAGACGCCGAACACGATCCCCAGGACTGTGAGCAGCGACCGCAGGCGATGGATCCATATGCTTTTGAGGCCGAGCCGAATAATCCGCTGGAAGCGGGTCAATGCCAGGCGCCACCCGACCGGCGGACGATGGGTCGCCGTCGTGACCTGCTGCCAGAGTTGGGACGGATGGAGGTCTGGAGACATGGCTCAAGCGGTGGCGGCGGCTCGATCTGCCGGCGCCTGATAAGGAGGCTCTCGCAACGTAACATCCTTTTCGATCTGCCCGTCTCGGAACCGCACGATCCGGGTCGCGCGGTGCGCGATCTCCTCGTCGTGCGTCACCATGATGAGCGTCTTGCCGGCCTGGTTGAGATCGTCGAACACGGCGAGGATATCGGCGCCGGAAACGGAGTCGAGGTTGCCGGTGGGCTCGTCGGCCAGGATCACCAGGGGATCGTTGACCAGCGCCCGGGCGATGGCGACGCGCTGCTGCTGGCCACCGGACAGCTCGTTGGGTCTGTGATGGAACCGGGAATCCAGGCCGACGCGGCTGGCAAGCTTCTCGGCCACAGCCCGGCTCCGGTCCTCCGGCCAGCCCTGGTAATACAGCGGCACTTCGATGTTCTCGAGCACGGTCAGCTGCTGAACCAGGTTGTAGGACTGAAACACAAACCCAAGCCGGGTGCCGCGGATCTCCGACAGCAGATCGTCATCGAGCTGGGAAACATCCTGCCCGCCCAGCAGGTAACGGCCCGTCGTAGGCCGATCCAGACAACCCAGCAAATTCAGCAGCGTCGATTTGCCGCACCCGGACGGCCCCATGATGCTGACATACTCGCCGGGGCGGATATCCAGGTTGATGCCGCGGAGGGCTTCGACGGAAACCGCGCCGGTCCAGTAGGTCTTGTGGAGGTCTTCGAGTCGGACGATGGGCTCGGGATTCGTCATGGCCGGTTGGATGCTTTAGGGTCTGTGCAAAAATGAATTCCGATTTTGCTGGAGGGGATTGGGCGGGCTGGCAAGGCGCGACGAGCGAGCATACCCGCGCGGTCTGTGAGCGAGGAGCAACAAAGCCAGCGCGCCCAAGGCCC
>Ga0209310_1000333_pt1 | contig 58155 bp, 40 predicted proteins | sample AD_UKC030_MetaG_FD_184415 | JGI IMG/M metagenome (GOLD analysis project Ga0209310, IMG submission 184415) | Active sludge microbial communities of municipal wastewater-treating anaerobic digesters from USA - AD_UKC030_MetaG (SPAdes) (version 2) | ecosystem: Engineered > Bioreactor > Anaerobic >...
CTCGGCCGCGTCGTCGATCACCGCCTGGGTGACCTTCGTCGAGTGGGAGCGCAGGGCGAGCTGCATGCGCGCGGAGCGGGGCTGCATCGCGTCGTCGGCGAAGTCCTCGAGGGAGCCGGAGTAGAGCATCAGGTACTGCGAGACGAGGTTCGCGAGCTCCTGCTTCGATGCCGCCCGGTACTTCGCCGCGTCGAGGGGGATCTCGTCGTAGGCCGCGCCGCCGTAGTTGAGCTCGGCCTCGAGGGCCTCGAGCAGCTCGTCGGCCCGGACCTCCCCGCCCCCGAGCCGGGCGTAGGCCCGCTCGAGGAGGCCGAGGGCCTCGGCCACGCTCGCCGCCGCGTCGAGCCGGGCCTTGGCCTGGCCGGCTCCCGGCGGCGCTGCGGGCGCGGCCGGCACCGGGGCCGGCGCGGCCTCCTCCTCGAAGAAGCTCGCCACCTCCTCGCCCGCGCCCGGCGAGGCGCCCGCGCCCGCCTCGGCGGAAGGACCGCCCTCGGCCTCGGGGTCGTGCATGACCTTGTTCATCCGGCGGACGAAGTCCGAGAAGGAGGCGATCTTGCCGATCTCGGGGTGGCGGGCGACGAGGTAGCCCGCGAGCCCGTCCATGGCGGCGAGGGCCTCGGGGTCCGTCATGGAGCCCTTCTCCGGGCCGCTCACGACGAGGCTCAGCATGTTGGAGCCGGCGAAGCGCTCGTCGATGTAGGCGACGTCCCGGCGGATCCGCGAGTCGGCGGGGAAGTAGTTGATGATGGAGGACTCGATGTCGAGCTTGGCGAAGCCCCAGGAGGCGAGCGCCATGACCGCCGCGAAGGCGGCGACGACCCTGCCCGGACGCCGCATGACCGCCTCGCGCGCCGCCTCGGCGAAGGCGCCCAGCCGGGCGGGCCTTCGCCCCTCCTCCTGCCTCCCGGCATCGGCCGAGGGCAGGCGCCGCTTGACCGCGAGGAGGGCGGGGATCAGGGTGAGGGCGAGGATCAGGGAGATGGCTACGCCGAGGGAGCTGAAGATCGAGAAGACCTTCAGGGGCTCGATCGGGCTCGTCAGGTTGGACACGAAGCCGGCGATCGTCGTGAGCCCGGCCAGGATGACCGGCTTGACGATGGCCTTGGTGGAGCGCGACACGAGCTCCGCGTGCCCCTCCCGGTCCAGGCCGCTCCCCGCTCCCGCCCGGACCTCCTCGTAGTAGTGGTTGAGCACGTGGATGCCGTAGGCCGAGCCGACCGCGATGAGCACGACCGGCAGGCAGCTCGAGATGATCGTGAACTTCACGCCGAGGATGGCCATGAGGCCGACCATCCAGACGGTGCTCACCATGACGGTGATCAGGGGGAGGAGCATGCCCTCGAGCCTGCGGAAGGCGAAGAGGAGGCAGAGAAGGACGACGAGGATGACCACGGGGATCAGGGCCGCCAGGTCCCGCTTCATGTAGCTCTTGGCCAGGTCGCTGAGCACGGGGTCGCCGGCCTGGCGGAAGGACAGGCCCGGGACCGCGTGGCGCTCGCAGATCTCGGTCACCCGGCTGAGGAGCTCGCTGGTCTGCGCCGGCTGGATATCGTCGTCGATGGAGACGATGATCTGGCTTCCCTTGAAGTCCTCGGAGACGAGGAGCCGCTTGTACATCGAGCCCCAATCGACGATCCGCCGCCGCAGCTCGGCGACCGCCTCGGGGGAGCCGTCGAAGCCCGCGGGGACCAGCTTCTCGGCCGAGAGGCCTCCCTCGATCCCGACGATATAGTCGGCGTTGGTCAGGGACTGGACCTTGTCGACGTGCTCGGCCGCCTCGATCTCCGCAGTGATGGCGCCGATGGCCGCGAGGTAGTCCGCGGTGAGAATCGTGGGACCCTCGGCCTCGAGCGCGACGTCCATCTGGATGAGGCTGCCGAAGGTGTCGCCGATGCGCTCGGCCTTGAGGTAGGAGGGATGCTCATGGGGGAAATAGGCGCGGACATCGTTGTCCATGACGAGCTTGGGGATGAAGGATCCGAACAGGGCCGTGAGCAGCAAGGTGCTGACGATGATGGCCCAGGGATGCTTGAGTAGACGGTTCATGGTGATCCCTTGATGGAGGTTCGAGCTGTGCAGTTAATACACAGTATGTATACTATATTCTGGTTCGTGGACTGCTACCCATTGCAGGGCGAATGTCCGCCTCGCTTCCTGCGAGATCAGCGGCTTCGTCCGATGGGCAAGCGCGGGGCTCGGGCAAGGTGGCTGTCTGCTCGACCCTGCCCGAGAACCCGGGTACCAGCGATTTCAGTTGCCCGCCTGGGTGCTCGGGAAGCCGGAAATCTGGTCCAACTGCTTCTGGGTAAAAGGCTTAAGCGAAGAGCAGCTGACGAAGCTAGCGGCGATGATGGCGATGGAGAGGAGCAGGGAAAGAGCGCGTTTCATAAGGACCTCCAGGTAGTGTACCGAATGAAGGAGTATTCGGTGGTTTTGTTAACTGCGCAGTAAGTGTTATCGATGCACATCATGTGTAATATATGAACAGTCTCTTGCTCTGTCAAGGATGGAGGAAAAAAATCGTGCGGCGAGGTGTTCGGGGGTGTCAGACGAGGGAGAAGGCTCTTATTTCCTTATTAAATAACCAAGTAGTATATCGAAGGTTTCGGCGATGAAGATGCGGGGCTCGAGGCCGAGGGGGCCGAGGAGGATATTCGCGCTCGAGCTGGCGCTGTGCAGGGTGGAGTGCACCAGGGCAACGAGGGTCGCCGCCGCCACCTTCGCGTCGGGGAAGGCCCTGATCGAGCCATCCAGGGCTCCCTCGGAGAGGAGGCCGGCGATGAGCCGCCTGAGGCGGGCTATCTCGCCGTAGCACTTGCCCACCAGCTCGTGCCGCTCGCCCAGGGCGCGGACGCTCGTATCGAAGTTGAGGATGACCTGGAAGCTCGCGGGATCCGTGCGGTTCATCGAGAGGTAGACCTCGAGCACGTCCTTCAGCTTGTCGATGGCGGGGCCCTGGTGGCGGGACACCTCCTCGACGCTGTTGCCGAGCTTGGCGAGGCTGTCCGAGGCCACGGCGAGGGATACCTCGTCCTTGTTGTTGAAATAGAGGTAGATGGTGCGGCGGCTCAGCTCCGAGCGCTCGGCTATGTCGAGCATGGTCGCGTTCGCGAGGCCCTTCGCCGTGAAGATGTGCTTGGCGGACTCGATGATCTCGTGTATCCGCTGCTGGCGCTCTCGGAGGCGCCGCTCTACCGCCGTCATTGGTGCTCCCCAGTATACGGGCGGGGCCGGCCGCCCGCAAGCCGCTTCGCGCTCGGGCGGCGGCGGCGGGCCCTAGCCCGGGCGCCCGGCCCGGGGAGGGCCGCCCTCCTCGATGGCGGAGAGCTCCGCCTGGTAGGCGAGGAGCATCCGCTCGATCTCGCCCCGAGAGACCGAGGACTGGGCGATCATGCGCCCGATCGAGCCGCGCAGCTCGTCGTGGCCGCGCAGGGCTCCCTCGAGGGAGGCTATCCCCGCCTCCACGCTCCGCAGGGCCTCCGTCTCGGCGCGCTCGGCCTCGAGGAGCTCGGCGATCATGGCCTTGGCCTCCTCGACGCCCCGGCCGACGGCCTCCATGCGGGCCGAGAGCTCGAAGATGCCCTTGATCAGCCGGTCGATCTCCAGGTTGCTCCTGCCGATCGCCTCCTTCGACGAGGCCGCGTGCTTGCGGATCTCCGAGGCCACCACGGCGAAGCCCCGCCCGGCCGCGCCGGCCCGCGCCGCCTCGATGGCCGCGTTGAGGGCGAGGATGTTGGTGGTCTCGGAGATGTCGTCCATCGCGACGAGGTTCCGGCCGACCGACTCGGCGCCCTTGGTGAGCTCGGTCTTGAGCCCGACCGAGTCGGCGTAGGCCCGCTCGATCGAGGCCAGGTTCGCCCCGAGCGAGGCTATCCGGGCGCGGAGCTCCTCGGAGGAGGCGGCGAAGGCCGCCTCGCTGCGCTTGAGCGAGGAGTCGACCTCGCGCGAGGCGTCGCCGAGGGCGGAGAAGCTGCCGTCGAGGTAGCCGATGGTCGCGTTGAGCAGCTCGCTCCTCGAGACGATCTCGAAGGTCAGGGCGCGGAGCTTGCTGCCGAGGTAGTGCAGGGTGCGCCGCGCCGCCGGCGAGGGGCCCCGCGGGGCCGCCGCTTGATCGTTCACGATTCCTCCCGAGCGCCGATGAAGAGCGCGGTCAAGGTCTGGTTGTGGTGGGTGAAGAGCTCCTCGCCGTAGGTGTTGAAGCCGATGAAGGGCATGCCGGCGAAGGCCTCGTTGAAGGCCTCGACCTTGCGGTCCTCCTTCATCTCCAGGTAGCGGACGACGCAGTTGAACAGGAGGGCCCCGGCTATGCCAGCCGGCAGGTAGCGCCTCGCGCTCTCGATGGCCGAGCGCGCGTTGGCCAGGATGTCGCCCTTCTTGAGCAGGGAGATCCGCGTGCCCGCCTCGATCGCGCAGTAGAAGCGGATGCCCGAGCCCTCGATCACCGCGTTGGGGCTCCGCGCGTAGACCGTCGAGCCGATGGCGACGCCGACCGGGTTGCGGGAGAAGTGCTCGCTCGTGATCTCGTCGGCTCCCCGCAGGCCGAGGAGCTCGGCGTAGCGGGCGGCGGCCGGCCGGCCGTCGATCTCCCACACCACGCGGCGGTCCGGCTCGGCCTTCGTGACGAGGAAGGAGCCGGGCCGGGCCTCGTAGTGCACGAAGTGGCCGAAGTAGAAGGGGACGCGCAGCTCGAGGACGAGGAGGACGGCCCCGTCGGACGAGCTCTTCCCGTCGCAGGCGACGATCGTGCGGGCGAAGGCGAGCTCGTCGGCCGCGGCGCCCCCGATGATCGGCATCGAGAGGCCCTCGGCTATCGTCAGCTCGCGGACGATCTTCTCGCCGAGGCAGAGGCCGTCGACGAGGAGGATGCCCACGTGGCGGTCGGGATCGGCCGCGCGGCCGCCCATCTGCGCCGAGATGCCGGAGGCCAGCCTCCTGGCCAGGCCCTCGGGGTCGGCCTTCGCCCCCTCGCCGGAGGCCGCGTAGCAGGCCACGACCTCCTCCCCCGAGAGGGACATGGCCACGATCCCCTTCTCGATCGGGCCGGGGCTCGACCATCCGCCGATCATCGAGGCGCCGACGCGCCTGGCCGCGGGGAAGGCCCGGCCCAGGCTCCCCTGGATGTCGAGCCCCTCGAGCTCCGGGGAGAAGAAGTAGACGACGGCCCGGAGGTCGGGCTGGTCGATCTCGGCCGCGAGGCCGGCGAGGTCGCTCCCTCGCGCCCGCGCCACTTTGATAGCCACAAGGTTTCCTTTCCCGCCCGCCCGGCTCTCCGCCGGCGGGCGCGCTGCGTGGGTATTCCGTTCCTGGTGAGGAGGAGGAGCGCCGCGGCCGTCCGCCTAGAGGGAGCGCATGAGGGCCGCGTAGAACAGGGCGCAGCGCCGGAGGTTGCCGACCTCGACCCGCTCGTCGCGGCCGTGGATGCCCGCGAGGTCGGCGCTCGTCTGGCGCAGGGGCGTGAAGCGGTACACCGCCTCGGCCACCTTGAGGTAGTGCTTCGTGTCCGTGCCCCCGGAGAGGAGGAAGGGGGCGCAGCCCGCCTCGGGGAAGGAGGCGCCGAGGGCCGAGCGGATCGCGCGGTAGCCCTCGTGCTCCGCGGGGGACTCGGGGCTCGGCTCGACGACGGCCGCGGGGTGGGCCGCCAGGGCCGTGGCGCCGAAGCGGGCGGCGGCGCGGGACAGGCGCCCGAGGACGGCGGCGGAGCTGTCTCCGGGGAGGATGCGCACGTTGAGGATGGCCCGGGCCTTGTCGGCGAGGACGTTCTCCTTGGGGCTGCCCTGGAGCATGGTGGGGGCGGCGGTCGTGCGGATGAGGGAGTTGGTCGAGCCGCTCGCGGAGAAGGCCGCCTTGACCAGGGGGGCGGTGAGCCAGAGGTTGCGGAAAAGGAGGCGGTAGGCGAAGCCGGAGTAGCGGGAGACCCCCTGCAGGAGCGCGCGGACGCTGCGGCAGATCCGGGCGGGGCCGCGCCTCGCCTCGACGGCTGCGACCGCGCGGGCCAGGCTGCCCGCGGCGGTGCGGCGGGGGGGCATGGAGGCGTGGCCCCCCGAGCCCGCGGCCTCGAGGGCCACGTCGACGTAGCCCTTCTCGGCGACGCCGACGAGGGCGACGGGGCGGTCGGCGAAGGCGAACAGGCCGTCGGCCACGGGCCCGCCCTCGTCGAGGACGAAGGAGGCGCGGACGCCCCGCCGGGCGAGGAGCTCGCCTATCGCGGCGGCCCCGCGCAGGCCCCCGACCTCCTCGTCCCCGCCGAAGGCGAAGTAGAGGGTCCGGCGCGGCTTGAAGCCGGCGGCGAGGAGGCGCTCGGCGGCGTGGAGGATCGAGGCCATGGTGAGCTTGATGTCCTGGGTCCCGCGGCCCCAGACGCAGCCCTCCGCCAGGTCGCCGGAGAAGGGCTGGTGCCTCCACTCGGCGGCGTCCTCCGCGGGGACCACGTCGAAGTGGGCGTTGAGGAGGACGGGCTTCAGCGCGGCCTCCTCGCCCTTCCAGGTATACAGGAGGGCCCGGTCGCCCACCCGCTCGAGCCCGATGGCCGCGTGGACCCGGGGGAAGAGCCGGGGCAGCTCGGCGGCGAGGGCCTCGAAGGCCGAGGGGTCCTCGAGCGCGGGATCGTAGCGCGAGACGGTCGGGTGGCGGACGAGGGCGGCGAGCTCTTCCTCGATGCCCGCGGCGGCCTCGAGCTCCGAATCCGCGAGGGGGGGCAGGGGAGGCGCCGCCCGGTCCCCGGCGGCGCGGAGGGCGGCGAGGGCGAGGGCTCCGGCGACGGCCAGGGCTGCGCACAGGAGGGCGAGGGCTGCGGTGCTCATGGGGCTTCTCCTCTGCGGCCAGTATCGCGCAACCGCCCGAAGGGGGTCAACGCCTCGCTCCCGGGGCCCGGGGCTGGACTGCCTGGCCCGATCGGCTATAATCCTGCCCGTCGCGCGCCGCGCGCGCAAGGAGTGCGCATGAGCGGGACCGGGCGATCCGGCGTCTCCATCGGGGCAAAGACCTTCTTCGCGAGTTTCCTCATCCTCCTCGCCCTCATGATCGGCGCGGGGCTCCTCAGCCGCGCCATCCCGGCCGGCGCCTTCGAGCGGAGCGCCGCGGACGGGAGCATCGTCGCCGGCAGCTACCGCGAGCTCCCCCGGCCCGACTACCCCGCCTGGCGCTGGCTCGCCGCGCCGATCGAGGTCCTCTTCTCCCCCGACGCCGCCGCGGTCGTCGTCATCATCGCCTTCATCGCGATCGTGGGCGGCTCCTTCGCCGTGCTCCAGGAGGCGGGCATCCTGGCCGGGGCCGTCGAGTCCCTCGCGCGGCGCTTCGGCGGGCGCAAGCGCCTCCTCCTCGCCCTGGTCGCCCTCTTCTTCATGCTGATCGGCTCCCTCATGGGCATCTTCGAGGAGGTCATCCCCCTCGTGCCCGTGGCCATCGCCCTCGCGGCCTCCCTCGGCTGGGACCTCATGACCGGCCTGGGCATGAGCATCCTCGCCACGGGCTTCGGCTTCGCGGCCGCGATCTCCAATCCCTTCTCCATCGGCACGGCCCAGCGCCTGGCCGGGATCCCGGTCTTCTCGGGCTCCACCTTCCGCGTCCTGGTCTTCGCCCTGGTCTACGCGCTCTACCTGTCCTGGCTCCTCCGCACGGCCCGCCGGGCCGAGCGCTCGGGCGGGGGGATGGCAGCCGCGCCTTCCCCGGCGGCGAGCGGCCCGGCCGCCGCGCCGGCCCTCCGCCGCGGCATCGCCTTCTTCTCCGCATCGATGCTCGCGGTCGCCGCCGCCGTGATGGTGGTATCGCGCATCGCGTCGCTGCGCGACTACTCGATGCCGGTCACCGCCCTCTGCTTCCTCGTCGCCGGCACGGGCTCCGGCCTCGCCGCCGGCCTCAAGCCCGGCAAGGCCGCCCGGGCCTTCGCCCAGGGCGTGGGCGGGATCCTCCCCGGCGCCGTCCTCATCCTCATGGCGGTGAGCGTGAAGCGCATCATCGTCTCGGGCCTGATCATGGACACGATCCTCGAGTCGGCCCGGCGAGCGATCGAGGGGGCCTCGGGCTACGGCGCCGCGGCCCTGATCTACCTCTTCACCCTCCTCATGAACTTCTTCATCGGCTCGGCCACGGCCAAGGCCTTCCTCCTCATGCCCATCCTCGCCCCCCTGGCCGACCTCGCGGGCCTGACCCGGCAGGTCGCGGTCCAGGCCTACGCCTTCGGGGACGGCTTCTCGAACATGCTCTACCCGACCAATCCCGTCCTCCTCATCGCCCTCGGCGTGGCCGGCCTCTCCTGGCCCGCCTGGTTCAGGCGCACCTGGCTCCTCCAGCTCGGGACCCTCGCGCTGACGATGGGGCTGCTCATGCTGGCGGTGGCCATAGGCTACGCCTGATCCGCCCTAGGCCCCCTCGGCGCGGGCCGGGGCGGCCATCGCTTCCGCGGCCCGCCCGGCCTTGACGAGGAGGAGGGCCGAGGCGGCGAAGGCCGCCCCGGCCCCGAGCCAGAGCGAGCCGATCGGCGCGAAGCGGGAGGCGAGGCCGAAGGCGAGGGCCCCCGCGATGCCCCCGAGCTGGACCATGAGCGACGATAGGGAGAGGAAGGTGGCCCGCGCCGTTTCGGGAATGCGGGAGTTGAAGGCCACGGACTCGGGCACGCCCATCATGCCGTTGAGGCACATGAGGCCCAGGAAGCAGGCCGCGAAGCCGCCGACGCTCGCCTGGAGGGCGAGGCCCATCACGGCCAGGCCGACGAGGGCCCGCAGCGCCGCCGCGAGGCCGAGGCTCGGGAGGGCCCGCCGCGCGAGGAGGGCGGCGACGAGGGCGTTGCCGAGCATCGCGGCGAGGAAGTAGCCCCCGTTCACCAGGCCGAAGAGCCTCGTATCGCCCGAGCCGCCTGCCAGGGCCTCGAGCCTCGGCTGCCAGAACACCTCGACGGCGTTGAAGGAGAAGCCCCAGGCCGCGGCCCCGGCCAGGAGGAGGGGGAGGGCCCCGTCGCCGCGCAGGAAGCTCCTCGACTCGGCGAGGAAGGCCCCAAGCCTCGCCCGCCCGCCCCTGTCGGTTTCGTACCCGCGGACGCCGATCCCTCCTTCGCGTCCGCCCTCCGCGCCGCTCGCCGCGGCGCCGCCAGCGCGCGTGCAGAGCGTGAGGGCGAGAAGGGCGACGAGGACTGCGAGCTGGGCGATGATGACCCCGTCGTAGCGGTTGGCCTCCGGGAGGAGCCTCGCCCAGAGGACCGGTATCCAGCCTCCCGCCAGTGCCCCGAGGGCCAGGCCGGCCGTCTCCCCCAAGCCCATCGCGGAGATGAGGGAATGGAGCTTCTCCCTGCCCCGGCGCGCGATGAATTCGTCGATGTAGTCCGCCTCGATCGAGCCGGAGGCGAGGGCCCGCGAGATCCCGAAGACGAGGAAGGCCAGCCCGAGGGCGGCCGGGCCGCGCGAGAGGAGGATGCAGAGCCTGGCCCCCATCGCGACGAGGATCGACAGGAGGTAGACCCGCCGCCGGCCGACGAGGTCGGAGAGGATCCCGGTCGGGAGCTCGAGGATGACGACCGCGGCCGAGCTCGCCGCCAGCACGATGCCCGCCATATCGAGCTCGACGCCCTTGGAGAGGAGCATCAGCACGAGGACGGGGCTCATGAGGCCGATGGCCGCCCAGTGGAGGAAGCGGTTGAGGACGGGGACGATCACGAGGGCCTCCTCGGGCCGATTCGAGGGAGGATCTGGAGCTGGACGGCCACGAGCTCGCGCCCCGCGCTTCGGGGCGCCTCGGGATCGAAGCGGGGATAGGAGGCCACGAGGGCCTCGATCCGCGCGGCGAGCTCCCGGGCCTGGGCGGGATCGAGGTCGAGGGCCCAGTCGTCCATCGCGCCGGCCGCCCTCCATCGCTTGGGCGCCGCCGGCGCGGCCTCGATCCAGCCGAGGGCGCGCTCGGCATGGGCCGCCGCCACGGAGCGCAGGAAGCCCGCGCCCAGCTCGGGCGAGGCCAGGAGGGCCTCTTCGCTGAACGACGTGCTCGGGCTCGAGGCCCGCCACCAGCGCTCCCTGGCCGAGCCCCTCGCCGGGTCCTCCTCGACGAAGCCGAAGCTCGCGAGCTGGCGGAGGTGGTAGCTCGTGGCCCCGCTCGACTCGCCGAGCCTCGCGGCCAGGACGCTCGCCGTGGCGGGTCCCTCGACGCGAAGCGAGCCGAGGATCTCGACGCGGAGGGGATGGGCCAGGCCCTTGAGGTTCCGCGGATCGAGGCGGGTCGAGCGCCTCCCGGGGGCTGGTTTCCTGTCGCTTGCCATGCTGCAAAGATAGCATTGCAAAGAAGTCTTTGCAAGTAGCCGCTGGGCCGGCTCCGGGGCGGGGCGGCGGCCGCCCGGCCCGGGTCGGCCTAGAGGGGCTAGTCTCCCTCGAAGTACTCGAAGGCGTCGATGAGGTCGAGGTAGACCCCGTCGAAGCCCGCGTCGAGGATGCGCTGGAGGTAGGAGCCGGTCCCGCCCAGGATGATCCGCTTCCAGGCCGGATCCCAGTAGCGGACCTTGTAGTTGCCTTCCCAGTCGGGATTCTCGGCCTCGAGCCAGCCGGGGGCGAGGAGGGTCCAATCCTCGTCCCAGTAGTAGCGGTAGTCCTCGGCCTCGCCGACGCTCAGGTAGCAGATGACGAGGCGGGAGCCCCCGCCGGCCTTCGTCTTCAGGCCCTGGACCTCCGCCGCCGTATAGGCTTCGCCGTCGTGGAAGAGGTCCATGACGACGAGGTCGTAGTCGGTGGCGGCAGCGGCGGCGAGGAAGTCGGCCTTGGAGGCGAAGCTCGAGGAGTTGATCAGGTAGAGGAAGTTCCTCGCCTCGGGGAGCGAGGCGACGTCGCCGGTGTTCACGTTGTGCGGCGTCGCTGGGTAGCCGGGGATGGCGTCGAGCTCGCGATGCTGCGCGGCGAAGGAGATGTAGCCCCTCGCCGCGTTCCGCGCGTAGGAATCGTCGACCTTCGACGGCGCGGAGCAGTAGTCGATGGCGAGGACCTCGACCCCCGCGTCCTCGAAAAGGTCGCAGAGCCCGAGCATGCGGTCGCGCTCGGCCGAGGGCGTCTCGCCGTCGTCCGCCTCGTAGCCGTAGAAGAGATCCTCGCGCCCGGCCCCGTCGATGGCGCCGAGGTAGCCGGATTGCGCCGTCCCCGCGGCATCGCCCGAGTCGGTGCCGAGCTCCATCCCGTTCTGCGGCACGACGATGAAGCCGGGCTTTACCGCGCGCGCGTAGGCGCCTATCTCCAGCACGAAGGCGCGCATCTCGGCCCGGTAGTCGAGGGCGGCCGAGGGCCCGCTTGCGCAGGAGGAGAGGGCGACGAGGAAAGGCGCCGCGAGGACGGCCGCGACGCCGAAAGCCCGCCGTGGCCAGTCCGCCGCCCTCACAGCGCGACCTTCCCGACGAGGCGCCGGCTCCCGCCGGAGTCGAACCAGTCGTGCTCGACCAGCTCGAGCTCCTCGACCAGGGCCTCGCCGAGCTCCTCCTCGCGCCGCGCCTCGAGCTCGGCGAGGAAGCGCGGCCCGTCGCGCAGGGGGGCGCGGAAGCGGAGGAAGCTCGCGTGGGCCGAGCGCGACTCGTAGCGCTCGTCGTTGGGCAGGCCCCGATCGAGCATGCGGGAGCGGATGGCGGCCCGCAGCGCGACCAGGCGGTCCCCGTCGTAGCCCGCGAGGAGGCCGGCCTCCCGGCTGCAGGCGACTCCCCTGAAGGCGATGGGGAAGGGACCCGAGCCGGCCGCGGCCTCGAGCGCGAGCGCGAGGAAGGCGAGCTCTGACTCGAGGTCGCGCGCATAGCCTTCCCGGGCGCTGCAGAAGTCGAAGACCGTGACGTGGAGGTCTCCGGCGGGGTAGTAGTACTGCTCGGGCTCGAGGGCCGCGAAGCCCGTTGCCAGGGGCTCGTAGGCCTCGCCGAGGCCGCGGGGATGGATGACCAGGGAGAGGCCGCGCCGCCGATCGGGGCCGCCCTCGGCGAGGACCGGGTCGAGGGCGATGTCTCCCGAGCGCAGGGCCGCGGCGCCGGCCGAGCGGATGCCCTCGTAGAGCGCGGGCGAGCTCATGCCGCTATTTCCCGGCAGGGGCGCCCCGGCCGCCGTGATCCCCCGCCCCCTCCGGGGCTGGCGCTCCCTCGCGCGGCTGGCCTCCCTCGGGGGCCTCGGCCTTGTAGCGCAGCTCGATGTTCCTGAGGCTGATCCCCGCGTTCGCCAGGAAGCCCAGGTAGCCGCCGCGGCCTAGCTCGCCCTTGTCGTCGTAGTAGCTGAGGACGGTCTTCCCCTCGACGCGCATCTCGAGAAGATTGCCGATCCGCAGGATTTCCATCCTTGCCCAGCGCCCCCGCTTCATGCTCGCGGGCTGGGGGACGTGGTCCTCGCTGTTCACGAGATCGGGCCCTCCCCGCTTATCCTTGCCCCAGATGCCCTTGCCGAAGAAGTAGCTCGTGCCTCCCCTGGCGAAGTGGTAGGCGTAGGCCCTCGTGTAGCTCCTGCCCACGAGCTCCGTGTTGAGCATGGCCTCGGCGACGATCGGGTCGCCCGAGTCGAGCCTGAGCTCGTAGGAGAGGGCGTAGCTCTCGGGCAGGGCACGGTCGAAGTAGAGCATCGACCAGGCTTCCTGGCTGCCCGTGATCCGCAGGAGCTCCCCCTCGACGCGATAGTCGCCCGCCAAGGGGCGGATCTCGTCGTAGGCGAAGCGGTGGAGCTCGATGCCCGGGCCCGCGAAGGGATCGGCCTCCTCCGCGGGGACCTCGATGTAGGGCCTTTGGGCCTGGGGGCCGGAGCCGCAGCCGAGGAGGCTCGCGAGACAGAGGAGGCAGGGGAGGGCTATCGAGGATGCTCGCATGACGGTGCTCCCTTCGGGCGAGAGGTCGGTCGGCGAGGCCGACCGACCTATTCTATCTCGCCCTCGTCGGAGATTCGAGACCGGGCGTGGAACCTTCGAGAGCCCCCGATGGGCCCCGTCCCGGCGGTATGCCCTCGTTCCCGGCCTCCGGCTCCGGGAAGCCCGGGGATCCGCGATCCGCCGCCGCGCGGGGAGAAGCGGCCAGGTCCATCGCCTCGGCCCGATCGGCGGCTGCCCTGAGCTCGTCCAGGATCTGGTCCCGGGACGCCGAGAGCTCTCTGCAGCTCGCGCGGAGGCGGGCGTAGAGGCGACCGAGCCTGCCGAGGACGGCCGGGAGGTCCTTGGGGCGTATGAACACGAGCGCGACGCAGCAGATGACCAGGAGCTCGGACGGGCCGATGCCGAACATCAGGAGCCTCCCCCGGCCGGGACGGCCGCCCCTTCGCCGAGCCGAAAGATCCTGGCGATCAGGAGCGCCAGGAAGAAGAGGGCGACGAGGGGCAGGGCTATCGCGCATTGGCTGAAGGGGTCGACCGAGGGCGTGATTATCGCCGAGAGGAGGAAGATGATCACGATGACGAACCTGCTCGAGCGGAAGACCGACCTTCGATCGAGGATGCGCAGGGATAGGAGGATCAGGAGGAGGAGGGGCGATTGGAAGGTCAGGACGGCCCAGAGCGTGAAGGACAGCACGTAGGCGACGCTCTGCCTGAGGTTCAGGAGCATCCCGACTTCGCTCGGCATGAAGGCCGAGCCGGCGAAGAAGCGGATCGACCAGGGAAGTATGTGGAAGTAGCTCATGAAGACGCCGAGGCAGGCGAGGAGGAAGCTGGCCAGGATCCCCGCCGCGAGGACGCCGCGCTGCCTCCGCCCGAGGGCGGGCAGGAGGAACTGGGCGAGGCTGACGAGGTGGAGGGGGAGGGAGAGGAGGAAGGCCGCGGCGGCCGCGAGCTGGAGCTGCACGAGGAAGCCCTCCGGGAGGCTGCTCGCGAAGAGCTTGGCGCGCGCTTGGCTCTCGACGCCGCGGAAGAGGGCGGTGAGCAGGCCGAGGAGGTCCCCGTAGCGGAGGAGGGCCAGGACGAAGCAGGCGGCGAAGGCCGCGAGCGACACGAGGAGGCGGCGCCTGAGCTCGGCGAGGTGGCCGAGGAGGCTCATGACCCGTTCGGGATTGTCGGAACCCATGCTCGACGCGCGCGGGCGCGCTTCAGCTCGCTTTCCCGTCTCGCTCGCCCTTCGAAGCCTCCTCGGCCTCGCCGTCGCCGTGCGCGCCCTTCTCGAACTCCTTCTTGGCCTGTCCGAGGGCCTTCGCGAATTTTGGGATCGCGCTCGCGCCGAAGAGTATGAGGATGACCGCGGCCACGACGATGATCTCGCTCGATCCGATCATGCTAGCCCCCTTGCTTCGGGGCCGCTCGCCGGGGCATCGAAGGCTCCGCGGGCGGCCGCCTCCAGTGTACGTCAAAACGGGAAGGCTTCGGAAGCCTCCGTCGGCTCTTCCCCCTTCAGCCCCGGCGGGGCATGCGCGGGCGTATCGAACAAGCCGGCCTCGGGCTTCTCGGCCAGCCGGTGCTCCGCGAGGCCGGCTACCGATATCGCCTTATCCGGCTCGACCGGGCAGGCGTGATGGCAGGCCCCGCAGCCGATGCAGATCGCGCCGTCGAAGACCGGCTCCGGCAGGCGGCTTTCGCCGACGATCATGCGGACCGCGCCGGTGGGGCAGTGCTCGGCGCAGGCACCGCACTTGGTCCGATTCTTGATTACGACGCAGCGCTCCCGGATGAGCGTGGCGTCGCCTATCTTCGTCAGCCGCTTCCTCCCGAGGGCCAGCCTCTCGAGGGCCCCGCTCGGGCAGGCCTCGAGGCAGGCCACGCAGTCGTACTGGCAGTAGGAGACGGAGTAATCGAGCCTCGGGGCGAGGAAGCCCGCCAGGCCGAGCCGGCCGAGCGAGGGCCGCAGGATCTTGGCGGGGCATCGGGAGACGCAGAGCCCGCAGGCCGTGCAGCGCTCGGCGAAGAGGGCGGCGGAGCCCGAGCCCGGCGGGGTCACGGGGCGCGGAACCCCGCCTCCCTCGATTCGGGGCGCGAGGAGCGAGAGGCTCCTCCTCGACAGCGCGGCCGCGCCGAGGGCGAGGCTTCCCCCCGCCAGCAGGGAGACGAAGCCGCGCCTGCTCAGGGGCGCCGCGAGCGGCCCGGCTTCGCGCGGCCCCGCCCTGGCGGCGGCGTGCCCGGAGGCCCGCGGCCCGCGGCCGTAACGGACCGCCCCGGTCGGGCAGGCCGCGAGGCAGGCGAGGCAGTAGACGCAGCGGGTCGGATCGAGGCGTTTCCGCGCGCCGTCGACGCAGGTCGCGCGGCATACGGAGCTGCAGCGGCCGCAGGAGACGCACGCTCCCTCGTCGAGGCGCAAGCGGAGAGGCGCGAAACGGTTCAGGATCCCGAGGACCGCGCCGACGGGGCAGAGGTTGCCGCAGAACCAGCGCCCGCTGAGGGCCGAGGCGAGGAGGACGAGGGACATCGCCAGCCCCGCCGCGGCGACGAGCTCGGGCCGCAGGGCCGGCGTATCGGCGCGGAGGGCGAGGCGGAGGAGGGGCTGGATATCGTAGGCGAGGAAGCGTCCGAAGAGGGACCAGGGGTCGAGCCAGGAGGCGAGGCCCAGGGCGCCGAGGGCCGCGAGGCCGAGGACCGCGGCCAGGGAGGCCGCTCGGAGGCCGCGCAGCGGGCCGCGGGCGCGCCTTCGCGCGCCTCCGAGGAGCGATGCCGCGTCCTGCAGCGAGCCTAGGGGGCAGAGGGCGGCGCAGTACCAGCGGCCGAAGAGGGCGGACGCGGCGAGGAGCGTCGCGCCCGTCGCGAGGCCGGAGATGCCGGCGCCCCCGAGGGCGAGGGCGGCGATCCGCGCCGCCGCGGGGAAGAGCTGCCATGAGGAGATCGCGCGGGATAGCGTGTCGCCTAACTCCCCTCCGAGGAGGAAGGATAGCGTCGCCCCGGCGAGGGCGAGGGCCGCGGCCGCTATCCTCGCCGCCCTCGCGATCGGGCCCGCGAAGTTGCGGCTTCGGCTCATATCGTCAGCCGGCTTATGGCCAGCCTCGAGGTGTCGCTCGTTCCGAGCCCGCGCTCCTCGGCCTTGGCTATATACTCGAAATCGGAGGGCGCCCGGCCGAGGGTCCTCGCCGAGACCGCGTCGAGGGCGACGATGTCGGTCGAGGCGATGAGCATGCGCTGCTCGCCGTAGCGGCTGCCGGGATAGCCCCGCGGCCCCCCGCTGAGCATGACCCTGCCGGCGTCGACGATGGAGAGGGTCGGCTTGCGGAAGAGGCAGGCATCGGCGATGCACTGATCGAGCCCGAGCCGGTGGAACTCGCTCCTGTCCCAGACGATGCCCATGAGGTTCTTCATGGCGCAGGTCATGCCCGCCCCCGAGTGGTCCTTGAGGACGGGGACGTTGATGAAGGCGTCGGCCGCGAGGATGAGCTCGTGCACCCTGGTCTTCTTGAGGCTCCTCGCCCCGGGTACGGGCACCTCCTGGTAGTAGGAGGAGCTCTCCCCGGGGACGACGACCGCCCCGGCGGCCTTGGCGTAGCCCTCTATCTTCGAGGCCCGGTAGCTGCTCGGGCCGTTGTCGCAGGAATGGTCGAAGACCCAGACCTTCGAGGCCCCGGCCTCGAGGCAGTGCTCGACCAGCCGCGCGACCAGCTCCGGATCGGTGTTGGCCGCGACCTCCGGCCCCTGGCTCCAGCCTATGTTGGGCTTGATCACGACCGTCTGGCCCTTGCGGACGAAGGCGCCGATGCCCCCCAGCTCCCGCAGCGCCCGATCGAGGCGCGCGGCCTGGCTCCCGCCCTTCACCGCGACGATGTCGGGCGCCTTGGACCCCTGGGCCGCCGAGGGGACCTGGGCCAGGAGGGGCCCGGCGCCGCGCTTGATGGAGAGGAGCAAGGCCGCCGCGCCGAAGGAGGCGCATCTCGTCAGGAAATCCCGCCTGGTCAGCATTGGGCCCCCCTGGTTATCGGAACCTGCAAAGCCTCATTCAGTATAGGGCATACTCGGCGCTTTTGGATCGATCGAGCGCATCGCGAGCGCTCGGGGGCGGCCAGGCAACGGTCCCCAGGGCCGCCGGCCCTCGACCCGCTTCCTGAGGGCGGCGTTCATGAGCCCGAAGCCCCGCCTCGAGGGCGGGGAGCCGCGGCCGCATGAGAGCATCATGCTAGCTCCGCCTCACCGCGCCGTCAATCGGCCCTGCCGCCTCCCCCCCGGGCCGTATCTTCCTAGGGCCCGGCCGGGCAGGCTATACTGGCACCGCCATGGCCGATTTCGTCCACCTCCACAACCATTCGGATTACTCCCTCCTCGACGGGGCGGCCTCGATCGCCTCCATGGTCAAGCGGGCCAAGGAGCTCGGGATGCCGGGCCTGGCCCTGACCGACCACGGCAACATGTTCGGGGCGGTCAAGTTCTACGACGAGTGCAGGGCCGCGGGCCTCAATCCCATCGTGGGCTCGGAGTTCTACGTGGCGGGGGGCTCGCGGCACGAGCGGGCGGGGACGGAGAACGGCAACAAGTACTGGCACCTGGTCCTCCTGGCGGAGAACGCGGAGGGCTACCGGAACCTCCTCAAGCTCTCCTCGGCCTCCTACACCGAGGGCTACTACTACAAGCCGAGGATCGACGACGAGCTCATCGCGGCGCACGCGCGGGGCCTCGTCGCGAGCACGGCCTGCCTCGGGGGGGAGATCCCGAGCCTCATCTCCATGGGGAAGCTCGCCGAGGCCGAGGCCAAGGCCGGGCGCTACGCGGAGATCTTCGGCAAGGACCGCTTCTACCTCGAGCTCCAGGACCACGGGATTCCCGAGCAGAAGCCGGTGAACCGCGAGCTCGTGGCGATGTCCCGGCGCCTCGGCCTGCCCCTGATCTGCACGAACGACATGCACTACCTCGAGCGAGCCGACGCCGAGGCCCACGACGTGCTTTTGTGCATCGGCACCAACCGCAAGCGCGCGGAGCTCGGGCGGATGCGCTTCCACGGGCCCGAGTTCTACATGAAGAGCCCCGAGGAGATGGCCGCCATCTTCGCCGAGGTCCCCGAGGCCCTGGCCAACACGGCCAGGGTGAACGAGATGGTCCGCCTCGAGCTCTCCTACCCCGGCCCCCTCCTGCCCGACTACGAGGTGCCCGAGGGCTTCGGGAGCCCGGACGAGTACCTCAGGCACCTGACCTTCGAGGGCCTCAGGCGGCGCTACCCGAATCCCTCGCCCGAGATCGTGCGGCGCGCCGAGTACGAGCTGGGCGTCATCATCAAGATGCAGTTCACCGGCTACTTCCTGATAGTCTGGGACTTCATCAACTGGGCCAAGGAGCACGGCATACCGGTGGGGCCGGGCCGCGGCTCGGGGGCCGGCTCGATCGTGGCCTACTCGCTGCGCATCACGGACATCGACCCCCTGCGCTACGAGCTCCTCTTCGAGCGCTTCCTCAATCCCGAGCGCATCTCGATGCCCGACTTCGACGTGGACTTCTGCTTCGAGCGCCGGGGCGAGGTGATCGACTATGTGACCCGCAAGTACGGGGCCGACCGCACGGGGCAGATCGTCACCTTCGGGACCCTCAAGGCCAAGGCCGTCATCAAGGACGTGGCCCGGGCCCTGGACATCAGCTTCGAGGAGTCGAACAACATAGCCAAGCTCGTGCCCGAGGACCCGCACATGACGCTCAAGCAGGCCTTCGCGGACGAGCCCAAGCTCCGCGAGCTGGCCGCGCAGGAGCGCTACCGGGAGCTCTTCGAGGTGGCGGCCAAGCTCGAGAACAAGAACCGGCACACGAGCTTCCACGCGGCGGGCATCGTCATCGGCAAGACGGCGCTGACGGACTACGTGCCCCTCTACCGCGATCCCAAGACGGGCATCGTGGCCACCCAGTTCACGATGGACCTCCTCGAGAAGTGCGGCCTGGTGAAGATGGACTTCCTCGGCCTGAAGACCCTCACCCTCATCCAGCACTGCATCGAGCTTGTGCGCAAGCGGGGGATCGAGCTCGAGGAGGAGCGGATCCCCGAGGACGACGAGCGGACCTTCCAGATGCTCGGCGAGGGCAAGTCGACCTCGGTCTTCCAGTTCGAGTCGAGCGGGATGCAGGCCATCCTCAAGCAGGCCAAGCCCTCCTGCATGGAGGACCTGATAGCGCTCAACGCGCTCTACCGCCCCGGCCCCATGGCCTATATCCCCCAGTTCATCGACTCGAAGTGGGGCCGCCAGCCTATCAGCTACCCCGATCCCTGCCTCGAGCCCATCCTCAAGGAGACCTACGGGGTCATCGTGTACCAAGAGCAGGTCATGCAGGTGGCCCAGCGCATCGGGGGCTACTCGCTCGGGCAAGCCGACCTCCTGCGCCGCGCCATGGGCAAGAAGAAGCTCGAGGTCATGGTCAAGGAGAAGGACAAGTTTGTCAGGAGCGCGGTCGCGAACGGCTTCAAGGCCGAGGACGCCGACCGGATCTTCGAGATCCTGATCCCCTTCGCCGGCTACGGCTTCAACAAGTCCCACGCGGCCGCCTACTCCGTCGTCGCCTACCGCACGGCCTACCTCAAGGCCAACTACCCCGCGGAGTTCATGGCCGCGAACCTGACCAACGAGATCGCGAACACCGACAAGCTGACCGAGTACATCAGCGAGGCCCGCTCCATGGGGCTCGAGATCCTCCCTCCCGACGTGAACCGCTCGGAGGCCTACTTCACGGTCGCGGAGGGCAAGATCGTCTACGGCCTCCTGGGCATCAAGGGGGTGGGGGAGGGCCTGGCGAGGGCCATCGTCGCGGAGCGCGAGAAGCGGGGGGGCTTCGGCTCCTTCATCGACTTCGTCGAGCGCCTCGGCACCCAGGCGATGAACAAGAAGACCCTCGAGTGCCTGGCGAGCGCGGGCTGCTTCGACGGCCTGGGGCGCGACGCGGAGGGCTCCGGCGGCAAGTGCACGAGGCGGGAGCTCGTGATGAACATCGAGCGGGCGGTGGACTACGCCGCGGCCAAGGAGGAGGCGGGGCGCTTCGGCCAGGCCAGCCTCTTCGAGGGCTCGGGCGAGGAGGAGTACCCGCCCTTCTGCCTCGACGCGGCCGAGGAGTTCCCCCGCGCGGAGATCCTGCGCATGGAGAAGGAGCTCCTGGGCTTCTACTTCTCGGGCCATCCCATGGACGAGTGGCGCAAGCTCTGGGAGCGCTGCTCCGACGCCAACCTCGAGCACCCGGAGCGCTCGAGCCCGGACCGGACCTACACCCTCATCGCGATGCTCACGGAGTTCCGCGAGATCCTCACGAAGACCGGCCGCAAGATGGCCTTCGGCGCGGTGGAGAACCCCGGCGGCTCCATCGAGATCGTGGTCTTCGCCGACACCCTCGAGCGCTTCCGCGAGCGCTTCGCGGTGGACCAGGTGCTCTGCCTCCGCGGCAAGATCGACACGAGCCGCGACCGGCCGAGCTTCAAGGTCGAGGACTTCGCCGACCCGGAGTCCCTCGCCGTGCGCTCCTGGCAGGAGGTCCACCTCCGCCTCGGCGGCAAGATCGAGCACGACGAGGACCTCTACGAGCTGCGCGAGGCCATCCTCGACGCGCCGGGGAGCTGCCAGGTCTTCTTCCACCTCGGCGAGGGCGGCTCCGAGGCGACGGTGAAGGCCCACGCCCAGATCACCTGCTCGGCCGACGAGTCGACCCTCGAGAGGCTGCGGGCCGCGCCCCGGGTCCTCGAGGTCTGGCGGGACTAGCGGGGCTCGGGGGGCGGGCCGCTCCGAAGGGCCCGCGGCCTCGGGGGGCGAGCGGCCTCCGCGGCCGCCGCCCGCCTCGGGATCCTATTCCTCGGCCCAGGGGAAGCCCGAGATCCGCTCGAGCTCGGCCTGGCTGAAGGGCCTCAGGCTGAGGCAGCCCCCCAGGGCCAGGCAAGCTATGGCCAGGGCGATGCAGGCGATGACGCGCCGTTTCATGATGACCTCCAGAGAGCCGCGCAAGTATTAGTTCGCGCAACGCGCGATTCGAAGCCTCAGAAATCCATTCGCAGGCCAATCCCGAGGAGGGGCCGCGCGAGGTCGAGCTCGGCGCCGGGCGCTGCCTCGAAGCGGCCGTCGAACTCGTCGCCCCGCTCGCCGCGATACAGGATGCAGCGCAGGGAGAGCTCGATCTCGGGCTCGGGGCGGAAGGCCGCCTCGGCGGCCGCGGCGAGCGATCCGTCGTCCAGGTTGGCGAGGAGGCCGCCCGAGACCGACCAGCGATCCGCCTCCTCGCGCTCGAGGGCGGCGAGGAGGTAGTCCCGGCCGAGGGTGACGGCGGTCCCGGCGAGGAGGGCGGCCCAGTCGTAGTCCTCGGGCCCCGCCCCGCCCGAGCCCAGGCGCGCGTACTCGAGCCGGAGCGTCGCGCCGTCGAGGGGGAGGGCCCAGGCCAGGCCCGCGGCCGCCTCGAGCCCCTCCTCCCAATCGGGGAAGGAGGGGCCGTCGATCCTGAGGGCGGCCTCGGCGTAGAGGTCGAGCTCGCCCAGGGAGCCGACGGCGTCGGCGCAGGCCCAATAGGAGCGCGAGTCGCCGCCGGCGTCGCCGAAGGACATGATCTCGCGCAACGCGCCGATGGAGATATCGAAGCCTGAGCCGCGGTACTGGAGCTTGGCGCCCCAGGGCAGGAGCTCCGGATCGCCCTCCTCGAGCGAGGGCCACAGGCTTTTCGAGCGGTCCGAGAAGGCCGCGTAGAGCTCGAGGGCGAGGCCGCGCGGCAGGGAGAGGCAGAGATCGAGGCCGGGGCTGCCGACCTCGGTCTCCTCCGCGTCCCAGGGCGAGCGGGGCGGGGCTACCCGGGACGTGGGGTTGAAGGCGTAGGCGCTGCCCCAGGCTATGGGCACGAGGCCGGCGCGGAGGTCGAGGGGGCCGGCTATCAGGGTGGCGTAGGCCTGGTCGAGCGAGAAGTCCCTCCGGGGGTCGACGCCCGGAGGCAGCTCGGCCGCCGCGGCGAGGCCCGCGTCCTCGGCCGCGGCGAAGGCCGAGAGCGCGCCGTAGTCGAGCTCGAGGGAGGCCTCGGCGCGGAAGGAGGCCCGTTCCGAGGGCCGGGCCTCGAGGACGAGGCGCGAGACGCTCGACAGGCCCAGGCGGCCGTCGCCGAGGCCGAGGGCGGAGAAGAGCTCCGAGGAGCCCGAGAGCTCGGGCCCGCCCTCGGCGAGGGCCTGCGGCGCGGCGAGGATGGCGAGTGCCGCGGCGGCCGCGGCGGCCGCGCCGAGGCGCCGGGCGCGGGCACCGAACGAGGAATCGCCCATCGCGGCCCTCGTCATTTCGAGAACCTCTCGGGGGAGAACCAGCGCGGGTCGATCGGCTCGTCGAAGACCGCCTCCTCGAGCTCGAGGATGGTGCTCGTGCCCTTGGCCGGGTTGCGCATCTCCATGCGCGAGGGCATGAGGCGGCCGCCGAAGCTCTTGTGTCCGGAGAAGCTGAGGGTCTTGAAGAAGCCGTCCTTCGGCGTGGAGAAGTCGACGGAGGTCTCGCGCAGGAGGGCGCGGTCCACCGTCATCCGCACCCGGTCGTAGCTGCCGTCAGGCTTAAGCGAGCGCCCCGCGAGGACCCAGGAGGACGCGCTCTCCGACTCGATCGCGAAGGCGTAGTCCTTCGACCAGGTACCCGAGCCGAGGTCGTCGTAGGAGAAGTCGCCGCCGACGCCCTGCACCGAGCCCGAGCGAGAGGCGCCCGATATCTTGCGGGTCCGGCCCGTGGAGGGGAAGAAGGCCCAGGTCTCGTCGTCGAGGCTGAGGATCCTGAGGCCCTTCACCGTGCGGGGCTCGAGGAACTCGATGAGGCTCTCCTCCGAGCCCCGCGAGAGCATGCGGACGCGGTAGCTCCGCGAGCCGGCCTTGTCGCGGACCGTCATGGCGTAGGTCGAGCGCTCGGTCTCGCTCCGCTCCGCCGCCTCGACGGCCGCGAGGATCTCGGCCGCCGTCCGCGGCTCGGCCCGGCCGGCCGGCGCCTGCGCGGCCGCGGGCGCGGCCCAGGACCAGGCGGCGATGGCCGCCGCCAGGGCGAGGGAGGCCGCGGCTCGCGGCCCGCGAAAGGTTTTCCGTGCTTCCATGTCATCCTCCTATACATTCATACGCGTTATGCAACATTGTTTGCGCCTTCGGCTCCCGCCAATCGGCGCCGTCTTCCCCGGCGCTGGACGAGGGCGATGATCGCCGGCAGGACGAGGAGGGTCGAGGCCAGGCAGGCGGCCGTGCCGACGAAAAGGATCTTCCCGAGGGAGGCGACGCCCCGGAAGCGGCCGACGAGGCCGAGGGAGCCGAAGCCGAACATCGTCGTGACCGAGGAGAGGAGCACCGCCCTGCCGATCTTGGCCATGGCCCGGCCGGGCGGGCTCCCGTCGCGCGATGCGTGGACGAGGTGGATCCCGTAGTCGATGCCGATGCCGATGATGAGGGGCAGGACGAGGACGTTCACGATGTTGTAGGGCTCGAGGAGGGGGAAGAGCCCGAAGGTCAGGGCCATGCCGATCGCGACGTTGGCCAAGGCCAGGAGGGTGGGTCCGAGGGAGCGGAAGCCCGCGAGGACGAGGACGAAAATGGCCGCCGCCACGAAGGCGGAGGCGGTGAGGGCCTCGGAAAGGGAGAGCCGCGACAGCTGGACGCCGAGGAGGAGGGAGCCCGTGATCGAGGGCGAGAGGGCCGCGAGCTCGTCGGCGAAGCTGACGAGGCTCTCGTCGCCCGCGAGGCTGCGGTCGGGGTAGGCGATGAGGAGGTAGGCGTCGCCCTCGGGGCTGCGGTAGTCGCCCAGGAGGTCGGGCGGGAGGTCCGACTCGGTGATCGGCCGCCTCGAGGAGGACATGCGGCGCGCGAGAGAGTCCAGGGCCGGCGCGAAGGAGGCGTCGGCGGCGGCGATCCGGGAGGCTGCCCCCTCGGCCCTGAGGGCCGAGGCGAGGCGCGAGAAGACCTCGGCGCCCGGGGCGCCGACCTCGGCGCCGAAGATCTCGCGGATCATCGCGCTGCGCTTGCGGACGACGAGGTTGTCCTCGCCGAGGGAGGCGGCGGCGAGGTCGCCGAGCTCCACGAGGTTGTCCTCGAGGCGCTCGACCTCGAGGGCGAGCGCCTCGCAGGCCGCTCCGTCCCATGGGAGGGCTTCCCAGCGGGGCGGGGCCAGGGCGATGCGGCGCATCTCGGCGAGCCGCGCCTCCTGGTCCGCCGCTGCGGGCAGGTAGTCGGCGAGGGTCTCGGCGCTCCGCACCATGGGGAGCTCCGAGACGCGCTCGTCGAGGGAGCGGACTTCCTCGAGGCTGCCCGCGGCGGCGAGGACCGCGTAGGAGGAGAGGTCGAAGCGCTCGAGGATGGTGGCCTCCGCGGCCAGGGCCTCGGTGCCGCTCGGGCCGATCTCCCGCATGTCGTACTGGAAGCGGGAGAGCCGGATGCCGAAGAGCGAGGCGGCGACGAGGGCGGCGGAGATGCCCAGGACGGGGAAGGGGCGGCGCGCGGCCCAGCCCGCCAGCCGGCCGGCGAAGGAGTAGTCCAGGAGGGGGCGCCGCGCGGCGGACTTCCCGCCGCCGCCCGCGGCCGCGAGGAGGGCCGGCAGGAGGCTGTACATGGCGGCGAGGGTGCTGAGGATGCCGAAGCCGCTCACGAGGGCGAACTGCCGGAAGGCGACGGTCTTCGAGACGAGGAGCATGAAGAAGGCCGCGGCCGTCGTGAGGGCGCCCATGGAGACGGGCACGATGGTTTCGCGTATCGCCTCCTCGACCGCGCGCCGCCGCGTCTCGCCCCGGACTATGGCCTCGTCGAAGCGCGAGCAGATGTGGACGCCGAAGTCGATGCCGAGGCCGACGAGGATCGAGCCGAAGGAGCTCGTCACCATGTTGAGCTCGCCCACCGCGAGCCCCGCGAAGCCGAGGTCGACGACGATGCCCACGGCGAGGGAGGCGAGGGCGAAGAGGACGGAGCGGGGCCGCGAGAAGGAGAGGAAGAAGAGGAGGAGGACGGCGGCGTAGGCGATGAGCGAGGGGTAGAAGGTGTCGAAGCCGAGGGCCTTCTCCTCGTCCGACTCGCTCGCCACATCGCCGGCGAAGGCGATGCCGATGCCCGGGCGCGAGGCCTCGACCGACCGGGCGAGCTCCCGCGCGCCGTCCACGAGGGCGGTGAGGGCCTTGCGCTCGCCCAGGTCGAAGGAGGGCGTGACCGAGAAGACGAGGGTCTTCCCCTCGGGGTCGAGGAGGTAGCCGTCGCCGAGGAGGAAGTCGCGGGCGAGCCGCCCGCCGGCCTCGCCGGGCTCGCTCCGGCCCTCGGCGGCCGCGCGCAGGTCCTCGGCGAAGAGCCCTATCCGGTCCATGAGGGCCACGGCCTCGTTCTCCTCCTCGGCGTCGTCGACCTCGGAGGAGGAGTCGTCGCCGCCGAGGGTATCCTCGAGACGGAGGTTCATCGCGCGGAGGAGGGGGAGGAGGTTGCTCCGCTCGAGAACCTCCGCGTTGTCGCGGATATCCTCGGGCTTCTGGAGGATGAAGCCCCAGTTCTCGAGGAAGCTCTCGTCGACCTTGAGGCGGACGGAGCGGAGATAGGGCGCGAGCTCGGCCGAGCCGCGGATCCGCGCGGCCAGGTCCTCGGCGGCCGCGATGACGTCGCCCCGGCTCTCGCCCTCGACCATGACCATGAGGCTCGAGGTGGTGGCGAAGGCGTCGGTGATCTCGAGGTAGCTCCTGCCCGCCGGATCGTCGGGCGGCAGCATGTCCGCGATCTTGGTCTCCATGACGATCCCGCTCGCCGACCAGAGGCTCAGGGCGAGGAGGAGGACCGAGGCGGCTATGACCCAGCCGGGACGGGTCGCGACGAAGGAGGCGTAGCCGGCTATGATTCGTGCTCGCTTCATGAGTCGAGCATTGATTAACCGGATAGTTAGGGTCAAGGGAACAAACTAAATAGTTAGTTGAAAACAACTCCGCGTAGCATCAAGCCCCGCCGACGCTCCGATGCTGCTCCGCCGAGCTCCGCTGTACGGTGGCTCAGCCGGAGCCGCAGCGGAATCGAGGCGGAGCGAGGATTGTCTTATTTGTTTGTCTTATATAGCATTTCTGTGGCGGTAAAGTGGGCGTCGATGAAGGAGCGCACGAAGTCGGCGCGCAGCCGGGCCTCGTCCATCCCGAAGGCTTTCATCCAGATTTCGTGGTGGACGACGTATGAGAACAGGGGGATGAGGCCGGTGAAGAACTCCATGACCCGGGCCCGCTCCATATCTTCCGGACGGGCTATCTGGGAATCGACGAGGCTGAATAGGCGATCGAGGAGGGCCGCGATGAGGATGAAGATGCGGTCGTTGACCGGGCTCCGCTTCATCGACTCCATGAGGAAGATGCGCAGGAGGTCCTGCCGCTGCTCGAGGAAGTCGAGGAGACGCTCCATGATCGCGACCGCGGCCGCCTCGTCCTCGAAGATCCTCGTGTCGTGAAGCTCGGGGCCGAGCTCGGCGAGGACCTCCTCGACGGAGCCCTGGAAGATCGCGTCGAGGAGCTTCTCCTTGCTCTCGTAGTAGTAATAGATGAGGGCCTTGTTGACCCCGGCGCGCTTGGCGATCTCGTCGACCCGGGCGCCGTCGAAGCCGCGCTCCGCGAAGACGCGGAGCGCCGCGTCGCGGATGCGCTCCTTGGCGGCCGCGACGCCGCCCTCGGGCGCCTCATGATTAACCATATGGTTAATATCCCCTCCGACCGCGGGCCTGTCAAGGCCGCGGGGCTCTGAGCTGCCCCGCAAGTCTGGGCCAGGGGCCGTGACTGCGACCCCGGGGGGGCGCCTCAAGCGGGGGAACAGGCCCCGCGCGATAGGCGGTCATGGACGCCCTCCCGGCCTTCGTCCTCGCCCTCGCCCTGCGCGGCTCCACCTCGAAGGAGGAGCTCCGCTTCGCCTACGCCCGCGAGCAGGAGGGCGAGGGGAGCTGCGGCCTCGCCGTGGCCGCCTCCCTCCTCGGCCTCTATTGCTCCGCCTCCGCGGATCGCGCCGCCGACGAGACGGGTCTCGGGCGGCGCCTCGGGGCGGCGAGGGGAGGGGGGCCAGGGGAGCGCGATCTCAGCATGGCCGATATCGCCTTTCTTCTCCGCGGGGAGGGGCTCGATCCGCGCGCCTACCGCATGGACTTGGGGCAGCTCGAGAGGGCCCTCGACGCGGGCTTCGCTCCCCTCGTCGCGCACTACGACCGGCCCGAGGGCCACTTCGTCCTCCTCCTCGGCCGGGCGGCGGCGCCGGACGGCGGCTCCTACCTCTGCGTCGCCGACCCGGCGCGGGGCCTCGAGGCCCTCTCCGAGGAGGACTTCCTCGGCCGCTGGAGCGGGGCCCTCCTCCTCGTCGACCCGGCCGTCCTGGGTCCCGAGGGCAGGGGGCGGCTCGCGGCCGCCCTGGCAGGCTGCGATGCCAGGCTCGCGATCCTCGAGCGGGGGAGGGCCGCGCGGGCCGCCCTCGGCGCCGCCGCCCGGGCGGGAGGCGCAAGCGACGCGTTAGGCGACGCATCAAGAGGCCGGCGATGAGGCCGGCCCTCGCCCGCGCCGCGGCCCGCGCCCTGGCCCGAGCCGCGTGGAACGAGGCGGCCCTCCTCCTGGGGGCCGTCCTCCTCGCTCCGGCCGGGCTCGGGGCCGAGGAGGGGCGGCAGCGCCTGGAAGCCCCGGAGCCCGCGGGATGGCGGGGCAGGGTCGGGGCCGAGCTCGAGCTCAGGCCGGCGGGGAGGGAGCTCGAGCTCGAGAGCTCCCTCGGGCTCGAGCTCTCCGTCGGCTCCCTTTCGCTCCGGGCCGCGGCGCCGGCCTCAATCGGGTCCGAGGGCGGCCGGCCGGAGTTCGCGTTAGGCGAGCTTGAGCTGGGGGTCTGGGCCGCCTGGCCGCTGGGCCCCTGGCGCGGGGTCCTCGGCGCCGCGGGGAAGCTGCCCGCGTGCGGGGCCGGTCCCGGGCCCGCCTACGAGATCGAAGCAGGCCTCGAGGCGGCGCGGATCCTCGACCCCGTGGCCCTCGGGGCCCGGGCCAGGCTCGCCCTCGGCCTGCCCGCCCGCCGCTCGTCCGGCCGCGGCGGGGCCGAGGGCTCCGCGGGGCTCGAGCTCTCCTTCGCCGAGGCCCTCAACTCCCGGGTTGCCCTCGGCCTGGGCGCCGAGCTCGAGGCCGAGCTCGGGCCCGGGCGCTCCCGCCTCGACGGAGGGGCGGCCGCGGCGCTGGCATTAAGCCGGGGAGAGCTCTCCTTCGAGGCGGCCCTGTCCTGGGGCCTCGGGCCGGAGGCGGCGCGGGGGGCGGCCCTGGTCCTGGGGATCGGCCGCTCGTTCGGGTGGGGAGGGCGCTAGGCCCGGCGCCGCGGGCCTAGGCGAGGGCGAAGGCGGCGAGCTCGGCCCAGTCGAAAAAGGAGAGCTCGGCCCCCGCGACGCGCGAGCGAGAGACCATGGCGGCCGCCATGCCCGCGGCCTTGGCCCCGGCCAGGTCGCAGGCGAGGGAGTTGCCGACGTAGAGGATCTCGGAGGCCCCGAGGCCGAGGGCCTCGCCGAGCATGCGGAAGGGCTCGGGCTCGGGCTTGAGGAGCCCCGAGTCCTCGGAGCAGAGCTCGGCCTCGAAGCGGCCGCCCAGGCCCATGAGCGCGAGCTTGCGGCCGGGCGGGAGGTCCGAGAGGACGGCGAGGCGGAGCCCCGCGGCGGCGAGCTCGTCGAGGGCCGGGACGACGCCGGGGTAGGGAGGCAGGCCCGCGAAGAGCTCCACGACGCCGCGATAGGCGAACTCGTCGAGGAGCCCGCCGGCCGCCTCGGGGCCGCCCCGGCCGAAGGGGCCGAGGGCGGCGGCGGTCAGCTCGGCCTGGAGGCGGCGGAACTCGGCGCCGTCCCGGGGCCGCGGGCCGCCGGGGGCGCGGACCAGCTTCCGCACCTCCCGCCGGGCGCGGGCGAAGGCGGCGAAGAGGAGGGGATGGCCGAGGACGAGGGGGAGGGCCCGGCGGCCGAGGGCCGCGTCCGGGTAGAGGGTCCCGTCGAGGTCGAAGGCTACCGCCTTGAAGCGCATGCTGGCTGTATAACCGGAATCGGGGAGGGCTGTCTAGCCGCGGCCGGCCGCCTCGAAGCCTGTCGGCGGCCCGGCCCGTGGGCGCTTGGAAGAGGGGGGCGCGGGGGAGGAACCTTCCGGAAGGTTCCTCCCCCGTCTCATCCTTACTGCCCTAGAACTCGCGCCTTACGTAGTCGGTGTGCAAAAGCTCGTGGGAGCGGTGCCCCAGGGGCTCGCCGAGGAAGTCCGCGTAGATGGCCTTGATGGCCGGATTCTCGTGGGACTTGCGGATGCCGAGGCGGAGGTCCTCGGCGTACATCGCCTTGTTGCGGGCGAGGCGCTTGTCCTTGTCGATGTTGACCGGCTGGCCCCCGCCGCCGACGCAGCCGCCGGGGCAGGTCATGACCTCGATGAAGTGGTAGGGGCTCTTCCCCGCCGCGATCTCGTCGAGGAGGGCGCGGGCGTTCTTGAGCGTGTGGGCCACGGCCACGCGGACCGCGGTGCCCGCGAGGTCGACCTCGGCGCTCTTGATGCCCTCGAGGCCGCGCACCGCCGTGAAGTCGAGGCTGGGCAGGGGCTTCTTGACGACGATCTCGTAGACCGTGCGGAGGGCGGCCTCCATGACCCCGCCCGTGGTGCCGAAGATGGTGGCCGCCCCGGTGGAGCGGCCCAGGGGATCGTCGAAGTCCTCCTCGGGCAGGCGCTCGATGTCGATGCCCGCGCGCCTGATCATGCGCGCGAGCTCGCGGGTGGTGAGGGCCCAGTCCACGTCGTAGTAGGCGCCCTGGCCCTTCGCGGCGGCGCCTCCCTTGGCCTTCCAGTACTCCCAGGCGCCGCGCATCTCGGGCCTATGGGCCTCGTGCTTCTTCGCGGTGCAGGGCATGATCGAGGCGACGTCCATGGCCGCCGGGTCGACGCCCGCGCGCTCGGCGTAGAAGCTCTTGGCCAGGGCCCCGAACATCTGCTGGGGGCTCTTGCAGGTGGAGAGGTGGCCGAGCAGCGAGGGGTAGAAGGTCTCGATGAAGTTGATCCAGCCGGGGGAGCAGCTCGTGATCATGGGGAGCTTGCCGCCCTTGGTCAGGCGCTGGATGAGCTCGGAGCCCTCCTCCATGATGGTGAGGTCGGCGGTGAACTGGGTGTCGAAGACCTTGGAGAAGCCCAGGCGCCTGAGGGCCGCGACCATCTTGCCCGTGACCAGGCTCCCCGGCGCCATGCCGAGGGCCTCGCCGAGGGAGGCGCGGATGGCCGGGGCGGTCTGCACCACGGTCGTGCGGCCCGGCGAGGCCAGGGAGGCCCAGACCGCCTCGGTGTCGTCGCGCTCGACGATGGCGCCGGTGGGGCAGACGACGGAGCACTGGCCGCACTGGACGCAGGGGCTGCGCTCGAGGCCCCGGTCCAGGAAGGTCGCGACGCGGGTGCGGGAGCCCCGGCCGGAGAAGCCGATGGCCGCGACCGATTGGACCTCCGAGCAGACCGCCACGCAGCGGCCGCAGAGGATGCACTTGTCGTTGTCGCGGACGATGCCCTCCGTGGATTCGTCCTTCGCGGGGGCCTTGCGGGTGCGCGGGAAGCGGGCCTGGCGCAGCCCGAGGGCCTCGGTCATGGCCTGGAGCTCGCAGCTGCCGTTGCGCGCGCACACGAGGCAGTCTGCCGGGTGGTTCGCCAGGAGGAGCTCGACCGCGTTGCGCCGGGCCCGGAGGACCCGGGGCGAGGAGGTGCGCACCTTCATGCCCTCGCTCACCTTGCCCACGCAGGAGCGCACGAGGGACTTGGCGCCCTCGACCTCGACGACGCAGATCCCGCATGACGCGTTGGCCGACACGTCCTTGAGGTAGCAGAGGGTCGGGACCTTGGAGCCGACCGCGGCGCAGGCCTCGAGGAGGCTCAGGGAGGAGTCGACGAGGGCGCTCGCCCCGTCGACGTGGATCGTCACCATCTTCTCGCTCATTTCGCGACCCCCTCGGCCGCCCGGGCGGCCTCGGCCTCGGCGGCGCCGAGCGGCCGCCGGGCGCGCTCGCGCACGTCGCAGCGGAGGCAGCGCTCGGCCTCGATCCTGGCCTGCTCGCCCGTGTAGCCGAGCGAGATCTCCACGAAGTTGCCGCGGCGGTCCGAGGGCGGCACCCTCCGCGCGCGGCTCATGCGCGCCTTGGAGGGCTCGAGCGGCACCTCCATCCCGTAGTCGAAGCCGCGGAAGAGCCGCTCGAAGCGCCGCGCGCCGGCGGCCTCGCCCATGAGGGCGGCGTCGATCGAGGCGGCGGCCTCCTTGGCCAGGCCCATGGCCTCGGCCGCGGTGGCCGGGCCGGTTACCGCGTCGCCGGCGGCGAAGAACTTGGGGTTGGCCGTGCGCCGCGTGAAGGGATCGGCCTCGACGCGGCCGTCGCGGGCGATCGCCGCGCCGACCGAGGCCAGGCCCGAGCTCTCGACCTTCTCGCCGACCGCCACGACGAGGGTGTCGCAGGGGATCTCGTAGCTCTCGCCCGTGGCGACGGGCGAGGGCCTGCCGCTCTGGTCGATGGGGCCGGCCTTCATCTTCATGACCTTGAGGGCGCGCACGGAGCCGCCCGGCCCCGCGATCGCCTCGACCGGCTGGGCCATGCAGACGATCTCGACCCCCTCCTCGAGGGCCCCCTCGAGCTCCTCGCGGTTGGCGGGCATGTCGGCGCGGGCGCGGCGGTAGGCCACGGTCACGCGGGCGCCGGTGCGCAGGGCCGAGCGCGCCACGTCGATGGCGGAGTTGCCCCCGCCGATGACGACGACCTCGGTCCCGATCCTCGGCTTGCGGCCGGAGTTGATGTCCTCGAGGAGGTGGTAGCCGGGCACGACCCCGGGCAGCTCCTCGCCGGGGATGCCCAGGATCATGTCCTTCTGGGCCCCGACGCAGGCGAGCACCGCGTCGTGGAGCTCTCCCAGGCGGGCCCAGGAGAGGTCCTTGCCCACCTCGGTGTTGAAGACGAAGCGCACGCCGAGCTTGCGGACGAAGCCGGCCTCCTTGGCCAGGACCTCCTTGGGCAGGCGGTAGGCCGGGATGCCCCAGCGGGGGATGCCGCCGGCCTCGCCGTGGGCGTCGTAGACCGTGACCTCGTGGCCGAGGCGGACGAGGTAGAAGGCGGCGGTGAGGCCCGCGGGCCCCGCGCCGACGATCGCGACCTTCTTGCCGGTCGGGGGCATCTTCTCCTTGACCAGCTTGTTGTAGATGGCGCGCTCGCGGCCCATCTTGTACATGGTGTCCGCGAGGTAGCGGTGGATCTCGCCCTGGGACACGGGCTCGTCCAGCTGGTCGCGGCGGCAGCGCATGCGGCAGTGGAAGTGGCAGATGCGGCCGATCGTGCCGGGCAGGGGGTTCTCGCGCAGGGTGAGCTCGAAGGCCTCCTCGATGCGGTTCTCCTTGAGCAGCTGGAGGTACCCCGGGATGTTCATGTGCATGGGGCAGGAGTTCTCGCACAAGGCGAGGTAGAGGCTCTCGCAGACCCCCGCCTCGCAGCGGCGCTCGCGGATGTGGCGCTCGTACTCGTCGCGGAAGTACTTCAGCGTGGTGAGCACGGGATTGGCCGCGGTCTGGCCGAGGCCGCACAACGCGGAGTCCTTGACCGTCTCGGCGAGCTCGGCGAGGACGGCGAGGTCCTCCTCCTTGGCCTCGCCCCGGGAGACCGCCTCGAGGACGCGGAGCATCTGGTTGAGGCCCTCGCGGCAGGGGGTGCACTTGCCGCAGGACTCGCCCGCGGTGAAGCCGACGAAGTAGCGGGCGACGTCCACCATGCAGTTGTCCTGGTCCATGACGACCATGCCGCCCGAGCCCATGATGGCGCCGATCTTGGCGAGCTCCTCGTAGTCGATGGTGGTCTTGAACAGGGAGGCGGGGATGCAGCCGCCGGAGGGCCCGCCGGACTGCACGGCCTTGATCCGCTTGTGCGGGCCCGCGCCCTCGCCCATGCCGTAGATCATCGCGTCGAGGCGGGTGCCCAGGGGGAGCTCGACGAGGCCCGTGTTGCGGACCTTGCCGACCAGGGAGAAGACCTTGGTGCCCGTGCTCGCCGCGGTGCCGAAGCCCGAGAACCACTCGCCGCCCCGGGCCACGATGACCGGCACGTTGCACCAGGTCTCGACGTTGTTGATGTTCGTCGGGCTGCCGTTGAGGCCCTTCTGGGCGGGGAAGGGCGGGCGGGGCAGGGGCCTGCCCGCCTTGCCCTCGACGCTGGCGATGAGGGCCGTCTCCTCGCCGCAGACGAAGGCCCCGGCCCCCATGACGAGCTCGAGGTCGAAGGAGAATTTGGTGCCGAGGATGTTGCGGCCCAGGAGGCCCGCGGAGCGGGCGTCCTCGATGGCCTTGCGCAGGCGCTGCACGGCCAGGGGGTACTCGGCCCGGACGTAGACGACGCCCTCCGAGGCCCCCGTCGCGTAGGCCCCGAGCGCCATGCCCTCGACGAGCATGTGGGGGTCGGACTCGATCTCGTTGCGGTTCATGTAGGCGCCCGGGTCGCCCTCGTCCGCGTTGCAGATGACGTACTTGGGCTCGCCGTGGGAGGCCCGCATGGCCTCCCACTTCTTGAAGGTGGGGAAGCCGGCGCCGCCGCGGCCGCGGAGCTTCGCCGCCCGCAGCTCGTCGATCACCATCTCGGGCTTCATGGAGCTCAGGGCCTTGACCAGGCCGGAGTAGCCGCCGACGCCGAGGTACTCCTCGATGCTCTCCGGGTCGATGAGGCCGCAGTCGCGCAGGACGATCTTCTCTTGCCCCTTGAAGAAGGGGAGCTCGTCCCAGGAGGGGAGGAAGGCGTAGCCCTTCCCGAACTCAAGGTGGCTCGTGCGGAAGTCCCAGGCCTCGATCTTGGCCTCGGCGGCCTTGGCGAGCCTGTCGAAGGCCTCGTCGTCGGCCACCCCGGCGGCGAGCTTGGCGGCCCGCGCGGGCTTCGCCTCGGTGAAGAGGAGGAGGGGCTTGCCGGGGCGGTAGGCCATGACCAGGGGCTCGGCCGCGCAGAAGCCGAAGCAGCCGACGCGGCGCACCGCGGCGTCGAGCCTCCGCTCCGCGACCGCCTTGCCGAGGGCCTCCAGGACGAGGTCGGCGCCGTTGCCGATGCCGCAGGTGCCCATGCCGACCGAGAGGTAGGGTCGCTTGGGCTTGACGCGGGCCAGGCCGGCCTGGCGGAGGCTGCCCAGATCGATCTCGGAGGATTTGGCGCCGTTCATTCCTTGCCTCCCTTGCGCAGCTTCTCGATCGCCGCGACGAGCTTGCCGACCGTCATGCGCGAGTAGATGGTCCCGTCGATCTGCACGACGGGGGCGAGGGCGCACTGCCCGAAGCAGGCGACCGTCCGCACCGAGCAGAAGTTGTCGGCCGTCGTGGCCGAGCTCTCCTCCTCCTCCCGGTAGCCCTCGATCCCCAGCTTCTTGAGCGCCCCCTGGAGGAGCTCCAGCGAGCCGCGGGTATGGCAGGCCGTGCCGCGGCAGACGACGATGGAATGGAGGCCCTGGGGCTTGAGGTTGAAGAATGAGTAGAAGGTCGCTACGGAGTAGACCTGGGAGAGGGGGATGCCCATGCCCTCGGCGATGCTCCGCAGGGTGGCTTCGGGCAGGTAGCGGAAACGCTCGAGCTCCTGCGCGTTCTCGAGGAGGCTGAGCAGGCCTCCCTTCTTGCCCCGGTGCCGCTCGATGAGCTCATCGAGGCTGGGGACGCGCTTCACGGTCGTGGTCGATGGCATGGTGCCTCCTTGCCGATCGAACCGATGAACACCGTTGATGTAGGGCGGCGGTTCTGTTGACTCCATTATTCCCCGTCTTTTTGCCTTGTCAAGAAAAAAGTATCGATTTTATTTGCACGGTAGTCGTTTTTTTTGTGAAGTTAGGATTTTGTAAATTATATGAGTATATAATTATCGAATACTGTCAAGCTTTCCACTTGCCCCCGGATGAATACTGGATATACTGCTTTCGTGATCCCAGCCGATCATGAGCGCCCGGGCGAGCCTCCCTCGCCCCTCCTGCCGACGCCCCTCGTCGACCGGGTCGCGAGGCGGATCCGCAAGGTCTTCGCCTCCCTCGACGCCCTGCCCTACCTCGGCGAGGCCGAGCGCCTCGATTACGCCTACTACCGCGACCTCTTCGAGGAGCTCCTCGGCCGCATCAGGCGGAAGGCCGCCGAGGGGAGGCTCGTCCCCCTCGACCTCCGCGGCTTCCCCCAGGACCTGCGCTATCCGGGCTACGCCGCGCGGATCGGGATCTTCATCGGCTCCTTCGACCCCTTCCAGATGACCCACCTCGCCATGGCCCTCCGCTTCCTCGCCTCGGAGCGGAGCGAGGCCGACGCCGTCTTCGTCGTGCCCGAGGGCTCGCACGACCCGCGCAAGCCCCGCAAGACCGAGTACCGCTTCCGCTACGAGATCCTCCGCCGCCAGCTCGCCGGCATCCTCGAGCCCCTCGTCGTGCCCCTCGACCTGGGCGAGGGGGCGGACACCATCGGCATCGTGAGCCGCCTCATCGCCCTCCACCGCGGCGCCTCGCTCCGCCTCACCCACCTCATGGGCTCCGATACCCTGCCTGTCGCCTCCCGCCTCCTGCCCGAGGACCTCGCGGCCTGGAACGAGGCGGCCGCGACCCACCGGGTCGACCTCGACTTCGGCGTCTTCGTCGTGCGCCGCGACCATCATTCCCTGCTCAAGACCCTCCTGCGCGCCGTCCGCTCCCGGGGGGTGCGGATCGTCGTCGACAACGCGGTCATCGGCAGCCCTTCGAGCACGGTCTTCCGCTCGAACCGGGCCATCACCCTGGTCTTCCCCACCGAGGCGGTGCTCGGCAGCCTCGAGCTCCTCTTCCGCTACGGCATGAACAAGCCCTGGAGCGGCCCCTCCCCGGGCTCGGGCAGCCCCGGCTTCGACTACGAGATATAATAGGCGCGGGCGCGATCGCCCGATCGGAGGCAGCATGAGCGCAAGCCGTAGAAGGACGATACCCCTTGCCCTCCTCCTCTCCTCCCTCCTCCTCGCGCCCGCGGCCCTCGCCGCCGCCGATATCCCCGCCGCGCCCCAGCTCGTCGTGGACGCCGGCTTCCATTCCGCGCGGATCAGGCGCGTCTCGGCCTCGGCCGACGGCTCGCGCCTCCTCTCCTCGAGCGACGACAAGACGGCCCGGCTCTACGACGGCTCGGGCCGCCTCCTCCGCGTCCTCCGCGTCCCGAGGGGGCCGGGCTTCGAGGGCTCGCTCTACTCCTGCGCCCTCTCGCCCGACGGGAAGGTGGCGGCCCTGAGCGGCTGGACCGGCTTCGGGAGCGGCAACTACATCTACCTCTTCGACGCGGACTCGGGCTCCATCCTGCGCTGCATCTCGGGCCTGCCCGTATCCACGGTGGTCGCCCTCGCCTTCGCCCCTCCCTCGGCCGGGGCTCCCTTCCTGGCCTGCGGCTTCAGCGGGGGGAAGGGGCTCCGGGTCTTCGATTACCGGAGCGGCGCCGAGCTCTTCCGCGACGCCGACTACAAGGACCGCTGCCAGTACCTGGCCTTCAGTCCCGACGGGGCCTACCTCGCCTCGAGCTCCAAGGACGGCTTCCTCCGCCTCTACAAGCGCGCGGGCGCGGGCTTCGGCCTCGCCCAGAAGCTCGAGACGAGGAGCGGGAAGGAGGGCGAGAGCCTCGCCTTCGGGAAGGCGGGGCGGGAGATCCTCCTCGGCCTCGCCTACCAGGAGAAGAACGCCATCGATCTCTACTCCTTGGCCGGCGGCGCGCTCTCCTACTCCCATAGCCCCGACACCGCGGGCCTGGGCAATACCTCGGTCCTCGCCTTCATCCCCGGCCCCGGCGGGGTCGACCGCCTGGTCGCCGGAGGCAAGCACAGCGCCTCGGGCCAGCGTCCCCTGCTCATCTGGGAGGAGGCGGGCAGGGGGGCGCGCAGCGTCCTCCCGGTCGGGGCCACCGACACGGTCTGCGATCTCAAGACCCTGGCGGACGGGGGCCTCCTCGTCGGTTCGGCGGGACCCTTCCTGACCAGGCTCGACTACGCCCTCAAGCCGGTCTTCGCGCTGAAGAGCCCCCTCGCCGACTTCCGCGGCCTGACCTCGGCCCTGGGCCTCTCGGCCGACGGCCTGGCGATCGACTTTGCCTACGAGTACCCGAGGACGGCCCTGGCCGGCTTCTCCGCCGCCGAGCGCTCCCTCTCCGCCGCCCGGGGCTTCAAGGCTCCCGACCGCACGAGCATGGACGTGAAGGACTGGGAGGACCGCTACAACCCGAGCCTGGACGGAAAGTCCCTAGTCCTCGAGAGCTACGAGATGTCCCGCTCCCTGGCCATCGCCCCCGACAAGCAGTCGTTCCTCCTCGGGAGCGAGTGGAAACTCAGGCGCTTCAGCGCCGAGGGCCAGGTCCTCTGGGCGGCCGCCACCCCCGGGGTCGCTTGGGCTGTCGCGGTCTCGGAGGACGGGAGGCTCGGGGCCGCGGCCTGCGCCGACGGGACGATCCGCTGGTACCGGATGGCCGACGGGGCCGAGCTCCTCGCCCTCTATGCCCATCCGGACAAGACGCGCTGGGTGGCCTGGACCCCGGGCGGCTACTACGCGGCGAGCGCCGGGGCCGAGGAGCTCCTCGGCTGGCACATCAACAGGGGCATCGCCGAAGTACCCGACTACTACCCGATCTCCCGCTTCCGCTCGGCCTACTACCGCCCCGACGTCGTGAGCCTCGCGCTCGCCGCCCTCGACGAGAGGACGGCTCTCGCCCAGGCCGACGCCGCCGCCGGACGCAAGCAGGTGGCCGCGGGCGTAGCCGAGCGCCGGCCCCCGACCCTGAGCATCCTGAGCCCCGCCTCGGGCTCGGCCTTCGCGGGCGCCACGGTGCGGATCGCCTACCGCGTGAGCGCGCCCGCCGACGCCCCGGTCACGGGCGTGCGAGCCCTCGTGGACGGCCGGCCAGCCGAGGGGGCCAAGGGCATCGCGGTGGCGGCGGCCGCCGGGGGCGGCGAGCTCTCCATCGAGGTGCCCCTGCCCGCCCGGAGCTGCCTGGTCTCCCTCATCGCGGACAACCGCAACGGCCCCTCGGAAGCGGCCACGATCCAGCTGGTCCGGAAGGCCGACGAGGAGTTCGTGATCAAGCCCAAGCTCTACCTCCTCGCCGTGGGAGTGAGCGAGTACCAGAATCCCGACTACCGGCTCCGCTACGCGGCCAAGGACGCCCGCGACCTGGCCTCGGCCCTGGGGCGGCAGAAGGAGGGGATCTACCGCGAGGTCTCGGCGAGGGTCCTCGTCGACGCCGAGGCGAGCAAGGACAACATCCTTGACGGCCTGGACTGGATCCAGAAGGAGACGACGAGCAAGGACGTCGCGATCATGTACTTCTCCGGCCACGGCATCAACGACGCGGCGCAGAACTACTACTACCTGCCGGCCGAGGCCGACCTGGACCGGCTCAAGCGCACGGGGGTCCCCTTCAGCGACATCACGACGACCGTCTCGGCCATAGCGGGCAAGGTCCTCTTCTTCATCGACACCTGCCACTCGGGCAACCTCATGAAGGGGCGCAAGGCCGTCGGCACGGAGCGGGACATCGTCGCCGTGGTCAACGAGCTGGCCTCGGCGGAGAACGGGGCGGTGGTCTTCGCCTCGAGCACGGGGAACCAGTACTCCTACGAGGACCCCTCCTGGTCCAACGGCGCCTTCACCAAGGCCCTGATCGAGGGCCTCTCCGGCAAGGCCGCCTACGGCCAGGACGGCCGCGTCACGGTGAACATGCTCGACCTCTACCTCTCCGAGCGGGTCAAGGAGCTCACGGGGGGCAAGCAGACCCCCACGACCACGAAGCCGGCGAACGTGCCCGACTTCCCCGTCTCCCTGAAGGGCCGCTAGGCTCCCGGCCTTGTGCCTGCCGGCCATCTCCGTTATGGTGGAGGGCGAGGAGAAGCCAGCATGAAACTGATCTTCCTGGGCCCGCCCGGAGCGGGCAAGGGCACGATAGCCGATCTCGCCGCCCCGGCCCTCGGCCTGCCCCATATCTCCACCGGCGACCTCTTCCGCGCCGCGGTCAAGGACGAGACCCCCCTCGGCCTCAAGGTCAAGGGCATCCTCGCCTCGGGCGGCCTCGTGCCGGACGAGCTGACCATCGCCCTGGTCGAGGAGCGCCTCGCCGCCCCCGACGCGCGCTCCGGCTGGATCCTCGACGGCTTCCCCCGGACCATCCCCCAGGCCGAGGCCCTCGAGCGCCTCGCCCCGGCGGACAAGGCGGTGAACTTCGAGGTGGCCGACGAGGTGGTGATCGGCCGGCTCTCGACCCGGCGGGTCTGCCGGGCCTGCGGCAAGATCTACAACGTCCGCAACATGCGGCCGAAGCAGGAGGGCGTCTGCGACGCCTGCGGCGGCGAGGTCTACACCCGCGACGACGACAAGGAGTCCTCGATCAAGACCAGGCTCGAGAACTACCGCAAGCAGACCGCCCCCCTCATCGACTGGTACGGCTCCCGCGGCAAGCTCCTCACCATCGGGGGCGAGGGCGGGGCCGAGGCCGTCTTCGCCGCCTTCCGCGCGGCCCTGGGCCTCAACAAGTAGGGGCAGCCCGCCGGGGAAGGAGGGGCCGCGGGCGATCCAGCCGCGGCCCCCTTTTTTTGCGCTTTTCCCGCCCCGGCCTCTTGGGAAGCCCCCCGCTTCCGCTATATCCTTATGCGCGTCCGGAGGTGCCCCATGAACTGGTCCCTGAAGGCTCGTCTCGCCCTCGCCGCCGCCGCCCTCGCCCTGCTCGCCTCGAGCTGCGGCGGAGGCTCGGCCTCCCTCCCGCCCAAGGATCCCGATCCCCGGCGGGTCGAGGCCCACTCCGCGGGCCTGGTCGGCTCCGCCTCGCCGATCAAGGTGGTGTTCACCTCCGAGCTCGGGACGGCCGGGGAGGCCGCTCCCGCGGGCGCCTTCCGCCTCGAGCCCCGGCTCCGGGGCCGGGCCTTCTGGGAGGACGGGCGCAGCCTCGTCCTCCTGCCCGAGGAGCCCCTCGAGCGGGGCCGGGCCTACCGCGTCGACGTCGACCTCGGCCTCCTGGGCGGGGCGGCCGCCGGCGGGCCGGACTACTTCAGCTTCACGGTCAGGTCCCTGCCCCAGGCGGTCGAGCTCGAGGCCGGCCAGGCCCGGGCCGCGGGCGACGGGAGCCTCGAGGTGGCCGGCGCCCTCCGCCTCGCCGACGGCGCCCCGGCCGAGGCCGTCGAGCGGGCCCTCCGCGCCTCGGCGGGCTCCCTCGCCTGGTCCCACGAGTCTGATCGGGTCCACCGCTTCACGGTATCGGGCATCGCGCGCCCCGCGCGCGCCTCCGAGCTCCTCCTGTCCTGGAGCGGCAAGGGCCTGGGCGGGGGCGGGCGCGGCTCGGCCAAGGTCCGCCTCCCCGCGGCCTCCTCCTTCGAGCTCCTCGGCGCCGCGCCCCTCGAGGGCGGCTCGGGCGTCGAGCTCGCCTTCAGCCGGGAGCTCGACCGCTCCCAGGACCTCCGGGGCCTGGTGTCGGCCGAGGGCGTCGAGGGCCTGTCCTACTCGGTCTCGGGCTCGAGCCTCAAGCTCTACGCCCCCGCCTGGCCGGCCTCCGCCACCATCCGCGTCGAGCCCTCCCTCCGCGACGCCGCCGGCTCCAAGCTCGCCGTCCCGGCCGCGGCCAGCGTAGCCTTCTCCTGGGAGAAGCCCCAGGTCCGCTTCCTCACCAAGGGCAACATCCTCCCGACCGACCAGGGCCTCGTCCTCCCCGTGGAGACGATGAACGTCTCGGCCCTCATCGTCGAGGCCTACCGCGTCTACGGCGACAACCTCCTGCAGTTCCTCCAGGTCAACGACCTCGACGGCAACCGCGAGCTCAAGCGCGTGGGCGAGGTCGTCTGGCGCAAAACGATCGACCTCGGCTGGAAGGAGGACTGGAAGAACCGCTGGGTCCGCCAGGGCCTCGACCTGGGGCCCCTCCTCGCCGAGCACAAGGAGGGCATGTTCCAGGTCCGCGTGACCTTCCGCAAGACCGGCATCCGCTACGTCTGCCCCTATAGCCACGACTTCGAGAAGCTCCGCTTCCCCGAGGACCGGGTCCTCGACCGCAACGACGACGACGAGTACAGCTTCTGGGACTACGTCGAGGAGTGGGCCGACGGCTACGGCTCCTACCACAAGTACAAGGAGGATCCCTGCCACCCGGCCTACTACCTGCCGACCTACGACCACGATATCAGCCAGCGGCGCAACGTCGTCGTCTCGGACATCGGGGCCGTCCTGAAGCGCGAGGCCGACGGGACCTGGCACGCCGCGGCGAGCGACCTGCGGAGCGCCAAGCCCCTGGCCGGGGCCCAGGTAACCCTGTACAGCTACCAGCGCCGCGTCCTTGCCCAGGCGAAGACCGCGGCCTCGGGCATCGCCCTGCTCAAGCCGGCCGCCGCCGGGGCCGCCGCCGGCGAGGCTCCCGCCGAGCCCGCCTTCGCGACCCTGGCCTACGGCTCCCAGACGAGCTGGCTCAAGATCGACTCGGGCTCGGCCCTCTCGGCCGGCCACTTCGACATCGGGGGCGAGCAGGCCGGCTCGGGCCTCAAGGGCTTCCTCTACGGCGAGCGCGGGGTCTGGCGCCCCGGCGACCCGATCCGCCTCACCTTCGTCCTCTACGACCGCTCGGGCAGGCTGCCCGCCCGCTACCCGGTCTCCTTCGAGCTCGAGGATCCCCTCGGCCGCGTGGTCCGGACGGGAAGCTACGCGGAGTCGGTAGGCGGCTTCTACGCCATCGACGCCTCCACCTCGGCCGACGCCCCCACGGGCACCTACGTCGCCCGGGTCAGGGCCGGAGGCCGGACCTTCTCGCGCAACGTCAAGGTCGAGGCGATCATGCCCAACCGCCTGAAGCTCGCCCTGGACTGGGGCGCCCTGCCCTACCTCTCCGGGGATACCGGCGAGATGGGGCTGGCCGTGTCCTGGCTCACCGGGGCCAAGGCCGGCTCCCTCAAGGCCGACGTCTCGGCCACCTTCTCCGCCGCCGGCACCTCCTTCCAGACCCTGCCGGACTACAGCTTCGACGACCCGACCCGCGAGATCGGCGGCGACCGGGCCATCCTCTTCGAGGGCTACCTCGACGAGGACGGGACGGGCTCCTTCCCCGTCGAGCTCTCGCCCGAGGGCCTCGCCCCCGGCAAGCTCACGGCCAAGCTCCTCACCCGGGCCTTCGAGCCCTCGGGGGTCTTCTCCAGCGAGACCGTCTCCGTGGACTACCATCCCTACGCGCGCTACGCCGGCCTCCGCCTCCCCAAGGGGGACGCCGCACGGGGCATGCTCCTGACCGACAAGGAGCACCGTGTGGACCTCGCCCTCGTCGACCGGGAGGGCAGGCTCGTCAAGGGCGGCGGCGAGGTCGAGGTCGCCCTGTACAAGCTCGAGTGGCGCTGGTGGTGGGAGAAGGGCGAGGAGAGCCTGGCCTCCCGGGCCCAGGAGCTCTACGGCCGCCCGATCAAGAAGGGGACGGTCAAGATCGGCCCCGACGGCCGGGGCTCCTGGTCCTTCACGGTGAAGTACCCCGACTGGGGCCGCTTCTTCGTCCGCGTCGAGGACAAGACGGGCTCGGGCAGGCGGGCGGCCCCCGGCCACGCGGCCGGCAAGATCGTCTATATCGACTGGCCCGGCTGGGCGGGCAAGGGCCGCGACTCCGGCGGGGCCTCGGCCATGCTCGAGCTGACGGTGGGGAAGCCCAAGTACCTGCCCGGCGAGCGCGCCTCGCTCTCCTTCCCCTCCAACGACGGAGGCCGCGCCCTGGTCACCATCGAGCGCGCCGGCGCGATCCTGCGCGAGGAGTGGGTCGAGACGAGGAAGGAGACGAGCTCCTACGAGTTCCTCGTCACCCCGGATATGGCGCCTAACGTCTACGCCCACGTGACCTTCGTGCAGCCCCACCTGCAGACCGCGAACGACCTGCCGATCCGGCTCTACGGCATCGTGCCGGTCATGGTCGAGGACCCGGCCACCAGGCTTAGGCCGGTGATCGAGGCCCCCGCCTCGATCGCCCCGGGCAGCGAGGTGTCCTTCGCCGTCCGCGAGGCCTCGGGCAAGGCCATGACCTACACGGTGGCCGTCGTCGACGAGGGCCTCCTGGGCATCACGCGCTACAAGGCCCCCGATCCCTGGGACGAGTTCTACAAGAAGGAGGCGAGCTCCCTCTCGGGCTGGGACCTCTACCAGTACGTCCTCGGGGCCTACTCGGGCCAGCTCGAGACCCTCCTCGCGGTGGGCGGCTCCGACGAGGGCCTGGGCGGCGGCGACCGCAAGCCCAGCCGCTTCCCGCCCGTGGTCTACTACTTCCCGCCCCGCGAGCTCAAGGCGGGCGAGGTCCGCCGCGAGAGCTTCGCGATGGGCCAGTACATCGGCGCGGTCCGCTTCATGGTGGTCGCCGGCTCCCTGCCCCAGGCAGGCTCCCCGGCGCCCCGCGGGGCCTCGGGAGGGGCCTTCGGCGTGGCCGAGAAGGAAGTGCCCGTGCGCTCCGAGCTCATGGCCCAGCTCACCGCGCCGCGGATCCTCTCCCCCGGCGAGACCGCCTTCGTCCCCGCGACGGTCTTCTCCTTCCTCGGCAAGGCGCGTGTCGAGCTCGAGCTCGAGGCCGAGGGCGCCCTGGCCCTCGCCGGCCAGCAGGCCGGCCGCCTCGACTTCGAGCGGGACGGGGACAAGTCCCTCGGCTTCGAGGTCAGGGCCAAGGGCCTCGGCCCCGGCCGCCTGACCCTCCGCGCCTCCTCGGGGGCCGCCCGGGCCTCCCAGTCCATCGACCTCGAGGTCAGGCCCGTCGGGGTCTCCGTCTCCGAGGCGAGCTCCATGACCATCGCCGCCGGGGGCTCCTGGCAGGGCGAGATCGCCTTGCCGGGGAGCGAGGGCACGAACTCCGTCTCCCTCGAGCTGTCGCGGCTGCGGAGCATCGACCTGATCGGCCGCGTGGACTGGCTCGTCGCCTACCCCCACGGCTGCGCCGAGCAGACCACCTCCGCGGCCTTCCCCCAGCTCTACCTTCCCAAGACCGTCGCCCTCTCCGCCGAGAAGGCCGCCGAGGCCCGCTCCAACGTCGCAGCGGCCCTCGACCGGCTCCGCGGCTTCCAGACCCCGCGCGGGGGCTTCGCCTTCTGGCCCGGCGAGGAGGGCGAGCACGACTGGCTCTCCGCCTACGTCGTCCACTTCCTCCTCTCGGCCTCCCGCGAGGGCTACGAGGTGGCCCCGGGCTTCCTCGATCCCGCCCTCGACTACCTCGAGCGCTCGGCGCGGGCCTGGAACTCGGGCGAGCCCTGGTCCCAGAGCGTCCAGGCCTACCGCCTCTACGACCTGGCCCTGGCCGGCAGGCCCGAGATCGCGGCGATGAACCGCTTCCGCGACTTCCCCTCCATGCCGGCCCCCGCCCGCTTCCGCCTCGCGGCGGCCTACGCCCTCGCGGGCATGCGCGAGGCCGCCCGCGAGCTCGCCCGCGGCCTCTCGCCCGAGCCCGAGGAATTCCCGGGCCTCGCCGAGCAGACCTACGGCAGCAAGGTCCGCGAGCGCGCCGTCATCCTCGACGCCCTCAACGCGATGGGCGACGTCGATCGGGCCCTGCCCGTGTACAACGCCCTCGCCGCCGAGCTCGATTCGAGCCGCTGGCTCTCCACCCAGGAGCTGGGCGCGGCCCTCGGCGCGGCCCTGCCTTACGCGGCCGCGGCCGCCTCGGGGGAGGCCCCCGAGATCTCGGCCAGCTCGGGCGCCTGGTCCGCGCGGGCCAGGCTCGACAAGCCCATGGCCCGGCTCGACCTGCCCCGGCCCTCGGGGGGCTCGGTCAAGGTCGCCCTCTCGAACGCGGGCAGGACCCCGGTCTTCGGCCGCCTCGTCGCCCGGGGCGTGCCCCCCGCCGGCCTCGAGAAGGCCGCCGCGAACGGCCTGTCCCTCTCGATCCGCTACCTCGACATGGAAGGCGAGCCGGTCGATCCCGGCGCCGCCTCGGAGGGCGCCGACCTCATCGTCGAGGCGACGGTGCGCAACCGCTCCGGGCGGGACCTCAAGGACCTCGCCCTGACCCAGCTCCTCCCCTCGGGCTGGGAGATCGCCAACCTCCGCCTGGGCGAGGAGCTCCCCAAGCCCAGGGACGAGGAGGAGGGCTACGAGCGGCCCGGCCGCGAGCCGGCCCCCGCCCCCCTGTACGACTACCGCGACCAGCGGGACGACCGCGTCCTCACCTACTTCTCGCTCGGGGCGAGGGAGGAGAAGGTCTTCACGACCTACGTCAACAAGGCCTACCAAGGCTCCTTCTTCCTCCCCGCGACCAGCGTCCAGGCCATGTACGACGAGCGGCTCCAGGCGGTATCGCCGGGCCGCTGGCTCGCCGGGGCCGAGGGCGGCTCCGGAGGGGGGCAGGGCGGCTCCCGGCTGAACGCGGTCCCGGCCAAGCGGAAATGAGGCTCCCGGCGCGGGCCGAGGCCGCTCCCTGCGCGGCCTCGGCCCTCGCCCTGGCGGCCCTCCTCCTCTGGGGGCCGCCGGAGGCCCGCTTCCCCGCCGAGCGCTCCGTCGCCGTCTACGACCGGCGGGGCGAGCTCCTCGGCGCCTCCGTGTCGCCCGGCGGCTTCTGGCGCTTCCCCGAGGGGGCCGAGCTCCCCGCGAAGTACGTCGAGGCCCTCGTCGCCTTCGAGGACAAGCGCTTCTTCTCCCACGTCGGCTTCGACCCGGCGGCCCTGGTCCGCGCGGCGCTGCAGAACCGCCGCGCCGGCCGCGTCGTGTCGGGCGGCTCGACGATCACGATGCAGGTGGCGCGGCTCGCCCGGCCCGGCCGCCCGCGGGATATCCCGGAGAAGGCCGCCGAGGCCTGGCTCGCCCTCAGGCTCGAGCTCCTCAGGGGCAAGCGGGGCATCCTCGCCCTCTACGCCGAGAACGCCCCCTTCGGCGGCAACGTGGTCGGCCTCGAGGCGGCGAGCTTCCGCTACTTCGGCCGCTCGCCCGGGCTCCTGTCCTGGGCCGAGGCGGCCACCCTGGCCGTCCTGCCCAACGCGCCGAGCGCCGCCCATCCCGGCCGCAACCGGGAGCGCCTCCTGGCCAAGCGCGACGCCCTCCTGTGGCGGCTGCGCGGCCGGGGCAGCCTCGGCGAGGGCGAGCTCGCCCTCGCCCTCGCCGAGCCCCTCCCGCCCGAGCCCTACGACCTGCCCTCCCTCGCCCCCCAGCTCGTCGACCGCGCCCGGGCCGCCGCCCTCCGGGGCTCGGGGCCCTTCCGCGCCGAGACCACGATCGACGCGGCCCTCCAGGAGCGCGTGGCCTCGATCCTGGCGCGCCGCGTCGCGCGCCTCGCCGCGGGCGGGGTGTACAACGCGGCCTGCGTCGTGGCCCGGGTCGACACGGGCGAGGTCCTCGCCTACGTGGCCAACGCGAGCCCGCCCCCGGCAACCGGCGGAGGCGCGGCCGGCTACGCCTCGCGGGGCTACGCGATGGACCTGATACGGGCGAGCCGGAGCTCGGGGAGCCTCTTCAAGCCCTTCCTCTACGCCGCGGCCCTCGACTCGGGCGAGCTCGGCCCGAGGAGCCTCCTGCCCGACCTCCCGACCCGCTACGGCTCCTACGGCCCGGAGAACGCCTCGGGCGGCTACTCCGGCGCCGTCCGGGCCGACGAGGCCCTCGCGAGATCGCTCAACGTGCCCTTCGTGCGGCTCCTCCGCGACTACGGGGTGAGCCGCTTCCACGCCCTCCTGGCCTCGACGGGCATGGGCAGCCTGGGCCGCCCGGCCGAGGACTACGGCCTGGCCCTCATCCTCGGGGGCGCGGAGACGAGCCTGTGGGACATGGCCGGCCGCTACGCGGCCCTGGCGCGCAGCGCGGCGGGGCTCTACCCCCGGGCGGCCGGGCGCCGGGGGGGCGGCCAGCAGTTCGACCTCGGGCTCAGCCTCCCCGAGCTCCGCGCGCGGGCCCTCCGGCCCGACCCCTTCTCGCCGGGCGCGGCCGCCCTGGCCTTGGAGGCCATGTCGGCCCTCGCCCGGCCCGAGGAGGAGGCGGCCTGGGAGCTCTACGCCTCCTCGCGGCGCGTCTCCTGGAAGACCGGCACGAGCTACGGCTTCCGCGACGCCTGGGCTGTCGGCGTGAACGCCGTCGAGGCGGGCTCGGGGCGGCTCGGCGACGCCTGCGTCGTCGGCGTCTGGGCGGGCAACGCGGACGGCACGGGCCGGCCCGGGCTCAAGGGCTCGGCCGCGGCGGCGCCGATCCTCTTCGAGGTCTTCGGCCTCCTGGGCTCCGCGGGGATCGCCCCGCCCTCCGCCGAGCCGCCGCAGGCGGGGCCCGCCGGGCCGGCGTTCCGGAGCGTCGAGGTCTGCGCCGACTCCGGCTGGGCCGCGGGCCCGCATTGCCCCCGGGTGGAGTCGGTCCGCGCTCCCGCCGGCGCCCGCAGCCTCAGGAGCTGCCCCTACTGCCGCTCCGTCGCGTTGAGCGACGACGGCGCCTATCGCGTCAGCGCCCTGGAGGAGGGCGCGGGGGAGTTCCGGATCGAGAAGCGCTTCGTCCTCCCCCCCGCGATCGAGTCGTACTACCGCAGGAGCCACCTCGAGTACCGCCCCCTGCCCCCGCCCCGGCCGGGAACCGCGGCGGGCCGCGCCGAGGAGAGCCTCGCCATCCTCGTGCCCGAGCAGGGGGCGGCGCTCTACATCCCCGTGGAGATAACCGGCCGGCCCGGGGCCCTCGTGATGTCGGCGGCCCACCGCGACTCGGGCGCCCTCGTCCACTGGCACCTCGACGGGACCTACCTCGGCTCGACGCGGGGGGAGCACCGCCTCGAGATCAGGCCGGCCAAGGGCAGGCACGTCCTCACCCTCGTCGACGAGGAGGGGCGGGAGGCCTCGCGGAGCTTCGAGGTGCTCAGTCAGGGCCTTCGGCCCTGACTACGCGGTTTCCGCTGCGCGAAAACCGCGGCGCCAAGACAGGCGCCCGGCCCTGAGCGCGGGCGGCCGTAGCCGAGCCCCGGGACTGCGGATTAGAATGCGGCCATGCCGCTTCGCCGCGCCTCCCCGATAGCCCTCCTCGTCATCCTCGCCTTCGCCTCCTCGAGCTGCCGCTCCGCGGGGGCCGAGGAGGTCGCCCTCGGGCGCTGGGAGGGGAGGGTGGACCTCGGCGAGGGCGAGGAGCCCATCTCCCTGCGCGTCCTGGAATCGGGGGGCCTCCTCGACCTGCCGGCCCGCTCCCTCTTCGGCTACCCCCTCGCCTCCTTCAGCCGCGAGGGGGGGCGCCTCGCCTTCGCCTTTCCCTGGGCCGCGGGCGAGCTCTTCTTCTCGGCCGCCCCGCCCGCCGGCGGCGGGGAGCTCCTCGAGGGGCGCTGGGTCGGCCCGGGGGAGTCCTCCGGCGCCTTCGCGCTCGCCCTGTCCCCGCCCTCCTCGGCCGGCCTGGACTACGAGGTCCTCGGCAGGACGGCGCGGCTGCCGGGCAGCCTCCTCCTGCCCGAGGGCGACGGCTCCGGCCTCCCCGTCGTCCTCATCCTCGCGGGCTCGGGCGCGATCGACCGCGACGGGAACAACTACTCGGTGCCCGGCCGCAGCGACAGCCTCAAGGCCCTCGCCGAGGGCCTCGCCGCCTGCGGCGTCGCCTCGCTGCGCTACGACAAGCGCGGCTCGGGCGAGGCCTACGTCCTCGTCGCGCGCGAGGAGGAGCTCTGCTTCGACGACTACGTCGCCGACGCGGTCGACGCCCTGCGCGGCCTTGCCTCCGACGGCCGCTTCGCCCGCGTCACCCTGGCCGGCCACGGCGAGGGGGCCCTGGTGGCCGCCGCCGCCCTCGCCGACTTCTACGAGGCCGGCCTGGCCGCGGGGAGGGAGGGGGACTTCGGGCTCGCCCTCCTCTGCGCCCCCGCGGCCTCCCCCCTCGAGACCCTCCTGGGCGAGCTCGAGTCCCTGCCCGAGGAGCGCCGCGCCGAAGCGAAGTCCATCGTGGCCGCGATACTGGAAGGGCGGATACGCGAGGACCTGGATCCTTTCTTCGAGGACTTCTTCCGGCCCTCTATCCAGCCCTACCTCGCCTCGAGCTTCCGCTACGACCTGGGGGCCGAGCTGCGCCGGACGTCCGCGCCGCTCGTCATCCTCCAGGGGGGAAGGGACTCCCGCCCCCCCCTCGAGGCGATCGAGCGGCTGCGGGAGGCGAGGCCGGACGCGGGGGCCGTCGTCCTCGAGGGCATGGGCGGAGCGCTCAAGGAGCTCGGCCCCGGGCCCGACGCGGCCTACGCCGCCTTCACCGATCCTACCCTGCCCCTCGCGGGCGGCCTCGCCGAGACCTTGGCCGACTTCGCCCGCTCGGGCTCGGTCGACTGACTGTATCGCCTAACGCCTCGTTTCCCGCGCCGCGGCCCGCGGCCCAGGCTCAGCGCGGGGCGGGGCCCGGCAGGCCCTCGGGCAGGGCGAGCCTGAACAGGCCCGCCAGCGCGGATTCGGGAAGCGTAAGGCCGCGGGCGTAGATCAGGTCCCCCTCGAGCTCGAAGCCCGGGCCGGGGAGCTCGGCCTCGCCGCCCAGGATGGCCGGCGCGAGGAAGTACCAGGCGAGCCTGACGGCCGGCCGGTAGAGCCGCGCCGAGTCCGCGTCCTCCATGAGGAGGGCGACCGTGGCCTCGAGGCGGCCCTCCCCGGCCGGCCGGGCCGCGACGAGGAGCCCCCGAGCCGGCAGGGAGCCGAGCTCGAGCTCGCCTAACGCGGCGAACGAGAAGGGGGCCGGGATCCAGACCAGGAGCTCCGCCTCCGCGAGCGGGGCGAGGCGGGGGGGGATCGGCGAGCTCCCCGGATCGCGCGCGCGCGCGAGGAGGGGCTCGAGGGGGCCCGTCGAGGCCAGGGCGAGATCGGGGCCGGGAACCAGGGCGCGGAGGCCCGAGGCCTCGTGGAGGTAGGCCCCGCCCTCGCGCCGCCACTCGCGGCTCGCGGCGAGGCCGAGGGAGGCGCGGCGGAAGGGATAGTCCCCGAGGAGGGCCGCCTCGACGAGGCGCCCATTGGAGGCCGGCGACGCCCCGCCCGCGGCCGTCCGGCCGAGGCCGAGGGCCAGGACTCTCGTGCGCTCGAGCAGGGGGGCGAGGGAGGCCGCCTCCTCGGCGGGAAGGGCCTTCGCGGCGAGGCCCCGGGCCAGGCCGCCCTCGAGCCTCGCGTAGGCCGCGAGCCCGGGCTCGAGGATGGCGAGGGGATCGGCCCCTCCCCGGAGGCGCAGGGGGGCCGCGCAGGAGCCGAGGGCCAGGCCGGCCAGGGCCGCGGCAGCCATCGCGAGGCCCGCCGAGGCGATGGAACGAGGTAGGCGGCTCATATGCAGCCCTTCCGCGCGAGGAGTTCCCGCGCCGCTTGGAGATGCTCCCTGGCCGCCAGGTCCCAGCGGTGGAGGGGAGAGCCCGCGAAGCGGCCGCCGGAATCGAGGGCCTTGGGCTCTCGGGCGAGCGAGGAGGCCGCGCGGAGGCCCGAGCGGAGCCAGGCGCGGCGCTCGTAGCCGACGAAGGGATCCCCGTCGCGCTCGCCCCGCGGCAGGCCCGCGAGGGCGAGCCACTCGCCCCGGTCGTAGGGGGGGACGTCGAGCTCGATCGCGTAGTCGGCGACCCGCTCCCGCGCCTCGCGGGGCGGCCCCGACCACAGCCGCGCGAGGGGCTCGAGGGCGAGCTCCTCGTCCTCGAAGCCGAGGCGCAGCGAGGTCCTGAGGTAGCGGTAGATCATGCGCGCGGCGGCGAGGAAGCGCTCGGCGTTGCGCACCAGGGCGGATCCCGGGCCGAGGCGCGGGTCCTCCCAGGAGCCGCCGGGATCGTCGGGGGCGCGGAGGGCCTGGAGGTGGCCGACCGGGGGCAGGGGCGAGGAGGGATCGACCGCGTTGGCCGGCTCGAGCCGGCCCGAGAAATTCTGGTGGGCCCAGCCGTCGGCGTAGGCGTGGAGGGCTATGCCGATCCGGTAGTCGTCGCGCGAGCGCAGGGCCGCGACCAGGAGCTCCTTGGCGATGGGGGAGTCGGGCCCCGCGGCCCAGCGCGAGCCCGCCGGCCCCTCCGCGCAGCGGGGAAGGAAGTGGAAGGGCAGGTAGATGTCGCGGAGGGTCGACTCGTCCCAGAAGGCGTAGTCCTGGGTCGCTATGGTGCGATAGGCGCCGCCGTCGATCGAGCAGGCGGCGGTCGCCTCGTCGACCCGCTGCGAGGAGGCGGCGACGCTCCTCGCCCGGTCGGCGGGGAGGCCCGAGCGGAGGCAGAGGTAGTAGAGGGCGTAGTAGTGGAACTCCGCGTTCATACGCGGGAAGTATGCCCCGGCCGGGGAGGCGCGGCAAGGACCGGCCGCCGCCCGCGGCCTTCCTTGAATAGGGCCCGATCTTCCGCTACCTTTCAGGTATGCGCTCCTCGTCGCGGCCGCTCGCCGCCATTGCCGCAGCGGCCTGCCTCGCGGCGTCGTCCTGCGCGCGGCCGCCCCTGCGCATCGGCCTCTCGGTCCAGCTCTCCGGGCGCATGGCCGAGGTGGGTCTCGCGGTCCGCAACGGCGCGACCCTCGCCGTCGAGGAGGCCAACGCCTCGGGCGGGGCCGGCGGCCGGCGCCTCATCCTCCTGACGCGGGACGACCGCGGCGATCCCGAGCTGGCGCGGGAGGCCGACGCCGAGCTCGCCCGCGAGGGCGCCTCGGCCCTCGTCGGCCACCTCACCAGCAGCCTCACCCTGGCCGCCCGGCCGGAGGCCGAGCGGGCCGGCCTCGTCGTCTTGTCTCCCTGGGCGAGCTCGAGCCTCCTGCTCAAGCCGGGCGCCTCCTTCTTCATGATCTTCTCCCCCTCCGACGAGGAGGCCTACGCCGCCGCGGCCCACGCCTACGCCCGCGCGGGGGCCCGCAGCGCCTTCCTCGTCTGGGACGCCGACAACGCCGTCTACACCGAGCGCTGGGCGCAGCGCTTCGCGGCGACCTTCGAGGAGCTCGGCGGCGCCCCGCCCGGCGGCTCGAGCTTCAGCTCCGCCGATCCCGCCAGCATCTTCGCCGCGGCGGCGGCGGCCGCGGCCTCCCGGGCCGACGCGGTGATCCTGGCCGCCGACGTCCTCGACGCCGCCATCCTCTGCCAGCGCATCCGCCTGGCCGGCTCCCGGGCGAGGTTCTACGCCTCGAACTGGGCCATGGCCACGGACCTCGTCGCCAACGGCGGGGAATACGTGGAGGGCCTCGTCACTTTCAGCAACATAGACAGCGCCTCCGACGACCCCCGCTCGGCGGCCTTCCGCGCGGCCTACGCCGAGCGCTTCGGCAAGGAGCCGATCCACGCGGCCTTCCTGGGCTACGAATGCGTCTCGGTGCTGGCCTCCGCGTGGGGAGGCTCGGGCTCCCCAGCCTCCCTCGGCCGCGCGATCGTGGAGCGCTCGCCCCATCGCGGCCTGCAGGGCGGCATCGGCTTCTCCGACGAGGGGGCGGCCATACGCGAGCTCAGGACCTTCGTCGTCCGCGGCGGCGCCTTCGTGCGGGAGGGCCGCTCCCCGTGAGGCGCCGGCCCGCCTCCCTCTCGGCCTTCTTCCTCCTCGCCGTATCCCTGGCCGCCGCGGTGCCCGCCCTCCTCATCGGGGCCGCCGGCTTCGCGGCCATCGTCGGCCTCTCGAGCTCGGGCTCCGAGGCCCTCGAGGAGGTCTTCATCGGCTCGATATCCGGGGAGATATCGGCCCTCATGGACAAGGCCCAATCGGGCCTCCTCCTCGCCGGGAGCTCCCTCGGGCCAGGGGCCGAGGGCGAGCGGGCCATCGAGCGGCTCCGGGAGCTGTTCCCCGCCTTCGACATGGTCCTCCTCCTCTCCGAGCGGGGGCGCATCGAGCTGGCCTCGCCCCTCGGGCCCGAGTACCTCGGCATGGACATGTCGAGGCAGGGCTACTTCTCGCGGGCATCCGGCTCCGAGCTTCCCGTCTGGTCGCAGAATTTCATCTCGATCTACTCGGGCAACCCCACGATCACCCTCACCGCCCGCGTGCCCGACGGCTACCTCGTCGGCTACATCTCGCTGCGCAGCCTCAGCGCGGCCATCGAGCGGGCGGGCCTGCCGGAGGGCGCGGAAGGCCTCGTGGTCGACTCCGAGGGGGTCGTCGTCGCGCATCGCGACTATCGCCTGGCCGAGGAGAGCTACGTCGTGTCGCGCGAGGACCTCGAGCGGGGGGCCTCCGCGAGGCCCGGCTCGCCCAGGAGGATACGCTTCGCCGGCGAGGCGGCCTACGCGCGCTTCGTCCCCTTCGGGTCGATGGGCTGGTACGTCGGCATCCTCCGATCGCCCTCGGCCTTCCTGTCCGAGCGGCGCGCCTTCCTCGCCGTCCTCGCGGCGAGCCTCGCGGGGGCCCTGGCCTTCGGCGGCGCCATGGCGGCGAGCGGCAGCTCGAGGCTGGTCGGGGGCCTCTCCTCCCTCGCCCTCGCGGCGCGGCGGGTCGCCGAGGGCGAGGAGGCCTTCGTACCCGGCGCCGGGCCCGGGCGCTCGCCCTTCCTCGAGGTCGGCGAGGCCCTCGCGGCCTTCGGCGCCATGGACCTGCGCGTCCGCGAGCGCGAGAACGCGATGCGCGGCGCCGAGAGGGAGCTCTCGGCCTCCCTGGAGGAGAAGGAGCTCCTCCTGCGCGAGATCCACCACCGCGTGAAGAACAACCTCCAGGTGATATCGAGCATCCTCCGCCTCCAGGCCCAGGCCGTGGAGGACCAGACCGTGCAGGACCTCTTCAACGAGTGCCAGAACCGCGTGCAGGCCATGGCCCTCGTCCACGAGCAGCTCTACCGCTCCGTCTCCATCTCGGCCATCCGCTTCGGGGGCTACGTCGAGAGCCTCGCGGCCGTCGTCTGGGAGACCTTCGACGGGACGGGCAAGGGAGCCCGGCTCGAGCTCGACGTCGCCGACGCCGAGATGTCCACGGACCGGGCGGTGCCCTGCGGGCTCGTCCTGGTCGAGCTCCTGACGAACGCCCTCAAGTACGCCCATCCGGAGGGAGGAGGCAGGATATCGGTCGCCTATCGCGAGGAGGGAGGATACGGGAGCTTGTCGGTCTCCGACGACGGGGTCGGCCTGCCCGAGCACTTCGATCCCGAGTCGGCCCGGAGCCTGGGCCTCTCGCTCGTGACCTCGCTCGCCTCCCAGCTGCGCGGCAGGCTCGAGCTCTCGGGCCCGCCGGGCGCCGCCTTCGAGCTCCGCTTCCCGCTCGCCTGAGCGCCGCGCGCGATGGCGCGCCCGTTTCAGCGCGCCCGCCTCAGCGAGCTCGCTTTAGCGAGCGCGGCCCTGGATGGAGCGCCGCTCCTTGCTGTAGCCGCGCATGGACTTGTTGATGGCCTTCCAGCGCTGCTCCTCCTCGCGCCGCGCCAGGGGATCATCGCGGCCGCGGAGGTAGGCCGCCTCGCGCGAGAGCTTGCGCCAGCTCTCGTAGCGGCCCCGGTCGAGCTCGCCGGATTCCAGGGCCGCGCGCAGGGCGCAGCCGGGCTCCTCGCCGTGGCCGCAGTCCCGGAAGCGGCACTCGGCCGCCAGGGCCTCGATGTCGGGGAAGGCGCCCAGGACGGTCTCCTCGTCGGCCCAGAGCTGGAGCTCGCGGAGGCCGGGCGTGTCGATCACGAGGGCCCCCGAGGGCAGCCGGTAGAGCTGCCGCGTCGTCGTCGTGTGCCTGCCCCTCTGGTCGTCGGCGCGCACCGCGTTGGTGCGCGCGAGCTCGCGGCCCGCGAGGGCGTTGAGGAGGGTTGACTTGCCCGCCCCCGAGGATCCGAGGAGGACGACCGTCCTCCCCGCCTCGAGGAGCCCGCCGAGCTCCTCGAGGCCGCGTCCCTCGGGGGCGCAGGCAAGCACGCAGCGCAGGCCCCCGGCTAGGCCGGCGACCTCATCCTCGAGGGCCGCGGGATCCTCGGCCAGGTCGGCCTTGGTGATCACGACGGCGCCCTCGGCGCCGGAGCCGCGGACCAGGGCCAGGTAGCGCTCGAGGCGCCGGGGATTGTAGTCGCGGCCGGCGGCCATGACGATGAGGGCCAGGTCCACGTTGGCCGCGAGGACCTGGGCCTCGACGCGGTCGTGGGCCGCGTCGCCGGGGGCCTTGCGGACGATGGAGCTCCTCCGGGGGAGGAGGGCGGTGACGAGGGCCCGCTCCCAGGGCCTCCCGCCGCCCGCGTCCCGGAGGAGTACCCAGTCGCCGGCCACGATCGGCCCGCCGGCGGCGACGGCTCCCGAGGCCTGGGCCTCGACCTCCCGGAGGACGGCCGCCGCCGCCCCCGGGGATCTCCGGCCGCCCTTCGCGCCGCCCTCAGCCTCCTCGTCGCCGAAAGGGAGGGCGGCCTCCGCCGCCCGGCCCCCCTCCGCCGCCGGGGCGCAGGCCACCCGGTAGCGGCCCCGGTTCGCCTCCACGACGCGACCGGGGATCTCGCCCGCCGCCGCTCCGGCGCAGCGGGCCATGAAGAAGTCGTCGAAGCCGAAGTCGCGCAACGCGTTGCGCGTTCGCGCGGCGTCGTCGAACTCCACGTTGATGTGATGCATGATACCGACCTTTTTCGAGAAAGCGCGGGGGAGGCCCACGCAGCGCCCCTACGGGCGGCCCGCGCGCGGGCGATGGCGCCTCCCCCTGGAGATACGGCGGTATCGGAGCTCCCGCGAGGGGACGCTCCGGCCGCCGAACGAACCGCATAGCGCCGCTTGGACGGGATGCGGACCGGCTCGTCCGGGGTTAGTAGCCGAGGAAATCGGTTGTCGGGAGCTAGAGGGTGCCTAGCGGCGCGGGCGGGAGCCCGCGGAGCCACCGAGCCTGGGGCTCAGTCTTCCCGATTTCCCCGGAGTCCGGCAAGAGCAAGGGCGGAGCAGCTGACCGACGTATTCATTACGGCCTCCGTGGGAGCGGGATTTGGGCCGGCGGGCCCGGCAGGTCGCATCGACCTGCTAACGTCCTCCCCAATGGAGGGCGATGGGGCGAGCGTATCGCGGATACCCGATCGTGTAAAGGGGGTGAGGCCTGCGGGTTAAGGAAAAAACACGTAGAAGGGAACGGGCCCCGTCCCGGCGCCTTCCCCGGCTCGGGGCCGGGAGCCGACTGCCGGCCGCCGGGGCCCGGTAGGAGGAACGGGCCGGGCCTTGGCGAGCTCGCCCGAGCGGGGCGCGAGCATGGCTCGCCCCTCCCAGGCGGCGAGTCCCCGCGCAGGCGTCGGCCAAGAGCGGGGGCAGCGGAAGCGACCGGAGGCGCTCCGGAACGGCGAAAATCCCGCGCGATTCAGTCACCCATCGCGCCGAGGACGCTGGAGCGCGGGGGAGCCGCGTAGTGCATAGTCCGTCCGCGCCGGCCTCATTGGATTGATGTCGAGACCAGGGAGCGCTCCCCCCTTACGCTTGCGCCTCGGGCCGCGCTCGCTCGGGGCCTTTACGCTCGCGAGAACCCTCGGCGCTAGTGCGCCTCGGGATTACGCTCGCCCAAGGTCTTTGCGCTCGCGAGAGCCTCCGGCTTCATGGTCGGGAAGAGGATGACGTCGCGGATCGAGTAGGCGTCGGTGAGGAACATCACGATGCGGTCGATGCCGATGCCCATGCCGCCGGTCGGGGGCATGCCGACCTCGAGGCTCGAGCAGAAGTCCTCGTCGAGGGCGTAGGCCTCGTCGTCGCCGAGCTCGCGCTCCTTGGCCTGCTGGGCGAAGCGCTCGCGCTGGACTATGGGGTCGTTGAGCTCGGAGTAGGCGTTGCAGATCTCGCGGCCGTAGACGAAGCCCTCGAAGCGCTCGGTCATCGTCGGGTCGCCGGGCTTCTGCTTGGTCAGGGGAGATATGTCCGTCGGGTAGTCCATGACGAAGGTGGGCTGGATGAGGTTCTTCTCGGCGAACTTCTCGAAGGCGGCGACGAGGATGTCGCCGCGCGTGCAGTCGGGGAGCTTCTTCTTGAGCTCCGCCTCGAGGCCGAGCTCCCGGGCGAGCTTGCGGGCCTCCTCGTCGGTCCTGACGAGGGCGAAGTCGGGGCCGCCGTAGGCCTTGACCGCGTCGACCATGGTGACGCGGCGCCAGGGCGCGGCGAACTCGAGCTCGGTGCCCTGGTAGGAGACCTTGGTGGAGCCGCAGGCCTTCATGGCCGCATGGGAGACGAGGCCCTCGCAGAGCTCCATCATGCCGTTGTAGTCGGTGTAGGCCTGGTAGAGCTCGATCATGGTGAACTCGGGATTGTGGCGGACGTCGATGCCCTCGTTGCGGAAGTTCTTGCCCATGTCGTAGACCCGCTCCATGCCGCCGACGATGCAGCGCTTGAGGTAGAGCTCGGTGGCGATGCGGAGGTAGAGCTGGAGGTTCAGTGCGTTGGACCTGGTGACGAAGGGGCGGGCGGCCGCGCCCGAGGCGATGGTCGCGAGCACCGGGGTCTCGACCTCGATGAACTCGCGGCCGTCGAGGTACTCGCGGATGGCGGAGACGATCCTGGTGCGCTTGCGGAAGGTCTCCATGACCTCAGGATTCATCACGAGGTCGAGGTAGCGGCGGCGGTAGCGGACCTCGGTGTCCTGGAGGCCGTGGTACTTCTCGGGCAGGGGCTCGAGGGCCTTCGCGAGGAGGGTTACGCTGCTCGCGTGGACGGATATCTCGCCGCGGCGGGTCTTGAAGACCGTGCCCTCGACCCCGACGATGTCGCCGATGTCGAATTCCTTGACGCGGGCGTACTCGGCCTCGCCGAGCTCGTCGGACTTCGCGTAGACCTGGATGCGGCCGTCGCGGTCCTGGAGGTCGACGAAGGAGGCCTTGCCCATGTCGCGGAAGGAGCGGAGGCGGCCGGCCACGGAGACGGCCTTGCCCTCCCAGTCCTCGGGCGCGGCCTCGTAGCCGGAGCGGATCTCGGCGGAGTGGTGGCTCTGGCCGAAGCGGACGATGGCGAAGGGGTCGCGGCCCTCGGCCTGGAGCTTGGCGAGCTTCTCGCGGCGGACGCGCTGCTGCTCGGAAAGCTCGCGCGCGAGGCTTTCCTCGTCGCGCTCGGGCGCCGCTTCGGGGGCGGCCGCGGGGTTCTGGTCCTTCGTCATCGTGGGCTCCGTGCGAGAGGGATAGTGGGCCATTGTAGGGGAAAAGGCCCCGCCCTTTCAATGACCGCGGGGCCGGGGGGAGCGGGGAGCGCGCGGCCGGGGAGGAGCTCCCCGCCGCCGCGGGGCGAGGGAAGGGGGAGCCCGGGGCCCGCGCCCGGCCTCCGCTCGCGGCCGTTCCAGCTGCGCAGGGGCGCACCGGCCCCGCCGTCCAGTCAGGGGCCGCGCCGCGGGGAGGAGAGCTTCAGGCCCAGGAGGGCGCGGAAGCCGGTCGAGAAGCCCGCGAGGCCGGCGGCGGCGCCCGCCCCCGGCTCGACGCGATAGGCGCTATAGGAGAGCTCGGCCTCGGCGGCGAGGGCCGGGCGGCGGCCCCCTCCGGGAGCGATGCGCGCTATAGGCACCGAGAGGGCGAAGAGGCAGGGCCAGGGCGCGGGGCGGAGGGAGTAGGAGGAGCCGCCCGAGCGGAGCTCGGGCGAGCCCAGGGGGATCTCGGCGCCCACGAGGAGGCCGAGCTCCCCGCCCAGGCCGAGTGAGAGGCCGGCCTCGGCGAAGAGGCAGCCGAGGACGGCGTCGTAG
>Ga0209310_1000335_pt1 | contig 58006 bp, 56 predicted proteins | sample AD_UKC030_MetaG_FD_184415 | JGI IMG/M metagenome (GOLD analysis project Ga0209310, IMG submission 184415) | Active sludge microbial communities of municipal wastewater-treating anaerobic digesters from USA - AD_UKC030_MetaG (SPAdes) (version 2) | ecosystem: Engineered > Bioreactor > Anaerobic >...
TCGGGTTCCGGCGCAACGGTCGGGAACGCGGGAGTGATTCGACAGAGTTCGGCTATAATCCGCGCGGTCTTCCAAAGGATTTTTCATGATGCGAAGTGTAGCCGGAATCCAACCCTTCTTTCGTCTTCTGGCAGCGCTTTTCATGGCGGCCACCCTGGCGGGATGCGGGATTTTTGACTCCAAGACGGACGCAACTGCCGGCTGGTCGGCCAACAAGCTGTACACCGAGGCGCGCGAAGCGCAGTCCGAGGGCGCCTGGGACCGCGCCGCCCAATATTACGAGAAACTTGAGGCACGCTACCCTTATGGGCGCTTCGCCCAGCAGGCACAGCTCGAACTGGGCTATGTTTACTGGAAAGGCGGCGAACCTGGCTCGGCGCTTGCAGCCGCCGACCGATTCATCAAGCTGCACCCGAACCATCCCGCCGTCGATTACGCCTACTACCTCAAGGGCCTGATCAATTTCAACGAGGATCTGGGCTTTGCCGGTTACGTCAGCTCGCAGGATCCGACCGAACGCGACCCCAAGGCCGCCCGCGAATCCTTCGATGCCTTCCGCGAACTGGTGACCCGCTTCCCGGACAGCAAATACACGCCGGACGCCATCCTGCGCATGAACTACCTGGTCAATGCAATGGCCTCGCACGAAGTTCATGTCGCCTACTATTACCTGATGCGCGGCGCCTATGTCGCGGCGGCCAACCGCGCACAGTATGCGATCAAGGTCTATCCCGAATCGCCGGCCATCGAGGAAGCGCTGGCGATTCTGGCCGCCGCGTATGACAAGCTGGAAATGACCGAACTGCGCGACGACGCCGACCGGGTGCTACGCAAGAATTATCCCGACAGCCGTTATCTCAAGGAAGGTGTCGAACGCCAGTCGGCCTGGTGGAAGCTCTGGTAAATCGTCAGCGGACCGGTTCCTGCCCGGACGCCTGGCCAATCCAGACGAGAACCGGGAGCCCGTCGGCGTCGCCGTGGACGATGGCGTTCTGACCAAACCGCTGGCCGAAGGCGAGCGCCTCGGCCAGCGTAATTCCGGCGACGAAGCACGTCTCTTCGCCCGGCCACCCGGAATCTGCGGCCACATTCTCGCCAGCATAGGGCTCGAACCCTGCTTCCAGCAGTTCACATTCCAGTTGTGACTGGCGGATTGCATTTTCCTGCGCGTCGATGCGCCGCGACCCCGGATTGTGCGCGGTTAGAATCGCGAACTGGCTAGCGCCGGCGGTTTCCAGCCAGCAACGAAGCACCTCGGAATGTACACCGGGCTGCAGGTCGCAACAACCGCCAGGCAAGAATACGCGATAGATCGTCGCCTGGTAGGCGGCTTCCAGTTCAGTCGTCTTCGCCATCGAATTCGGCAATGCCAATCAACTGTTCGGCACGTTCCACGGGTAGCGCCTCGACCTCCTTGAGCTTGCGCGACAGCTGGCGGGTACGGGTTTCCGCCTTGCTGATGCTGTTGCTCGCTTCGTCGAGCTTCTTCTTGGTGTGCGCCAGCGCCTCGCCAAATTTGCCGAACTCGGTCTTGACCGCCCCGAGTACCGCCCAGACCTCCGCCGATCGCTGCTCGATGGCCAATGTCCGGAAACCCATCTGCAGACTGTTCAACAGCGCCGCCAGCGTCGTCGGCCCGGCGAGGCTGACCCGCCATTCGCGCTGCAGGGTGTCGGCCAGTCCGGGGCGGCGCAGCGCCTCGGCATACAGCCCCTCGGTTGGCAGATAGAGCAGCGCAAAATCGGTGGTGTGCGGCGGTGCCACGTACTTGTCGCGGATGCTGCGCGCCTCGGTCTTGAGGCGAGCCTCGATCGCCCTGCTCGCCTCCTCGACCAGCGCCGGCTCGCCTTTTTCCTGGGCATCCATCAGGCGCTGGTAATCCTCGATCGGAAACTTGGCGTCGATCGGCAGCCAGACCACGGCGCCATCGCCCTTGCCCGGCAGGCGGATGGCGAAATCGACCCGCTCGCCGCTATCCGGACGCGTCGCGACATTCGCCGCGAACTGGTCGGCCGTCAGCAATTGCTCGAGCAGAGCGGAAAGCTGCACCTCGCCCCAGGTGCCGCGCGTCTTGACGTTGCTCAGCACGCGCTTGAGGTCGCCGACGCCGGCGGCCAGCGATTGCATTTCACCGAGGCCGCGGTGCACCTGCTCCAGCCGCTCACTGACCAGCTTGAACGATTCGCCGAGGCGCTGCTCCAGCGTCGCATGGAGTTTTTCGTCGACGGTCCGGCGCATTTCCTCGAGCTTGCTGGCGTTATCGGCCTGGATTGCGGTCAACCGTCCCTCGACGCTCATTTTCAGCCGCTCGAAGCGTTCGTCGAGGCCCAGCGAAAAACGGTTCAATTCGCGGGCAAAGGCCTCCAGACGCTCGGCCTGCAGGTTGCCGAATTGCCCAACCTGTGTCGTCACCGCCTGCCCGAGCAGGGTCGCCGACTGGGCGCGCTCCTCGCGGTCGCGGAACGCCTCCTCGGCATCCTCGCGCCGGCCGCGCGCCAGTTCCTCGCGCAACTCGCGCTCCAGCCTTTCGAGCCCTTTTTCCTGTGCCTCCTGCAGGCTGCGCAGGCGCAGCTCGCCTTCCGCATTACGATTGCCGCGCCACAACGCAAGCACCTGCAGCAGGATGACGATGACGACCCCTGCCAGCAGGGCGAATGTGAAGGATTCGCTCATCCACTACCTCAGCGAGAAATCGACGCGGCTGCCCTTGCCCTTTTCGCCGGCCTCGGTTTTCGGCTCGACCAGGAAGATGCGCTCCGGCGGAACCTTGCCTTCATCGATCAGCCAGCTCTGGACGTTCTCCGCGCGGCGCAGGGCCAGTTGCTGCACATCGTCGTCGGTTACCGGCAGATTGGCCAGCATCAGCTTTTCCATTTCCTCGACCGGCAGCTCCTTCTGCATGCCGATCAGGTTGCGCGGCTTGGGAAACTTGGCTTCCTTGTAGGCCCGCTGCAGATAGACGGGGTATTCGGCCGCAGCAACCTCGATCGTATCGACCGACGCGCCCTCGCCGCCCTTCTTCAACTGGTCCTTGAGCTTCTCGGCCTTGACTGCCCGCTCGATGGCCACCCGCTTGATGCCTTCCTTGTCGGCTTCCGGATCGGCATGGCCGGTGATTTCCAGCTTGAGCGAATCGCGATCATTGAGCGCCTTGGCCAGCGCTTCCAGGCGCTTGGCGGCCGCCTCGTCGAAGGTCGCGCGCCCGGGTCCGAACTCGATATTGGACAGTTCCTCGCCGCCGCCGAACATCGAGCCGAGCAACGCAAACGGCGACGTCACGGCCTTGACGAAGAGATTGATGATGACCTTGATCACCAGCCCGCCGATCGAGAACTCCGGATCGTCGAGCGAACCGGAAATCGGCAGATTGAGGTCGATCTCGCCGCGATTGTTCTTGAGCAGCGCGATCGCCAGATTGACCGGCAGCTTGGTGGCATCCGGGCTTTCCACCTTGTCGCCGAAGGTCAGCTGGTCGATGAACAAGCGATTCTCGGCCGTCAATTGCTTGTTTTCAAGCTTGTAGGCGACATTGAGCGACAGCTTGCCCTTGTCGATATTGTAGCCGGCGTATTTTCCGGAATACGGCGAAAAGGCCACGAGATCGACGCCCTTCACATCGGCCTTGATGTCGAGGAAGGATTTCGCGGCCAGCGGGTTCAGCTTGCCGACCACCTGCACCGGCGCCGAATTGGCGTAGCTGCCGCGCAGTTCGAGGTCGGCCACGGTATCGGCAGCCGATGAAAGACCACTGACCCGCCCCGCCACCTTGGTCACATTCACCGTGTAGTTGGGCTTGACGAAGAAGTCGGAGAAATTGACCGTGCCGCCCTGCAGCGTGATCTTGCCGATCCTTATCGGCACTGCGGCAGGTTTGCCGGCAGTGGGCGCCGCCTCGGCCGTCTTGGCTACGGCGGGCGGCGTGGCCGGCTGTGCGCTTGCACCGGGGTCCTTCGCCGTGCCCGGCGACGTCCGAACGATGTCCTGCAGATTCAGCCGGCCTTCCTTGCTGAGGATCAGGCGCGAGTAGAAATCGGTCAGCGCCACCTCGCCAACATTGACCGCCATCGGCTGCAGGCGGAAATCGATGCCGCCCAGGTACAACGACTTCCACTTGAGGAAATCGGCATTGTTTACCTTGTCGACCGCAATCAGGTCGCCCAACGTCAGCGATCCCTTGTAGCCGGCGTTCAGGACGTCCTTGTCCATCTGGACGGTGACTTCGCCGCTATTGGAAACCTGGCCACGCGTCAGTTCGATATTCAGGAAATCGGTGAAATACGGCTGCAGCGGCAGGACCGGAATCGCCTGTGTCTCCACCTTGAGGGTCGTCAGCAAGGGCATCAACTGCACGCTGCCATCGACCTTGAGGCTGCCCTTCTGGTTGATCCGGCTCTTGAGGGAAACGGTGCCTTTCTTCCCCGGTTCGGTAGACAGGTTTTCGGCGGCCAAGCTGAAGCCATCGATAACCTGCACGGCCGCCGGCTTCGTGGTCTGGTCCTCGACGCGCAGGACGAGATCGTCGACTGCAACCTTGCCAACATTGGCAATCCACGGGCGCTGGTCCGAAAGTTCCTCCTTGGCAAGCTTTACGGCCTTGAGCACCGGCATGCTGACCCATTCGATTTTGCCGTCCTTGTTGCGCACCAGCTGCAAACGCGCTTCCTGGCTGCTCGCCTCGGTTACGTCGAGCCGGTGCCCATGCAGATCAAGTCGTACCCCCTTCACAGACAAGCGACCGACGCGCAAACGATCACCAAGATCGATTCGATACGATGCATCGCTGATCTCGATCGGATCGACGAGTTTGCCGTCGACCTTGCCGACAACAGCATTGATATCCAGCACCTCACCAACCGTCGGGCGAACCGTGGACTCGTCCTGCCAGTGCATCTTGCCGTTGCTCAGCCGTATCTCGTCGATCGCCCACTCCGGCGCCTTGGCCGGCGCCGCTGCAGGCTTGTCGGCAGGCGCCTTGTCGGCTGCCGACACTGCAGCGATCTGCTCCAGCACCCGCACCCAGTTCATTTCACCCTGCTTGCTGACCGCCACATAGGCATCCATACCGTCGAGCAGTATGCGCTGGACGGCAAACCGCCGGTTGATCAGGTCGGCATCGGCGACATCGACATCCAGCCGCTTCCATCCGAGCAGCGGCGCCCCGCTCGCCTCGGCGAGATCGAAATCGGACACGTGCGCGCTGCCGACGACGGTCAGCGAAAAAACCTTCTCCGACAGTTCCTTGAAGACAACCCTGAGTTCGGTATCGAGCAACCCGCCCTTCAGGCGCAGCGGCAGCGAACTGGGCACATACGGCTGAAAGCCGGCCAGATCGAGGCGATCAAGATCGATATCGAGTTCGCTTTCCAGTTTCCCCTCGAAGATATCCTTGCTCCTGCCCTTGAGAGCGAAGGGCGCGCCGTCGAAAACTGCGGAAAAACTCGGCTCGACCAGACGCTCGGCGTGATACGGCAGGCTGGAGATGAAAGGCAGCGCCAGGTTGATATCACTGACGGTATGCACCTTGCCCAGCGGCTGGTCATCGAAGACCGCCTTGCCGCCGATGATCTGGATGTTGTTGATCGAGAAACGCGGCGTCGGCGACGGTTCGGACGGCTTCATCCATTTTTCAAGCAGATCGGAAATGTCGTACTGTCCTTCGCCCGTCCGTGCCACGGCGACGCGCGGCCCCTGCAGGCGAATCTCGTCGACCACGGCACCGAACTGGAACAGCGAGGAAGAGGAAAGATTGACGAACAGTTCGTCGAAGCCGGCAACCTCCTTGCCCGCCTTGTCCTTGACCGAAACGCCGGCGACCCGCGCCGACAGCGCGTAGGGACTGATGTCGATGGCCTCGATACTGACATCGCGCTGCAATTCGGCAGACAACTGCTTGACCAGCACCATCTTCATCAGTGGCGGCCCGGCCAGGTAGCCGAGGACGCCGAAAGCCAGCAGCAGCCCCAGCAACCACAAGCCGATGCGGCGCGCGCGCCGCCCTTTCAACGCTGCGATGGCACCCGCCTTGTCGAAAGTTTTTCCCTTGCCCTGATCTGTCATGATGACCTGCCATTATTCATATTGGCGCCGAATTTAGCACATCGGGACGCCATGGATCGCGCTTCCGGGCCCGCCCGGCGCGCTCAGAAACTGTTTCGCCAACTGCGGATGGCCGCGAAAATGGCCACTTTTTCGGGGTCGACCGCGCCCCGCAGGAAGTCCCCTTGGGGGGCAGCATGCGCCTGCGCAGCTTCGATCACGGCGGGTTCATCGCAGCGCAGGAACGGGTTGGTCGCTTTTTCCTCGCCCAGCGTCGAGGGAACGGAAGAATGACCGGCAGCGCGCAAGGCAGCAACCCGCTCGACCCGCGCACGCAGCGCCACGTTCCCAGGTTCGACGGCGACGGCGAAGCGCAAATTGGCTTCGGTATATTCGTGCGCGCAGTAAACCAGGGTGTCGTCCGGCAAGGCCGCCAGTCGGTCGAGCGACGCGCTCATCTGGGCCGGCGTGCCCTCGAACAGGCGGCCGCAGCCGGCGCCGAACAGGGTATCGCCGCAAAACAGCGCGCCCGGCACGTAGTAGGCGATATGGCCTCGCGTATGGCCGCCGACCGGCAACACCGCGACACGCTCGCCCAGAATGTCTATCGTTTCGCCCCCCGACAGGGGGTCGGTACAGCCTGTGATAGACTCTTCAGCCGGTCCGAAAACCCGGGGATGCCAGCGCGCGACGAGTTCGGCGACGCCCCCCTGATGATCGGCGTGGTGGTGGGTGATCAGGATGGTTTCGAGCCGCAGTTGCAGCGCTTCCAGCCGCGCCATGACCGGTACTGCATCGCCGGGATCGACCACGGCCGCCCGGCCGTCGCGGACCAGCAGCCAGATGTAATTGTCCTTGAATGCGGGAATGAGCAAAATTTCGAACATGCCGAAACTATCGAGCGAAGGTCGACGGATGTCAATTCCGGGCCTTGCAGACTGGCTGGGCACGGCGCAGGGACAATACGTGCTGGACTGGGAGGCGAGCCGGACCGACGCCGCCGTTGCCGACGTCTTCGGCTTCAACGCGCTCCAGCTCGGCCTGCCGCATCACGACTTCCTGCGTGCCAACCGCATTCCGATGCGCCAGAAGGCCGGCGAAAGCGGCCCCGTCGATGTCCTCTGCGACCTCACGGCATTGCCCTTCGCCGCCCACAGCACCGACCTCGTCATCCTGCCGCACGTCCTCGAATTCACCGCCGATCCGCACCAGATCCTGCGCGAGATCGAGCGCATCCTGATTCCCGAAGGCCAGCTGATCGTGCTCGGCTTCAACCCGCTTTCGCTGTGGGGGCTGCGCAACCGCCTCGAACGTCACGGCAGCTTTCCCTGGCACGGCAACTACCTCTCGCTCCTACGTCTCAAGGACTGGCTGAAACTGCTCGGCTTCGAGGTCGACCGCGGCATCGTCGGCTGCCGCGTTCCCCCCTGGGAGCAAAAGACCTGGCTCCAGCGCTGGCGTTTCATGGAAACCGCCGACGAACACTGGTGGGGTTTCCCCGGCGGCGTCTATCAGCTGCGCGCGATCAAGCGCACCCACGCCATGCGCCTGATCACCCCGCAGTGGCGCAAGAACGCCGTCGGCAGCAAGGCGCTGCGGCCGGTCGCACAAAAGGAAAACCATGGCCACTGAGGAACACGTGGAAATCTTTACCGACGGCGCCTGCAAGGGCAACCCGGGCCCCGGCGGCTGGGGCGCCATCCTGCGTCTTGGCAAGCACGAGAAGGAATTGTGGGGCGGCGAAAGCGAAACGACCAACAACCGCATGGAGCTGACCGCCGCCATTCGCGCCCTGGAAGCACTGAAGCGCCCGGTCGGCGGCCGCGTGTATACCGATTCGCAATATGTGTTGAAGGGCATCAGCGAGTGGATTCACGGCTGGAAGCGCAACGGCTGGAAGACCGCCGCCAAGCAGCCGGTGAAGAACGCCGACCTCTGGCAGCAGCTCGACGCCCTGAGCCAGCCGCACCGGCTCGAATGGATCTGGGTCAAGGGCCACGCCGGCCACCCGGAGAATGAACGCGCCGACGCCCTGGCCAACCGCGGCATCGACGAACTGAACAACAAGGACGCCGCATGAGACAGATCGTTCTCGATACCGAAACCACCGGACTCGACCCGCGTCAGGGTCACCGCATCATCGAAGTTGCCTGCATCGAGATGGTCAATCGCCGCCTGACCGGTCGCCAGTTGCACAAGTACATCCATCCGGAGCGCGAGATCGACGAGGGAGCCGCCGCGGTACACGGCATCACGCTGGAATTTCTCGCCGACAAGCCAAAGTTTGTTGACGTCGTCGACGAGTTCCTCGAATTCATCAACGGTGCCGAGCTGATCATCCACAACGCACCGTTTGACATCGGCTTTCTCAATGCCGAACTGGGCCGCCTCGATCGCGTGCCGGTCGAGACGCTATGCAATGGCATTGTCGACACGTTGAAGATGGCCAAGGAACTCCACCCGGGCAAAAGAAACAGCCTCAACGCCCTCTGCGAACGCTACGAAATCGACAATTCACAACGGACTCTTCACGGCGCCCTGCTCGACACCGAACTCCTGTCCGAGGTGTTCCTGGCGATGACACGTGGCCAGAATACCCTGATGATCGAACCTGATGCCGCTCCACGCGCGCAGCATTGCGAAGGCAGCCGGCGCATCGAGCGCAAACCATTGCTGGTGCGCCGGGCGAGCGCCGACGAAGTGGCCAGCCACGAACAGGTGTTGGCCTCGATCGACCGGGAGACCAAGGGTGGCTGCGTCTGGCTGGCAGGCAGTCGCTAGGCCGGCAGGCCCTCGCCGGCAAACAGGGCGCGCGAGATTTCTTGTTCGCGACTGATGATGGTTTCGAGAAACTCGCCGGCATCGCTGCCCAGGCTGCGAAATGCCTCGAATCCGCGTTCGAGGAAAGCGTGCAGTTCGCCGAGACCGGCCATATGCGCCGGACCGTGCATCATTTTCAATATGCCGCGGACCAGCGGCTTGCCCGCCAGCGCTTCGAGCGCTTCCCCGGTTTCGCCGATCAGGCGGATCTGGGTCACCCGCCCCGCGCGATCGCCGACCTGCCGGTAAGCCCGGGCATAGGCGTCGTCACCCAGCAGCCCGCTGTCAAGTCTGGCGCCCAGCATGCGGACCATCGCCGCATCGAAGCGTTCGGAAAGCGCATCCACCTCGACCGCCAACAATATGGTCCGCAATCCGGACACCGGCAGCATGGCCGTCATCATCGGCAGAATGCGGGCGACTTCGGCGTCGCGAGCACTGAAGTCCTTGGGTCCGTACAACTCGGAAAGAAAGAAATCCGCCGCCGGCCCGTAGCGTCGACTGGCCAGCAAGTCGGCATGCGTCCTTGCCAGCCGGGCAGCCTGCCATTCGCGCAACGCCTGCCGCCGCCGGCCGGTAGTTGCATCCGCGGCCGCCGCCAGGCGCAATTCGCTAGCTTCGGCAAGACAGGAAGCGAGCGCCGCCGAGCACGCCGCGCGATCGAGTTCAGGCGATTCTGTATCAGGCATGGCCCGATTATGAAGAAGCGGACAAACGGCGTTTAGAATCTTTTGCCTAACCCCGACGAATCACGGCAACTACACTGAATTCAAGGTTGATGCTTAACCTCAGCCAAATGTGAGGGGTTATTCCTTCGCAAGTCGACCTTGCCCAAGACCTTGCATGACTGTGCTATTGCCAAGATGACATCCCGTCGTGAATTCCTCAAAACCGGCCTCGCCGGCGGCTTGCTGCTCAACGTCGCAGGGTGTACCCGCCCATCGGCAGACGGTGGCCGGGAGGTAATTCTGAAGGCCCTGATTCCGGTGCTTCTGGCCGGCGCGTTAGCTTCGGAAGGAGAAGCCAGACAAACGCAGCTCGCCCTGACAATCTCCGGGGTCGGGAAGGCCATCGACGGACTCTCGTTGGCGACCCAGAAGGAAGTCGGCGAACTCTTCGACCTGCTCGCGTTTCCGCCCACCCGCATCCTCGCCGCCGGCCTCTGGTCATCGTGGCCGGAAGCAAGCCCCGTAGCGATCGGCGAGTTCCTTGAAAACTGGCGGCACAGCCGCTTCAACCTGCTCAAATCCGGCTACGCCGCCCTTCACGATCTGGTTTTTGGCGCCTGGTATGCGCGCCCCGACACTTGGGCGGCGATTGGCTACCCCGGCCCTCCAAAGGTGGAATGATGCGCGACCCGTTTCATGATGGACTCGCTTCCGGCTGGAAGCATATCGACGCCTCCGGACTGAGCGCCGACCAGACCTTCGAAGCCGATGTGGTGATCATCGGCAGCGGCGCCGGCGGCGGGGTCACCGCCGAGATTCTCTCGACGAGCGGCCTCAGGATCATCCTGATCGAGGAAGGCCCGTTGCGCAGCAGCGAAGATTTCAAGATGCGCGAATCCGATGCCTACCCCGAGCTGTATCAGGAATCGGCGTCACGCAAAACGGCCGACAAGGCAATCAATATCATGCAGGGCCGATGCGTCGGCGGCTCGACCACGGTCAACTGGACATCGAGTTTCCGCACCCCGCGGAGCACCCTCGAATGGTGGCAAAGTGCCTGGGGGCTGAAGCGGCTGACGGTCGACTCCATGGCTCCCTGGTTTGCCGCCATGGAGCGTCGCCTGCATGTTGCCCCGTGGCCGTTACCGCCCAACCAGAACAATGCAGCACTGGTACGCGGCGCCGCTCACTTGGGCATTCCGGTCAACGTTATCCCGCGCAACGTCAAGCGCTGCTGGAATCTTGGCTATTGCGGCATGGGCTGCCCGACCAATGCCAAACAGTCGATGCTGGTGACGACCATTCCGGCAGCCCTTGAACACGGCGCGATGCTGATCTCCCGGTTGCGCGCCGAGAAACTCGAATTTTCCGGCCGGCAAGTCTCCGCCTTGGCAGCGACAGCGCTCAAGGCGGACGGCCTGCACCCCAGCGGGGTCACCGTCACACTGCGTGCGCGCCATTTCGTCCTCGCCGGCGGCGCCATCAATTCGCCGGCGCTGCTCATGCGCAGCCGGGCAACGGACCCGCACGAACTGCTTGGCAAGCGCACCTTCCTCCATCCGGTGGTGATTTCGGCGGCACTCTTCAACGAGACGATCATGGCCAGTTCGGGCGCACCGCAATCGGTCTATTCCGATCACTTCCAGGAACTGGCCGCGGTCGACGGCCCTTTGGGCTTCAAATTGGAATCAGCGCCCCTGCATCCGGTGCTCTTCGCTACCACGTTGCAAGGCTGGGGCGAACCCCACGCCCGGCTGATGCGCAGCTTTACCCATAGCCAGACCACGCTCGCGCTGATTCGCGACGGCTTCCATCCGGAAAGCCGGGGTGGCCAGGTCGTGCTGCGCGCCGATGGCTCGCCGGTTCTCGACTACCCGCTCAACGACGTGATCTGGGATGCCGCACGCCGCGCCCTGCTGGTCATGGCGGAAATCCAGTTTGCCGCCGGCGCCACCTGGGTAACGCCGGTCCATGAAACCTCGCCCGGCTACAGCAGTTGGCCAGAAGCCAGGGATGGCATTGTCGGCCTCCCGCTTGCCCCCCTACGCTGCCGGGTGGTCAGCGCGCACGTGATGGGCGGATGCCGGATGGCCGACACGGCGGAGCGTGGCGTCGTCAATGACGAGGGGCGTCACTTCGCTTACGACAATCTCTCGATTCATGACGGTTCGGTTTTTCCGACCAGCATCGGTGCGAATCCGCAACTCTCAATCTATGGCCTGGTCGCCCGCAATGCCTCGCTGTTGGCCGCGGCGCTGACCGGCCGCCCAAAACCTGCGATTCTCTGAGCCGCATGGTACCCATCGCTTTGCTTTTATGGGTTTCGACAGAGCTGGGCGTCTACGTCATGATTGGCCGCCATTATCTGGGCGCCCCTTGGGAAGTGGTGGTACCCGGCGCGTTTGCGGCGTTTCTTGGGCTGCGCGCCGGCATCACCGCCGTCACCTGGGCTTTTTCCTATACCTACCCCTCGCCCGCACCTCCTCTGGCGCCAGGCCAGACGCTGCGCATGATGATCAGCGAATATCTCGCCTTCCTGCTCACCTTTGCCGTCGTTCTGCCCCTCGAACGCCTGTGGATGCCGCCCGACCGCCTGCGCCCTTGTGCCACGCCGTTGCTGCTGGTTCATGGCTACGGCTGCAGCCGGGGCGTATGGTGGTGGTTGCGCCGCCGGTTCGAGGCAGCCGGGCATACGGTGGCCAGTGTCAGCCTGACACCACCCTACACAAACATCGGCAAGCTGGTTCCCCAGCTCAACCAGCGCATCGAGGAAGTTTGCCGCGCCACCGGCGCCGATCAGGTCATTCTCGTCGCCCACAGCATGGGAGGGTTGGTCTGTCGCTCCTACCTCGCGCGGCACGGCGGCAGGCGGGTGGAAAAACTGGTCACACTGGCCTCGCCACATGCCGGAAGCGAGCTGGCGCGCATCGGTTTCGGGAAGAATGCACGGGAGATGGAACCCGGCTCACGCTGGCTGAAAGACCTGTCGATGGAAACCATCCCCGTCCCAGTGGTTTCGATACGGACGCCACACGACAACTACGTAATGCCGCAGGACAGCCAGCGACTGCCCGGCGCCACGGATATCGAACTGGATGGCATCGGCCATCTGGCCGTGCTCTACGCCAGACGCGCTGCCAACGCAGTGCTCGCCGCCTGCCGCTGAGGCGGCGCCCAACTTTTACAAGTCAGCCAGCACCTCGTCACCGTGGTCGGCGCAATCGGGATCGTCGATCACGCGAACGATCTGCCCCGTCTCGTCAATGATGAAGGTCACCCGTTCGCTGACCTTGACCACGCTGCGCAACAGCCCGCCAAGCCCGGAACCTGCAACCCCATAAGCCTTGGCAATTGCCAGATCGGTATCCGCCAGCAAAGGAAAATTGAGACTGAATTTTTCGCTGAAGGCCCGATGGGATTCTTCGCCCTGCGCCGACACGCCAAGAATCACCGCCCCGCGCCGGGCGATTTCGGCGCTGGAGTCGCGCAGGCTGCACGCCTGTTTGGTGCACCCCGGCGTACTGTCCATCGGGTAAAAGTAGAGCACCAGCTTCTTCCCGCGAAAATCGGCCAGACGCAGCGTCCGGCCGTCGGTCGCCGGCGCCGCGAAGTCGGGCGCCGGGTCACCCGGCTTGAGATGCGTTCCCATCAGAAATAGATGCCGCGCATGAACTGCTGGAAGGCGACCTGATCGGCCGAGGGCATCTTCGGCAGAAGGCCCGGATCCTTTTTCTGCGCCGCCGACGAATCGGGGAACATGCGGAAGGTGGTGTTCATGACGATCTGGGCGATACGCGGCATTACCGCATGCATGACCTGTCCGGTAATGCCGAGGCGGGTAGCAACCCGTACCGGTTTGTGCACGATCGCATCGCAGATCAGGTCGGCGGCCTCTTCCGGCGTCAGGGTCGGCACCTGGTCGTAGAGCTTGGTCGGCGCGATCATCGGCGTCTTGACCAGCGGCATGTTGATGGTCGTGAAGTTGATGCCGCGGTCGGCGAACTCGGATGCAGCGCAGCGTGTCCACGCATCGAGCGCCGACTTGGAGGCCACATAGGCCGAAAAGCGCGGCGCATTGGTCAGCACGCCGATCGACGAAATATTGATAACGTGACCGCGCTTCTGCTCGGCCATCCTGGGCAGCACTTCCATCGTGACGCGCAGGCAGCCGAAGTAATTCAACTGCATGGTCCGCTCGAAGTCGTGGAAGCGATCGTAGGAATTTTCAATGGCGCGACGGATCGAGCGCCCGGCATTGTTGACCAGGATATCGACAACGCCATGTTCGGCCAGCACCTGCTGGGTAACCGCCTGGGCGGATGCCATGTCGGCCAGGTCACCGACATAGGCGTGCAGCTTGAGGCCGGCGGCGGCGAACTCCTTGACCACCTCATCCAGCTGCTCCTTGTCGCGCGCGATGGTGACCACATGGGCACCGGCTTCAGCCAGCTTCCACGCGGTCGCCTTGCCGATGCCCGACGAAGCCCCGGTTACCAGGACGACCTTGCCTTCGACCTGGCCCCGCAGGCTGCGATCGATGAACAGATCGGGGTCAAGGTGGCGCTCCCAGTAATCCCAAAGACGCCAGGCATAGCTGTCCAGCGGCGGCACGGAAATTCCGGTCCCCTTCAGGACGCGGGTGGTTTCACGGCAATCGAAGCGGGTTGGATAATTGACGAAGCGGAACATGTCATCGGGAAGGCCGAGGTCTTTCATCACGGCGTGCCGGATGCGGCGAACCGGGGTCAGCGCGAGCAGACCCTTGAGCAAACGGGGCGGAATGAAGCTGAACAGCGCCGCGTTCACGCGCATCGTCATCTGCGGTGCATGCGCCGCGCGACAGAACGTATTGAGAAGATCGCCGACGCGCATCGGGGTCGGATCGACCAGATGGAAACACTTGCCGTCCTCGCCCTTGAGATGGGCAATGTGGTCGACCGAATTGACGATGAAGTCCACCGGAACGACATTGATGCGCCCCCCCTCGATGCCGACGGTCGGCATCCATGAGGGCAGCGTGGTACGCATTTTCTGGATCAGTTTGAAGAAATAGTACGGCCCGTCGATCTTGTCCATTTCACCGGTGCGCGAATCGCCGACGACCAGGGCCGGACGATAGATGCGCCAGGGAATGCTGCATTCACGCCGGACGATGCCTTCGGAGTCGTGCTTGGTCCTGAAATACGGATGTTCCAGCCCCTCGGCTTCCTCGAACATGTCCTCGCGGAAAATGCCCTCGAACAAACCGGCGGAGGCAATCGAACTGAACAGGTGGAAATGCTTGGCGCCGATCGCTTCGGCGAATTCGACGGTATTGCGCGTGCCGTCGACATTGACCTTGAGCTGGATGTCGGCGTCGGCATTGAGATCATAGATCGCGGCCAGATGGAAAAAGTGGGCGGTCTTTTTGCCCAGCTTTTTGACGTCGACCGCAGCTACCCCGAGCAACGGCTGGGTCAGGTCGCCAACCACCGGGATCGCCCGGCTCGCATCGCAGCCCCAGTATTCATACAGTGCGTTGAGCGCGTCACGCTCAGCTTCACGTATCAGGAAATAGACCACGTTGCCCTGGTCACGCTCCAGAATTTTCCTGACCAGACGCTTGCCGATGAAGCCCGATGCACCGGTGATGAAATATTGCATTTTTGTCTCCTCGATTCGTTTTAAAACGCCGATTCTAGAGGCGTCAGTCTAGTTTTTTAGTGTGTATCCTCTAGAGCAATATCCTACTATGGCTTCAACGGCAGAACGAAGTCCTGCCCGCAAATTAACTTTCTGCTGAGGAGTCCATCATGGTCAAGCAAATCAAGTCACTCTCTGAAAATCAACTGGCGCAAACCGTCAGGGAATCCGCCCATCAAATCTGGCTGGCTGGCTTGGGCGCATACTCCAAGGCCCAGGAAGAAGGCACGAAAGTGTTCGATGCCCTGGTGAAGGAAGGCGAAGCCATCCAGAAGAAGACGCGCAAGGTTGCAGAAGAGAAGATCGCCATCGTGACCACCAAGACGACTGGCACGTGGGATCGCCTTGAGCAGGTCTTTGAGGATCGTGTCGCGCGCGCCCTGTCCAGCCTCGGTGTACCGAGCAAGAAGGATATCGACAAGCTGTCCAAGCGTGTCGCCGAACTAACCGCAGTGGTTCATCAGCTGACCGAGGGCCAGGCACCCGCAAAGAAAGTCACGAAAGCGGCAACCCCCGCCACCGCAAAGGCTGTCGCGAAGAAGGCAGCGCCGGCCCCCAAGCCGGCTCCGGTCAAAAGCGTCGCCGATAATGCCGCTCCTGTTACAGCAATTGCTGCTTAAGTAGCCAAGTCTGTCGCCTCCGGTGCGCGAAAGTACCGGATGGCGGTTTATCGATGCCCGGCAGTGACCGGGCATCTGTCATAGTTTCGGCGAATTGTTTTTGTCATTAGAATCAAGGGCCACGTGGACCCGGCAGGCAGGTTTAGGGTGCATCCTCTAGGCGGATGCTCTATGCTGACCACAGTAGCAGCTTTGATTGAAGTCCCGGAGATTCATATTTCGCCCACGAAAGGAATTAACCATGGTCAAGAAATTCAAAGACATTAGCGAAGGCCAATTCAGCCAGAACGTCAAGGAGTCCACCCAGCAGATCTGGCTGGCCGGCTTGGGTGCCTATAACAAGGCCCAGAAGGAAGGTACCAAGGTATTTGACGCACTGGTCAAGCATGGCGAAGCCATCCAGAAGAAGACCCGCAAGATCGCCGACGAAAAGCTTGCCGCCGTTGCCAGCACGACAACCGGCAAGTGGGATCGCCTGGAGGAAGTTTTCGAAGAGCGAGTTTCCCGTGTCATGGCCACCCTTGGTGTACCGACCAAGAATGACATCGACAAGCTGTCGAAACGCGTCGCCGAATTGACTGCCGTGGTTCAGAAACTGGCCGATACGCGGAACGGTGTTGCAGCGAAGCCCGTCAAAGCGGCGGCGGTCAAGCCTGCGGTAGCGCCCAAGCCCGCTGTGGCCAAGCCGGTTGCTGCCAAGGCAGCAGCCAAGCCTGCCGCGGCAAAGCCTGCTACCGCAAAGAAGCCGGCCCCGGCCAAGACAACGGCCTGATCAGGTCTAGCCGGACATCTGGCGCGTCCGGAAGCAGAGAATGGCACGCTTCAGATGCCCGGCAGCGACCGGGCATCTGTCACATTCGGGGGTATGAGTCATGTCCAGAATCGGCATCGCATTGGCCGGAGGCGGCCCGCTCGGAGGCATCTACGAAATCGGTGCCAGTGTGGCGCTCGCCGAATCGATTGACGGGCTTGAATTCAATGACGCGGACGTCTTTGTCGGCGTTAGTGCCGGCAGCCTGATTGCTGCCGCATTTGCCAACGGGATTTCGCCGGAAAAACTGGCGCGAATCCTGGTCGACAACGATGCCGAAGAATTCTTTGATCCGGGCGTTTTGCTGCGCCCTGCCTTCCGCGAATATTTCAATCGCGTGCGCGCGGTGCCGACTCTCCTCCTTTCGGCGCTGAGTAATTATCTTTCCGATCCCATCCATCATGGTGTGTTCGAATCCCTGCAACGCCTCTCACGCGCCATTCCGACCGGCGTTTTCGACAGCAGCGGCATCGACCGCATCATGCGCCAGATGTTCTCCCGTCCCGGCCGTACCAACGACTTCCGCAAGCTCAAGCACCGCCTGTTCCTGGTCACCACCGACCTCGATTCCGGCGAGTCCGTTGCTTTCGGCTCCCCGGGCTACGATGACATACCGATCTCGACCGCGGTACAGGCCAGCACCGCGCTACCCGGACTATTCCCCCCCGTCCTCATCAACGGGCACTACTTCGTCGACGGCGCCCTGATCAAGACCCTGCATGCTTCAGTCGCCCTCAAGGAAGGTGCCGAACTGGTATTGTGCATCAACCCGCTGGTTCCCTTCGATGCCGAGCTGGCAGCCCGGCGCAGCGCCCAAGAGCAACAGAACCTCAAGGACGGCGGGCTTCCCGTGGTCCTTTCGCAGACTTTCCGCGCCATCATCCACTCCCGGATGCAGGTCGGCATGGATCGCTACAAACATCAGTATGGTGGCGCCGATGTCGTCCTTTTCGAGCCGACACGGGACGATGCGGAAATGTTCTTCACCAACGTCTTCAGTTACCGTGACCGTCAGCGCCTCGTCGAGCACGCCTATCAGCGCACGCGTGTCGACCTCTACCGGCGGCGTCACGAACTGCGGCCGATATTCGAGCGTCACGGGCTGTCGCTCAACCTGGCAGTGCTCAAGGACCACCGCCGCTCGCTGATTTCCCGCCGCGGCCAACGGGCTCGGGCTAGCCTCCTGAAATCGACCGGGGCGCTTGACGAGTCACTGAACGAACTGCAACGCTGGCTTGCTTCAACACAGCTGGCGTAAGGTATGCTCCCTCCTCTGCCAATCCGGAAAGAATAGATCATGGAGAGGAAGCCAAAACGCCGGACCCGCGAACGAATCGTTGAAACAGCGCTGAGGCTGTTCAACGATTTCGGCGAACCGAATGTCACCACCACGGTGATCGCCGACGAGATGAACATCAGCCCGGGCAACCTCTACTACCATTTCCACAGCAAGGACGAAATCGTCAATGCGCTGTTCGCCGACTACGAGAAGGAAATCGAGTCCCTTCTCTCGGCACCCGGCAACCGGCCGCGCAGTACGGAAGACATCTGGTTGTTTCTCCATCTGCTGTTTGAAACAATCTGGAAATTCCGCTTTTTCTATCGTGACATCAACGATCTGCTGACCCGCAACCGGCTGGTCGAGACGCATTTCCAGCGCATACTGCAACACAAGGAAGCAACCGCACTGACCGTCTGCGAGGGTTTGGCAGCCTCCGGCGTGTTGACCGCAACGCCTGGCGAGTTGCGCGCCCTGGCCACCAACATCACGGTTGTCGCAACCTTCTGGCTATCCTTCGAACATGCGCGCCGTCCGCGCGGCGAGCCAGACATCGGGCGCGGCGTCTATCAGGTCATGGCACTCGCTGCCGCGTTTCTTGAAGGCGAGGAGCGCCAGGTGCTGGCAAAACTGTCCAGCGAATATGTGGATGAACCATAACGGAGAGAGACAATGGCAAAGAAAGCGTGGAAAAAATTCCCTTACCCGGAGAAAGCCTTCTCCTACACCGGCGCCGCACTCAAGAAAAACTGGGCACGTCTGCACCGCGGCGATTGCGAACCGTTCCCCGAAGACGGTGCCGCGCAGGATGCCTGGCGTGCGTATCATGCCGGCGACTTCGCCAAGGCACTGGAAATCGGCCTCGCCGCCGGTGGCGCGGGCATCAATGCCGCCAACAAGGCGGCAATGATCTACGCCAATTATCTTGAAGATGATGATGCCGCCAAACTGAAGATTCTCGACGAAATTTCCACACGCTGCGTCGCGCTGCAAGCAGATGATCCCAAGAATGCCAACGCCTGGTATATCCATGCCTACGCGCTCGGGCGTTACAGCCAGAGTATCTCGATCCTGACCGCGCTCTCCCAGGGGCTGGGCGGTAAGATTAAGGACAGTCTCGAAAAAGCGTTGAAACTCCAGCCAAGACACGCCGACGCCCACATCGCACTCGGCACCTGGCATGCCGAAGTCATTGACAAGGTCGGCAGCCTGGTCGGCGGTCTCACCTACGGCGCCAAAAAAGACAGCGCCGAAAAGCATTTTCGCAGCGCACTCGAACTGAACCCGGACTCGGCCATCGCCCGTACGGAATACGCCAACGGGCTGATCATGCTTTTCGGCCGCTCGCGCGTGAAGGATGCCGAACAACTCTACGCGGAGGCGGTAGCCTGTTCCCCGGCCGACGCCATGGAGAAACTCGACATCGAGGCCGCCAAGGCCGAGATGGACGACGATTGACGGCGAGTGGCCTGCTTCGCAATTAGACGATCCATGAAAGCTTGCCTTTGTGCCCCCGGCGTTGTTGCTCATCCTCGCAATAGCCACGACCATTGCTACGGTTAGCGCCTAGCCAGAGGCACAAATTCGGCGCTTTCACTTTCATTTTGGCTCGCCAATTACGAAGCAGACCACTAGGACGAACGCTTGACGGCGCGCCGCGGGCTTTTTCGCGGCGCGCCCGGGTTGAGTGCATCCTCGACCGCTTGCGGATCGCGCAGCCTGCCCCAGGGTTCCATCAGCACCAGCAACACCAGTTTTTCGAACTCGCGGGCAAAGCGCTCGACAATACGTTGCGGATCGGGCACCAGATTCGAGTCTGCGACAAGACCGAACTGCACCTTGTCATCATAGGAAAGAATCGAGACGCCGATGCCAATATCGCCGGCCTGGGGAACCCAGAACAGCGGTTCGCGCATCTTTGCACCGGCGATGTAGAGCGCATCCTTCGGCCCCGGCACATTGGTCATCACGGCGGTGGCCTTGGCGGACAGAAGATCGAGCACCTGGTCCTGGAGCAGCTTCGGCGCCATGCCGACCACGCCCAGAATCGACAGTGTCAGCGCTGCCTGATATGACCCCTTGAGTTGCTCCATTCGCGCGCGTGTGGCATAGAGCCGGGCGAGCGGGTTTTCAATCCCGACCGGCAGTTCAAGAACCACGAGTCCGAAGCGATTGCCAAGTTTTCCCGCATCCTGCGGGCGGCGCATGTTAACCGGCACCATCGCGCGAATTTCGACTCCGTCGGTGGCATCGCCGCGTTCCGCGAGATAGCCGCCGAACGCCCCGGCCGCGGCTGAAAGGAGCAGATCATTGACCGAACAGCCGAGCACACTGCCGACGGCCTTGACCTGCGGCAGCGGAATCGGCACCGACCAGGCAACCCGCTTGGTGGTTCCCAGCCGGCCCTTGAAGCGGGTATCACTATCATCCGGCATGATCGCCAGCTTGGCGATTTCGCCGGCGATGCCGGAACCGATTCGGGCGTAGTCGAGCATCCTTGCCGGATTCTGCACGGCTTCGCGATACACTCCCCACAGGTTGGATGCGACCCGCAGCGACGTTGACTTGACGTCGCTCATCGGGCCCCAGATCGCATCCCAGAAGTCGCTCTCATCGCTCGTCGCCGCGTCCTCGCTGGTGGACGGCGCGGCAGGCTCGTGCATGGCACCTGCCTCATCCGCCAGTGACAGGATCACACCGACCAGCGCGATGCCGTCGGCGATGCAGTGGTGAATGCGAATGACCAACGCCTGGCCGCCGAGCGACGTATCGACCAGATGAAAATCCCACAGCGGCCGGGCCGGATTTAGCGGCGCCGACGTCAGCTCGGCGACAAACTGCTGGAGCTCCGCCTTGCCCGCCGGGTCCGGCAATACTTCGCGATGCAGATGGTGGTCAAGCGAAAAATTCGCGTCATCCTGCCAGATGAATCCGGAACCATCGGCAATGACGGTCTGGCGAAAGCGCCGGAAGCTCAGCATGCGGCGCTCGATGCCGGCACGCAACCGGGCGAAATCGAGATCGCCCTCGAACAGCATGACGCCGACGATCTGCATCAGGTTGTATGGCCGGTCCATGCGTAGCCATGCGGTATCCACGCTGGAGACGGGTTCGCGAGATGACATGGAATACTCCCGGGATGGCCAAAATATTCTTTATGATAGCGGGAATCAACAACCCATTCGAGGAGATGAAAATGAGCGATCTGAAAACCCTGTTCGAAACTGCCGTTGCCAACTCCAAAACCCTTGCCGAGCGCCCCGACAACCAGACCCTGCTGAAGATATATGCGCTCTACAAACAGGCCACTGAAGGTGACATCTCGGGCAAGCGCCCCGGCTTCACCGATCTGGTCGGGCGCGCCAAATACGATGCCTGGGCGGGCCTGCAAGGCACCTCGAGCGAAACAGCGAAGCAGACCTACATCGACCTGATCGCGGCACTACGGGGTTAAACCGCGCCCGCTTCGCCGTCAGGCGAAGCGCTGGTCGAAATAATCGTGGATCTCGCGTTCAAGCGCGCTGCGGAAAGGACGCAACAGGAAACCCAGAGTGACCTGCACCCTGACCTCGCCCTTGGTCAGCACTAGGTTGCCATGCAGGCCTGAACGCTCGAAGTTGAGCACCCCGTCTTCAGCCCACTCGTAGTCGAGGTTGAATTCTTTCTGCAGGTCGGCTGCCACGTGTTCAGCGGCAGCCTTTGCCTTCTTGGCCGACAACTTGTGCTTGCGGATAATCAGGATTTCGCTCATGGGCGGAGTTTAACCAAACGCCGCGCATTCGCGAAACGCCCCTGACAGTCACTCGGGAACTGCCCGGGTTCCCATCCTCTCGTTGCAGGTTGCCCGGCCGAAGGCTTCCGCCTGCTTTGGCGTGGCGATCTGGGGTTCCTCGTAGATGCGCCGGATGACGTGATTGGTAATGCGCGCGCCATTGCTGCCATCTTCGGCGAACACCTTCATCGCCCGGCCCTTGTCGCGGTCGTAAAATGCCTGCAGTGCAAAATCGCGTACCCGCTCGCAGAAGCGTACCTTCTGGGCATCCGGCATGCTGTCGTGGGTTTGCGACCAGGCACTGCCCATCACCAACAGCCAGAGGCAGGCCAAAGTCAGTCGTTTCATTCCTGTGGTTCCTGGATCGAGGTGAGATAGGCAAGGATGTCCTGGATATCCTTCTCTTTCATACCATTCAGCACGCCAACTATGCCTTCTTCGTCATGCGGGCGGTCACCCTTGAGGTAAAGACCGACCTGCCGCATGAGGTAATTCGTGTACTGCCCGACGAGCATCGGAAACATGCCGCGCCCCTTGCCTGTCTTGCCGTGGCAGGCGGCGCACTTCTTCTGGTAGATCGCCTCGCCGTTGGCGAGGTCGCCCTCGGCACGCGGGATGATCATCACCCGTTCGACCATCTGCAACCGGGTCAGCGCATCTTCCTTGCCGGTAAATGTGGGCATCTTGTTGGAGAGATTGATACCGGCCAGGTAAGCGGAAATATCCTTGATATCCGCGTCCGAGAGTTCACGCTCCTGTGTGTAGGGGAACATCGGGATATTGACCCGGGCGCGCGAGCGGAAATTCTTCAGCTGGCCTTCGATATATTTCACTTGCTGGCCGGCAATACGCGGATATTCTCCCTTCTTGCCGCCAGCGCCCTGGTCGCCGTGACAAGCGGCGCAGGTACCGTTGATTTCCTTGCCATTTTGCAGGTCGACCGCTAGCGCGGCTCTGCAGGCAAAACAGCCAGCGATCAGCAGCGGAAGTAAGCTTCGAAATGCCATGAACCACCACTCCATCAATCCAGTGCGGCGAATTGTCGCATGCCGCTGATTCATTAAAATTGACCCAAATCACGCATAATCATGTGCATGCGTTCCATCTCATGCCCGACCGAGGCCAGCAACCACCACGCCAACATCCGCCGCCTGGTCGGCGCCCGCTGGATTGCGCTGGCCATCATGGCGGGATTGACGCTGCTGGTGCCGGGAGCACTGGAAATCCCCCTGCCACGCGCGCCGCTGCTGGTCATCATCAGCATCGTCGGCGCCGTCAATGGTATCGTCCAGTGGCGCCTGCGCCACGCATCGTCGGCAACGGACGGCGAGTTGTTCACCCAGTTGCTGATCGACATCGCCGGCCTTGGCGCCCTGGTTTTCTTCAGCGGCGGCGCGACAAATCCGCTGGTTTCGCTGCTGTTACTCCCGGTGGCCGTTGCGGCGCTGACCCTTCCCGGGCGCTGCGTGGCTGCCGTTGGCACCATTGCCATCGCGGCGTATTCCGCCCTGATGGTCTATTACCTGCCCCTGCCGATGATCGACGCCAGCCGCGCCACCCGACTGCACCTGCTCGGCATGTGGCTGACCTTCGCCGTCTCGACACTCCTCATCGCCGGCTTTGTCGTGCGCATGACCCGCCTCATCCGCCAGCGTGACGCGGAACTGGCCACGGCGCGCGAACAAGCGCTACGCGACGAACGCATCATGGCCATCGGTACCCTGGCTGCCGGCGCCGCCCATGAACTGGGAACCCCTCTGGGAACCATGGCCCTCCTCGCCGGCGAGCTGGCACGCGACCCGAATCTGCCCGAAGCCGTGCGCGAAGACATTGTGCTGCTCCGCCAGCAGATAGGCGTCTGCAAGGAGATCATCACCGGCCTGTCACGCCGTGCCGGCGCTGAGCGTCTCGAAAATTCTGCCCCGATGGCCGCCGACCGCTGGCTCGATGGCCTGCGTCAGCGCTGGCACGCCCTGCGCCCCAAGGCCGAAAGCCGCCTGGAACTGCCCACCCCGCCGCCGGCACCTGCCATGGCCGCCGACCCGCGCCTTGAACAGGCGGTGCTCAACCTGCTCAACAACGCTGCCAACGCCTCCGCATCGCCTGTCGATGTTCGGCTAAGCTGGCCCGCCGGGCAACTCATCATCGACATTCACGACCGCGGCCCGGGCTTTCCTGCGGAGGTGCTGAAGCAGGCCGGCAAGGCGGCCTTTCCGCCGCACGCTCAGGGCAGCGGCATCGGCTTGCTGCTGACGCGCTCGGCGATCGAACAGATCGGCGGTCGCCTCCTGCTCCTCAACCCCCCCGAAGGCGGTGCCCTCGCCCGCCTTGAACTACCGCTGAGAACCTGATGCCCGAGTCCATCCTGATCATCGACGACGACCCCGCGTTCAACGCCATTCTTGTTCGCACACTGGAACGCCACGGCCATCGGGTTCGCGGTGCGCTCGACGTCACCAGCGCGCTGGCGCTTGCCCGTGAAATGCTGCCAGCACGCATCGTGCTCGATCTCAACCTCAACGGCAGTTCGGGCCTGGCGCTAATCCCGGAACTGCTTGCCCTGCGCCCGGACTGCCGCATCGTCGTCCTCACCGGCTACGCCAGCATCGCCACCGCGGTCGACGCCATCAAGCTGGGCGCGGCCCAGTATCTCGCCAAGCCGGTTGAAATCGAAGCCATCCTCGCCGCATTCGAGAGCGATAGTCCGCCTGACCTTGAACTTCCCGCGCCTGATACGCCACTTTCGGTCGACCGCATGGAATGGGAGCACATACAACGGGTGCTCAAAGAGAACGACGGCAATATCTCGGCCACCGCACGCGCGCTCAGAATGCACCGCCGAACGCTGCAACGAAAGCTCGCCAAGCACCCGGTCCGAGCCTGATTCAGGAAACCGGCCGATGTCCGCGACCCAATGAACCTGTCAGTATTGAATTCTGCTCAGGCCGGGGCCTTGCCGGCCTGCTTGAGCGCGTCGAGAAATTCGCCGAAGGAAGCCTCGCGCACCTCGGTTTCGGCCAGCGTCCCGCGCAGGTCGAAGTTGTTGCCGATCGGGTCCTTGCCATGCTCCGGACGGCCGTTACCCAGCAACGCATCGAGACTCGATGATTTTGCTTTGCCGTTTGTCGCTGACATGGTTTTTTTCTTCCGTGGAGTTAATGGCTGCATGATGCCAATACGCACCACCGATGTATGTGAACGAATTCACAGCGCAACGAATTCTGCTTCCTCCGGGCGGAGTCTCTGTCACTGACCAACCCATGTACATCTTCATCGACACGGAATTCACCCGCCTGACTCGCGACGCCGAACTGATCTCGCTCGGTGCGGTCAGCGAGGACGGGCGCCGCTTCTATTGTGAACTGGCGCCGGTAGATCAGGCGCGCTGTTCCGAATTCGTCCGCAACGTCGTCCTGCCCTTGCTCGAAGGCGGCGCAGTCGCGTGCTCACGGGCCGAATTCGCAGCGCGCCTGGCCGACTGGTTGCGCGGCTTCGACAATCCCGTCCTGCTCTCGGACAGCGAATGGGACATCTACGTACTGCGCCATGCACTCACCGGCCAACTCGACTGGCGCCCCGGCAGCGTGCACATCGACAGCCGGGTTGAGGCCACGTTGCTGACACTCGCACCGATGGACGACCAAGCCTATGCCGTATTCGAGGGAACGGTGAACAAGTATTACGAAATCGACCCGCGGCAGCACCATGCGCTGGTCGATGCGCTGGCAATTCGGGCCGGGCTGCTGGCCGTTCGGGCAGCGACAGAAGGCGCTTGAAAGCAACCGGAGCCGCCGGCAACCAAGCCCGCGACGGCACAGCTGCGGAAACTCGGCGGTTGACCGCAAACCCGCTGCGGTCAACCGCCAAAAGACCCCGATTTTTAGTGCTTGTGCTCCATCGGCGCTGGTGCGGCTGTTGGCTTGACCACCTTGGCGTCGACTGTCTTGCTGCTGCCGTCATCGAAGGTCAGCGTAATCGGCACGGAATCACCCTCCTTCATCGGCGCCTTGAGCTCGATCAGCATGACGTGCAGACCGCCGGGCTTGAGCACGGCCTCACCCTTGGCCTTGACGTCGATCGCCTCCACCTTGCGCATCTTCATGACCCCGCCCTCGTTGATATGAGTATGCAGCTCGGTCGCCTTGGAAACCGGGTTGTCGGCCTTGACGACTTTGACATCCTTGTCACCAGCGTTCTTGATGACCATGAAGGCACCCGTGGCCGGCGCGCTGGGTGGCGCCAGGCGTACGTAAGGATCCTGCACCGAGACAGTGTCGGCGGCACCGGCCATTACGCCGGCGGAAAACAGCAGGCCGGCGGCCAGCAGGGATAGTTTGTTCATCTTTCTCTCCTTCAGGGTTGGTTCAAACGTTTGCGAATCTCTGCCACCACCTGGTCGGCGGGCGTGGCGTGGGCGATCTTGCCGGCCAGCTTCCCGTCAGCGCCGACGATATAAGTGTCCGACGTGTGGTCGACGACATAGCCGCCACCTGCCGTATCCATCGCCTGGCGGGCGTAAAACACCCCATAGCGACGTGCAATGGCGGCCAGTTCATCGGGCGTCCCGGTAACGCCAATGATGATGGGATGGAAGAACTCCGAGTATTCCTTCAGGCGGGCCGGCGTATCGCGCTCCGGGTCCACCGAAACGAAGAGCATCGCCACTCGGGCCAATTCTTCCGGCGTCAGCAGCTTCAGCCCTTCGGCCGTTGCTGCCAGCGAGGTCGGGCAAACGTCGGGGCAATAGGTGTAGCCGAAGTAGACGAGCACGAGCTTGCCGCGAAAATCCTTCAGCGCCACCGGGCCGCCGGCGGATTGCAATGTGAAATCGCCGCCAGCTGGCGCCGCGGCGACCGGCAGCGGGCGCTCAGGTAACTCCGGATGCCACAGGAAGGCCAGTCCGAGAACGAGCGCCGCGAGCAGAATGGCAACTCCGAGAAGGATTCGTTGCGCCATGGATTATCCGTGGGGAACAGAAGCGAAGCGGAAAGGCACCGCGATGCGCTGGTTCCCGGTTTCGAGCAGTACAGTCGCCTGCCAATCCATCTGGCCGGAAATGCAGACGGGCAAGGTGGCCTCGGCAGAATAAACGCCAGATATTCTCGACGTCAGTTCGGGGCGATTCAGACCCATGTTCATGTCAATGCCGGCAAAATCGACCTCGACCCGCGAAGTGGTTGCGCCACTCAGCTTCACCTCGACCTGAAACGGCTTGACCATCGGGATCGGGCGCGGCGTCATGCTCAACTCAAGCTGCCCGCCGCCAGGCAGCGTCACCGCGCAAGGCGCGCGGTGCAGGTCACAGCCGGGATCAGGTTGCACCGTTACATCCGCCTTGGGCAGCAGCAACGGTGACAGCTTGTAGCCTGTCACCACGACCAGCGCAATCAGCAAAATGCCGATCACATCCATCAGTATTTTCTTGTTCACCAGCTTGGTCCTGACCACGTGGCCAATGGGTATGCAACATTTTCCTTCATCAGACGGGAACAAAATTAGCAAAGATCAATTTTTTAACATGGCGGCGGGAATACAGTATGCGACAAATTGCCGCAGCGGCGTTTTGTCGCAGGCAGCAATCGGGGGTTCGAAAGTCAACTTCTTGTGGTCAAGGGAGATATCGAGATGAAAAAATTTGCAGTCAAATCCACCACGCTGCTCGTCGCAGCAGGGATCGGCCTCGGCGCGGCGACGTCTGCGTGGGCAGCCGAATCGCTGCAGGACGTGATGAAGCGTCGTGGCCTGAGCCAGCAGGATCTGCTGGCCGCGTCCAAGACCTATGTCCCAACCGGCAAACGCGACGAATTCGTGGTCTTCGCCTCTGGCGGCCAGTCCGGCCAGATCATCGTGTACGGCATTCCGTCCATGCGCATCCTCAAGTACATCGGCGTGTTCACGCCGGAACCGTGGCAAGGCTACGGTTTCGACGAGAACTCCAAGGCCGTGCTGCGCCAAGGCAACATCGACGGCAAGGAAATCAACTGGGGCGACACGCACCACCCGGCCATTTCCGAAACCGAAGGCAAGTACGACGGCCAGTTCCTGTTCATCAACGACAAGGCCAATCCGCGCCTCGCCGTGATCGACCTGCGCGACTTTGAAACCAAGCAGATCGTCGTCAATCCGATCTACAAGTCGGAACACGGCGGCGCCTTCGTTACGCCGAACACCGACTACGTGATCGAAGCTGCCCAGTACGCTGCACCGCTGGAAAACAAGAAGTTCTACCCGCTTGAAGACTTCAATGAGAAGTATCGTGGTGGCGTGACCTACTGGAAATTTGACCGCAAGGAAGGCCGCCTCGACCCGAAGAAATCCTTCTCGCTCGAACTGCCGCCTTACAGCCAGGACTTGTCCGACGCTGGCAAAGGCCCGTCCGACGGCTGGTCATTCACCAACTCCTTCTGTTCCGAGCGTTACGTCGGTGGCATCGAAAAAGGCCGTCCGCCGTATGAAGCCGGTTGCTCCGCCAAGGACACCGACTATCTGCACGTGATCAACTGGAAGAAGGCTGCCGAACTGGTTGCTGCCGGCAAGGCCAAGAAGATCAACGGCCATGACGTGCTGCCGATGGACGTTTCGATCAAGGAGGGCATCCTCTTCCTGGTTCCGGAACCGAAATCCCCGCACGGCGTCGACGTGACTCCGGACGGCAAGTTCATCACCGTCGCCGGCAAGCTGGACACCCACGTTTCGGTCTATTCCTTCGACAAGATCCAGGCCGCTATCAAGGCCGGCAAATTCGAATCCAAGGATCCGTACGGCATTCCGGTCATCGGCATGAAGGATGCGCTGCATACCCAGGTCCAGCTCGGCCTCGGCCCGCTGCACACCCAGTACGACAGCAAGCCCTGCGTCGCCTACACCTCGCTCTACGTGGATTCGCAGGTCGTCAAGTGGAACCACTGCGAAGGCAAGGTGCTCGACAAGATCTCCGTGCACTACAACATCGGTCACCTGATGACCATGGAAGGTGACTCGATGGATCCGAAAGGCCGCTATCTGGTTGCGCTGAACAAGCTGGCGATCGACCGCTTCGTGCCGGTTGGCCCGCTGCACCCGCAGAACCACCAGCTGATCGACATCTCGAACGACAAGATGCAACTGTTGTACGACATGCCGCTGCCGCTGGGCGAGCCGCACTACGCCGTCGGTATCGAGGCCAGCAAGCTGAAGCCGGGCGTCCGCTACAAGGTCGGCACCGACTCGCGCACTGACAAGCCGCACCCCGGCATGGTCCGCGCCGGTGAAGAACGGACCGAGAAGAAGGGCAACAAGATCGAAGTCTTCGGGACGCTGATCCGCTCGCACATCACGCCAGAAACTATCGAGGCTGAAGTGGGCGACGAAATCACGGTCCACCTGACCAACCTCGAGCGCGCTCAGGACGAAACCCACGGCTTCACGGTGTCGACCTACAACACCCATGCCTCGATCGAACCGGGCAAGACGGTCACCGTCAAGTTCAAGGCTGACAAGGAAGGCGTCTATCCGTACTACTGCACGGAATTCTGCTCGGCACTACACCTTGAAATGCAGGGTTACCTGCTGGTCAAGCCGAAGGGCTGGAAGCCGACCAAGACCTCCACCGAGGCCAAGGCCAGCTACACCGAAGCCGACTACAAGGCGACGCTGAAGAAGGTGGTTGACACCCAGGCCGTCATCGACTCCGTGGTGGGGTATATTACCAGCGTCAACTTCAAGGACTTCCCGGATGTGGTGAACATGGTTGACGATGCAACCGACCAGCTCAACAAGATCAAGGAAGCCAAGGCCAAAGCGGATGCCGCTGCCGCCAAGAAGGATTGGGACCAAGCCAACTTGTGGACTGAACAGATCTGGCAATACCAGGTCAAGGCGGCCGACATCGGTCTGCGTGCCAAGACCTATCTTGAGCAGAACGGCGCCAAGAAGGTCAAGTAATCCGAAATGTCTTGATCTGACTTAAGGCAACATGCGGGGAACAGAGTCACTCTGTTCCCCGTTTCACATTCTGGAGGGAATAACCATGAAATTTGTAATGACTCTGATCGCCGCGGCGCTCGTCGCCTCGCCCGCGTTTGCCGCACTCGACGGCGCCAAGCTCTATGCCGAGAAAACCTGTAACGCCTGCCACGGACCCAAGGCCGACAAGCCGCTAATGCCCAATTACCCGAAACTGGCCGGTCAGAACGCCGCCTACGCCGAACAACAAATGAAGGATATCAAGAGCGGTGCGCGCAACAACGGCCAGACGGCCGCCATGAAGGGCGTCATGCATCTGGTCAATGACGAAGAAATCAAGGCCATCGCCGACTATCTGTCGAAGCTTAAATAACGTGGAAGAATGCCGGCATTGCCGGCTTCTGACCCACATCAAGGAACGCTGATATTCAGGATGGGACAATCCTCCCAGCGTCCGGATCAACCTGCCATAAAAGGAAATCAAACATGAAAGCATCACTCCTTTTGATCGGCCTGCTCTCCGCAGGCATTGCCGTTGCCGCTCCGCCCGCCCCGAAACAGCAGGGCATTGAAGGCAAGGATTACAAGTGGAATGCCGAGGGCGGCGAAAAGAGCGAAGCACTCCACAAAAAGGGCGACCCGAAAGAGGGCGAAGAAGGTTACGAAACCTGCGCCGCCTGCCACCTTCCCTCCGGCGCCGGTCGCCCGGACGGCACCTTCCCGCAACTCGCAGGCCAGCACACCACGGTGCTGATCAAGCAGATGGCCGACATCCGCGCCGGTCTGCGCGACAACCCGACGATGTACCCGTTTGCCGCCACCCTGACCGATGCCCAGGAACTGGCCAATGTGGCCGCCTACATCGAAAAACTGTGTATTCCGATTGATCACGGCAAATATGATTCCAAACCGGGTGACACCACCGACGCGAACTGGAAGCCGCCTGCCGATACCGCAAAGCGTCTGGCTGACGGCAAGGCGCTGTACGAGAAGGAGTGCCTGGAGTGCCACGGCAAGAATGGCGAAGGCAACAAGGAAAAGTTCTATCCGGTGATCGCCGGCCAGCACTACAAATACCTGCTGCGCCAGATGACCGAAATTCGCGATGGCCACCGCCGCAATGCCAATCCGGATATGGTCAAGATCATCAAGCCCTACACCAATGACCAGCTGATTTCGATTTCCGCCTACCAGTCCAGCCTGGTCATGCCGGGCAGCATGTGCAAGCCGAAGGCCGGTGCCCCGGCCAAGAAGAAGTAATATCGCAGCAGCATGCGGCCGTTTGCCTTCGGACAGACGGTCGCCCCTCCAGGCATCGCAGAATGCCTACCAACAAGATGAAATACTGAGAGTAGCGCCATGGACAAGCAGAACAAGATCGTCGGCGGGCTAACCCTGATCGCGCTGATTGCGCTGGTCGCCGCCTACTTTGCCCCGATCTGGTGGGTTTCGCTGACCGCCCCGAACTATCCGCCCGATGCCTTTCCCGATGGCATCCGCATCCACTTTCATTTCGACGGCGTCTATAACGGCTGCAAGGCGGCGGGCAAGGGCACGCGCATGGCCAGCGAGATCATCCAGAAGGATCTCTCGCACGAAGACGAGCGCTATAACCCGATCACCGATGCCAAGAAGGACATCAACAAGGGCGCCGAGGGGCTCGATTGCGTCCATGAAATGAACACCATCAACCACTACGTCGGCATGTTCCCGATCGCCACCGGCGCCCCGGTCGAAAAACCCCTGGCCAAATTCTTCTTCGGCTTCTTTGCGGTAATGCTGCTGGCCTTCGCGCTACCCCGGAAAAAGCCCCGCCTTTTGGTGTTGACCGCAGGATTCATCGCCGTCGCCGCCTGGATGATCGTCGACCAGTTCGTTCTCGGCCATCTCGAAAGTCATGTTCAGGCCTACATGCAGGAAGCCGGCACCTTCTTCAAGGAACCCGACAAGATCAAGGTCTGGGGCGACAACGTGCGCCTGATTTCGCAGATCGTCATTGTCGGCCTGATTGCTGTCATGGGCATCGTCATCGCCGGCGTTGCCAAGATCCGCTCCTTCCAGTTGCTGCTCGCACTGGTGCCGGCCCTGCTCCCGGTCTTCTTCGTCATCACCTACTCGGGATGGCTGTGGTTCTTCGGCCACAACATGCACCCGTGGGGTGCCTTCACCGTCAAGCCTTTCATGCCCACCGTGTTCGGTGAAGGCAAGGTCGCCCAGTTCTCGACCTATTCCTATCCCTACTGGGGCTACGGGCTGCTGGTGCTGATCTTCATCTGCCTGATGCTGGCCCTGCTGATCCGCCGCAAGCAACTGCGTGAAGGCAAGGCCGAGTAGGATCATGCTGCGCCTGCTGCGCGCCCCGTTGTATGCCCTCGGTCTCGGGCTGGCCGGGCTTGCTGCGTCGCAATCCCTTGAAGGCATGGGAAAGCCCAACCTGGCCGCCAACTGGGGTTCGTCGTCGGAAAAAGCAATACGCCCGACCGCGCCGAACCGCACCGACCTCCCCTGGTTCCAGACCCTGGTTGACGAAGCCTCCCCCGGCTCCGTCCTCAAGCCGCCACCCGGCAACTATGCCGGGCCGGTGCTGGTCGACAAGCCACTGACCATCGACGGTGGCGGCAAGGTCACCATCGACGGCGGCGGCAAGGGGACGGTTTTCGTCATCGATGCCACGGGCGCCACGCTGCGCGGTCTGCACCTGAAAGGCTCCGGCGATTCGCACGACAGCGACGACACCTGCCTCAACGTGCGCGGCGACCACCACGTGATCGAGGATCTGGTAATTGACGACTGCCTGTTCGGCATCGACCTCAAGCAGGCCAACCACAACGTCCTGCGCCGCAACCGCATCAGTTCCAAGCCGTTCGCGCTTGGCGTGCGTGGCGACGGCCTGCGCCTCTGGTACAGCAACCACAATCTGATCGAAGAAAACGAGATCATCGACTCGCGCGACATGGTCGCCTGGTATGCGAACCACAACACCTGGCGCGGCAATATCGGCAAACGTAGCCGATACTCGATCCACTTCATGTTCGCCAAGGACAGCGTGGTCGACGGCAACTCCTTCTACGACAACGCCGTCGGCGTCTATCTGATGTACACCGAGCGCATCCACCTGCGCAACAACATCATCTCGCATGCCACCGGCGCCACCGGCATGGGTCTGGGCTTCAAGGAATCGAGCGATTCGGATGTCGAGAACAACGAGATCATCTACTGCGCAGTCGGCGTCGGCTCCGACCTGTCGCCGTTCGAGCCGGATACCACCATCCGCTTCACCGGCAACCGCTTCGCCTTCAATGGCATCGCCATCCGTTTCACCAGCGAACTTGGCGGCAATGTCCTAACCGGCAACATTTTCGAGGGCAACCTGACCGATGTCGTCCAGATGGGACGCGGCAAGGGGGCGAGCAATGAATGGCGCGGCAACTACTTCGCGGATTACCAGGGGTTCGACCGCGACGGCGATGGCATCGGTGACACACCGCACGAACAGTATTCCTACGCCGACCAGATCTGGATCGAAACACCGGCAGCGCAGTTCTTCAAGACCTCACCCGTCCTCGAACTGCTCGACTTCCTCGAACGCCTCGCTCCCTTCTCGTCGCCGGAACTGCAACTCAAGGACGCGGCGCCGCGTTTCCTCAAGCCTGAACGAAGGGCAAGATCATGAGCGACAACGACAAGAAGCCGGCGCCAACGCCGCCGGTCTCGATCGCCAAGCGACAAACCAACCGGCGCAAGGTGCTACGCACCATCCTGCTTACCGGCGGGGTGCTAGGCGCGGCGCTGTCCGGCTTCCTGCCGCTGGTCTATTCGCACAAGAACCGCCTGCGCCCGCCGGGTGCGCTCGACGAAAAGGACTTCTTGTCGAGTTGCATCAAGTGTGGCCAGTGTGTACAGGTGTGCCCGGTCGACGCGATCAAGCTGGCCGACCTGGTTGACGGCATGGGCGTCGGCACGCCGTACATTAATGCGCGCAACCAGGCCTGCGATTTTTCCTGCGACGCGGTGCAATGCGTTCTCGCCTGCCCGACCGGTTCGCTGACCTACCACCGCCCGGCATTCATGCCGCAGCGCCCCGGTGCCGCGCTGGCCGAGAAGCCGATCCTGCTCGCGAAAGAAAAGGATCCCGAACCGACGCTCAACATGACCGAACGCATGGGCGTCGCCCGCCTGAACCGCCCCGAAGCCTGCCTGGCCATCCAGGGCAAGGGCTTCAAGGGGCAGACGCGCGGTAGCGATTTCAAGGGAAAAATGCGCTACATGGACGTCGACCGCTGGAAGCCGATCCGGATCGCCGACCACCCCTACGATGTCGCCGAATGTGATCTGTGCGTGCGCGAATGCCCGATCAAGGGCGCCATTTCAATCGAGACGGTCTTCGCGCCGGATGGCAGCAAGCGCAAGTCGCCGGTCGTCCATGAGCCCTGTGTCGGCTGCGGCGTCTGTGAAATGGTCTGCCCCGTCGAACCCACTGCCATCACTGTCGAAGCCCGCGAGGTCTGGAAAACATGAGCGATCTCCTGAAACGCCGGTTCGCCGACCAGATCAAGGTCATGTTCGGCTGGGAGCCGACCAAACCGACCAGACCCGAGGACATCAGTCCGGCCGCACAGAAGATCCATTTCTACAAGAAGGGCAACCGCGACCTCATCGCCGAGAAACTGCATGCGCGCGCCCATGCGGAGCACAAGAACACCTGGCGGAACCGGCGCTGGGCGACCCTGATCTTCGCCAACCTGCTCTTCACCTTCTCGTTCTTCCTCGACATCCAGATTCTCGAGGGCGCGCTGACTGCATCGCGCTTCGTCGGCTTCCACCTGATCGACCTCAATTCGGCGTTGCAGGTCATGCTCGCCCACAAACACATCATCAACAACCTGCTGATCGGCACCGGCACCGTGCTCGTGCTGTGGGTGCTGCTCGGCGGGCGCACCTTCTGCTCCTGGGTCTGCCCCTATCACCTGCTTGCCGAGTGGGCCGAGAAAATTCATGTCTATCTCGCCAAGAAAAAACTGGTCACCGACCAGACCATGGACCGCCGCCTGCGCACCGTGTTCTGGATCATTTTCGCGCTTCTGGCCCTGCTCACCGGCTACACCGTCTACGAAGCCATTTCGCCCACCGGGATTCTTTCTCGCGCGCTGATCTACGGGCCGGGCCTCGCCCTGCTCTGGGTACTCGCCCTGCTCGTCTTCGAAGTTTTCTTCTCGCGCCGCGCCTGGTGTCGTTACGCCTGCCCGATCGGCCTGACCTACGGCGTCGTCGGCATCGTTTCACCGGTCCGCATCAAATACAAACTTGACGGCTGCTTCCACGAAGGCGACTGCCGCAAGGTCTGCCTGGTGCCTCATGTGCTGGATACGGTGATAAAGGGGCGCGCCGTTGAAACCGAAGTGCCGATCGGCCCGGACTGCACGCGCTGCGGCCTGTGCGTCGACACCTGCCCGACCGGGTCATTGACCTTCGAGGTCAAGGGACTGTCGAAACTCGCTTGAATTTCGGCCACAATTCCCTGTCAATTCCCTCAGATGACCACTTGTTCGGAAAGCTGACCTCCCGGACAGGGGAGCGCGCTTGGGAATTGAGAAAATCTGGCACAGAAATCAGCGGGTATCCACTCACTTGTTTCCAGCTTGCTGCTGTTTGGAATCTTCCTGCACAATAAACATCGAGGGGAACGGATGAAGCATCTACTTCGACTCGCAAAGCCCGGAGTGGCGACATGGATATGCGTCGGTTTGCTGGCCGGCTGTGCGACAACCCGAATTGAAAGCCAGTGGAAGGATCCGAATTTTGTCGGCGGATTGAACAAGGGCGGGCAAGTGCTGGTGTTGTGCCTGGCGCGCGACGACACCTTGCGGCGGGTATGCGAAGACCAATGGGCAACCCAGTTGGGGATGCAGGAAATGAGCGCAGTGCGCAGCTACCTGATTCCCGGGTTTCCTCCCGACGGGGCTGCGAACCCGGATCAAATAAAGGCGGCCGCACAGGCAAGCGGTGCCGGCATGGTGGTCAGCATGCAACTCGCCCGCAGCGACTTTGCCGTGGTCAATCCCGGGCCACAGGTGGGTTTTGGCGTTGGTAGTGGGGGCGGTGGCTATCGTGGTGGCGGCTTCAGCTTTGGCGGCCTGGGGATATCCTTCCCGGTTGGCGGCGCAACCGCGACGCAAACGATGTCTGCCAGCACGACGCTGGTAGATGTTGCGGGCGGGGCGGTGATTTGGTCGGGCAACGCCAGCGCCGATAATGACAGCGACGGCAACGCGCAGGTGTCAGCGCTGACGAAGGTCACCATCGAGGCGTTGAAGAAGGCTGGCTTGCTCTGATTGGGCCCTGATGCGCACGCGCCCTACCTGCATCCTTACTCGCTCGATCACCCACCCGGATTATCGCTCGACGATTGGCAGTATCTTGTACCAGGAAAATGCCCGAATAAACTTTTCTTCCGTATTGGCTCCGCTCGCCTTGCTGCTCGTCCTGGCCGCCTGCGAGACCCAGCCCAAGGCGCCGCCTGCGCAGTCAAACGCCCAGCTCGAGCTGAAACTTGCGAGCGGCATCTATCGCTGCGAACAGGGGCTGCGCGTCCAGATCCAGCGTGAAATGCGAGACCGTGTGAATCACCGCTTGAATATCGGCTGGAATGGCAGCACTTACCGACTCGAGCGCGACTACTCCTACTCCGGCCTGCCGCGCTTCGAAGATCCGACAAGCGGACTGGTGTGGATCGACCTTCCCTGGAAAGGCATCTTGCTCGATGGAAAGACTGGCAAGCCGCTGGCCAGTGAGTGCCGCCCTGCTTGATGCACGGGAGGAACATGCCAGCCACCGGCGTCGATTGCCTTTTTTGATCGAAATCCAAGGTCGACCGCAGCCGCCCTTCTATAATCGAGACCCATGATCCAGTTCAAGAATGTCGTCAAGAATTTCCGGCGTGCCCGCGTGCTCGACGGCATCAGCCTCAATATCGGGCTCGGGGAGCGGGTGGCGCTGATCGGCTCGAACGGCGCCGGCAAGACGACGCTGATCCGCTGCCTGCTCGGGGAATACACCTACGATGGTACGGTGGCGATCAATGGGCTCGACCCGCGCGGCAACCGCACCACGGTGCTCGGCAATATCGGTTTCGTGCCGCAACTGCCACCGCCGCTCAAGATGCCGGTCGGCCAGCTGATCGATTTCGCCGCGGCACTGTGCGGTACCGACCCGCAGCGCATCCACGCCATCGCCAAACGCCTCGGGCTTGATGTCGAAGGCATCCTTTCCCGCCAGTTTGTGCGCCTTTCCGGCGGCATGAAGCAGAAGCTGCTGATCGCCGTCGCGCTCGGCCGCGATGCCAAGGTGCTGGTGATGGATGAGCCGGCCGCCAACCTCGACCCGGAAGCGCGCAAGATATTCTTCGACCTGCTGGCTGAACGGCAGAACGAAGCGACGATGATCATCTCCAGCCACCGGCTCGACGAGGTTTCGTCGCTGGTCAACCGGGTCATCGAAATGGACATGGGCAAGATCGTGCTCGACGACCGGGTAGCCGACGACGTCTCGCTCTCCGGCACGCTGGCCTGCCGTATTGTCATCAAGCGTTTCGAACCGGCCTTCGCCAAAGCCATCGCCGCCTGGAAGTTTGCCGCGCACGATGAAAATCTGATCTGGGAAGGGCGGATCGCCGGGCCGGACCGCCTGCGCTTTCTCGGCATGATTTCGCGGTACACCGCGCTGGTCAGCGACATTTCGCTGACCGAAACCGCGAACTGAACCATGTGCAACCCGGGGCGCCGTCACTTTCTTGGTCAACTCGGTACAGGCGCTTTCGTCCTGACACCGCTTGCCGCGCTGCTCTCCGCCTGCGGCGCTTCCGGCTGGCCGGCGGGGATGGCCGAGATCAAGTGGGATCGCGACACCTGCGTGCGCTGCCGGATGGCCATTTCCGACCGCCGCTTTGCCGCCCAGGTGCGCGGCGGACCTAAGGATCAGGTGTTCAAGTTTGACGATATCGGCTGCGTCGTCTTCTGGCTCAAGGAGCAGCCTTGGGGCAATGATCCAAGCGTGCGGCTGTGGGTGGCCGATGCGGCCAGCAAACCCGACCGCCTGACCTGGATCGATCCGCGCCAGGCACATTATGTCGGCGGCAAGACTTCGCCGATGGGCTACAACTTTGCCGCCTATTCAGAAGCGCCGACAGGCAGCATTTCATTCACGGAAATGCGCGAACAGCTTTTCCGGAAGGGCAAGTAATGAAGCAACTCTGGCTGACCGCCAAACTGGATATCGTTGAATCGCTGCGCGCGCGCTGGTTCCAGATCTATACGCTGGTCTTCGGCGGCATCGTCGCTCTGCTCTTCCTTTTCGGACTCACCGAATCGCGCGTGCTCGGCTTCATCGGCCTTTCGCGCCTGCTCGTCACCTACATCCAGCTGACCATGGCCATCCTGCCCATTTTCGTATTGATTACGACGGTCCGCTCGGTGGCCGGCGACCGCGAGGCAGGCGTCTTCGAATACCTGCTGTCGCTGCCGGTATCGCTCTCGGCATGGTTCTGGGGCAAGATCGTCGGCCGCTACATCGTCGTCTTCGCGCCGGTCTTTCTCGCCATGCTCGGCGCCGTCGGCTGGGCGACGATCCAGGATATCGAGGTACCGTGGGGCATGTTCGGCTACTACACGGCACTGATCGCCGCCATGGCCATGTGCTTTCTCGGCATTGGCATGCTGATCTCGGCCGTCGCACGCAGCACCGACATCGCCCAGGGCGCCGCTTTCATGGTCTGGCTGACGCTGTTGCTCTTTCTCGACCTGATCCTGCTCGGCGTGATGATCCAGGGCAAGGTAGCACCGGAAGTTGCGGTCGGCCTGGCGCTGGTCAACCCGCTGCAGGTTTTCCGCACCGCCGCGCTGGCCATGTTCGATCCGCAATTGATCGTCCTTGGCCCCTCGGCCTACGTGATTCTCGACACCTTCGGCGTGGTCGGCTACAAGGCATTTGCGCTGGCCTACCCGACGGCGATCGGCCTGCTCGGTGCTACCATCGGCTATCTCCTGTTCCGCCGCGGCGACCTGCCTTGAAAACCTTATTTGCTTCCCTGTTTTTTGCCCTGTTTTCGACGTTGACCGCAGCCAGCGAACTGCCCTCCTCCGCACCGCTGTTCGCCGCCACGCTCAACGATCTCGACGACAAGCCGGTGGCGCTCGAGCGCTACAAGGGCAAGCCGCTGATCGTCAATTTCTGGGCGCGCTGGTGCGGCCCCTGCCGGGTCGAGATTCCCGAACTGATCGCCATTCGCAAGGCCCACAAGGGCAAGCTGGAGGTGCTCGGCATCGGCATCGAAGACAAGGCGGACCCCGCCAAGGAGTTCGCCAAGGCCTACGAAATGGACTACCCGGTGTTCGTCGCCGGCGCCAAGGGCATCCCCCTGATGCAGGCGCTGGGCAACAGCAAGGGCGGCCTGCCGTTCACCGTGGTGATCGACCGCAATGGTCAGGTGGTTCTGGTCAAAATGGGACTGATGAAAAAAGCCGACCTCGACGCCGCTGCCCAACTGGCGCTCAAGGGTCGTTAATCGGCCGGCTCGGTCTTGGTTGACCGAGTTTTGCGCGGGGCCGGTGCCCTGAGTTTTTTGTGCGCCGCCGCCTTGGCTTCGCGATTGAATTCGAGGGCCATGTCGAAAGCGGTCTCGACGAATTTGCGCACCCGCGCGAATTCTTCATCGGTGAGCTTGCGTGCTTCATCACGCGCCCGGTAAATGCTGATGAATTCGTGCTCGCGCCCGGCGTGTTCGACCAGCCGGCCGATACCGAACGATTCGAGAATCTGCCACATCGCCGGGCTGTGCGCCTTGGTCAGGTTCATCACGAACGGAATCGGATCATTGCGCGCCAGTACCGATGCCAGACGCAATATGACCTCGAAGGGCAGCGCCATCTTGCCGTTCTCGGCGAGTTCCAGCAGCGCCGGATCCTTGAGGCTGATCGCCTTGCCCAGATCGTCGAGGGGAATGCCGGCCGCCTCGCGCATGTCGCGCAGGAAGCCGCCGGCCTTGACCAGCGCCTTGGTCGACGCCACGCCGTGCGGAAAGAGCCCGGTGGCCGCGGCAATCGAGGTATCGACTGCGGCGCCGGCCATGCCGACGACCTGCCCGGTCAGGCTGCGCAGCGACCGGGTCAGGCCGCTGACCGCGTCAAGCGGCGTCGACAATGCCGAGGCCTTTCCGCTGCCGCTCCGGCTGATGCGCTTGGTCTTGCTGGTCTTGCTCGTCATGGCCCTGTCCTCCGTCCAAATTGGCGGGTTTTGATCCTGTTGGAGCAGCTTAACCCACTCCGGGGACCGTTGCTGCGCCACGCAGACCGCCCCCGGGTCAGTCTCAGAACATCTCGTCGGTCACTGCGGCCAGAGCAGCATCCCCGGCCAGCACGGTAGCAGCGTAGGAAGCCGCCTGCGGCAGCATCTGGTCGGCGTAGAAATGTGCCGTGGCGATTTTGGCCCGGTAAAAGACCGGATCGCCGGCGCCCTGATCGAGATAGCCGGCGGCCGCCAGCGCGGCCTTGCCCATCAACCAGCCGCCACAGACGGTGACGGACAAATGCAGATAAGGCACGGCGGCGGTCAACACCCCGGAAAGGCCGGTTTTTGCATTGGCCGCCAGCCATTCGGTCGCCTGGATCCATGCCTGCAGGGCTTCGCCGAGGCGCTTGCCGATGACCTGCAGCTCGGGACGGCTGGAGGCGGCCAGCGCCTTGGAGGTCGCCGCCACTTCGCCGAAGACATAACGCGCCGTCGCCCCCTGGTCGCGCATCAGCTTGCGGAAGACCAGGTCGTTGGCCTGGATGCCAGTGGTGCCCTCGTAGATGGTGGTGATGCGCGAATCGCGCCAGTGCTGGGCGGCGCCGGTTTCCTCGATGAAACCCATGCCGCCGTGGATCTGGATGCCGTGCGAGGTTACTTCGATGGCCATCTCGGTGCCGCCGGCCTTGACGATGGGAATCATGAATTCGGCGAGATAGAGATTGCGGCTCTTCTCCGCGGCATCTTCGATCACGTGGGCGCGATCAAGCAGGCCGGAAGTGAAGTAGGCCATCGCGCGGCAGGCTTCGACGCGGCTTTTCATCAGCATCAGCATGCGCCGGATATCAGGGTGCCGGTCGATGGTGACCAGTGCTTCGCCGGTCAGCGCGTCGCGCCCCTGCTTGCGTTCGCGGGCAAAGGCGAGCGCCTGCTGATAGGCGCGCTCGCCCAGCGCGATCCCCTGCAGGCCGACACCGAGGCGGGCCTCGTTCATCATGATGAACATGTATTCGAGGCCGCGATTGGCTTCGCCGAGCAGGTAGCCGACCGCCCCGCCATTGTCGCCATAGGCCATGACACAGGTCGGGCTGGCATGGATGCCGAGTTTGTGTTCGATGGAAACGCAGTAGGCGTCATTGCGCGCGCCGAGCGAGCCGTCGGCATTGGCCAGGAACTTGGGCACCAGGAACATCGAAATGCCGCGCACGCCGGCCGGCGCGTCGGGCAGGCGGGCGAGCACGAGATGGACGATGTTGTCCGTCATGTCATGATCGCCGTAGGTAATGAAGATCTTCTGGCCAAACACCTTGTAGCTGCCATCGGCCTGCGGCTCGGCGCGCGAGCGGATCAGCGCGAGGTCCGAACCGGCCTGCGGCTCGGTCAGGTTCATCGTGCCGGTCCATTCACCGGTGACCATCTTTTCCAGGTAGATCGCTTTCAGTTCGTCGCTGGCGCAGGTGAGCAGCGCTTCGACGGCGCCGGTGGTGAGCAGCGGGCCGAGCGAAAAGGCCATGTTGGACGACTGGATCATTTCCTTGACCGCCACCGCGATCGTATCGGGCTGGCCGTGACCAGCGTGGTCCGGCGGGCAGGAAATGCCGTTCCAGCCGGCGTCGCAGAATGCCTTGTAGGCCTCCTTCCAGCCGGTTGGCGTGACCACGCCGTCCGGGGTCAGCTTGCAGCCTTCCCGGTCGCCGGTCCAGTTCAGCGGGGCGAGCACCTCGCTGGTAAATTTGGCGGCCTCGTCGAGGATGGCATCGGCCATGTCGGTCGTCGCCTCGGCGAAATCCGGGTACTGGCTCAATTCCCTGAGGCCGGCCAGTTCATCCATCACAAAACGCATGTCCTTCACGGGAGCGCGATAGTCGCTCATGGTGCTGTTCTCCTTCTGTTTTTTTGAAAATAAGCGGCCGCTGTCTGCAGCAAAATTTGCGGCATTTTTCGGGGTCGACCCCGACCGGCGGGTGATCAAGGAATTCGGCAGCGTCGCCGGTTCGGCGCGACGCTGCCGAAAAAGCGGCTAGCCGCCCTCTTTCAAAGCGCGGCGCAGGATCTTGCCGACATTGGTGCGCGGCAGGTCGGCGCGGAACTCGACATACTTCGGCACCTTGTAGCCGGTCAGATGCTTGCGGCAGTGGGCGATCAGCTCTTCCGCGGTCAGGTTCGGATCCTTGCGCACGGCGAAGACTTTCACCGCCTCGCCCGCGTTGTCGTCATGCACGCCGATCGCAGCCACGTCGCCGACGCCTTCGTGCATGGCGCAGACTTCCTCGACTTCATTCGGATAGACGTTGAAGCCGGAAACCAGAATCATGTCCTTCTTGCGGTCGACAATGAACACGTAGCCTTCGTGATCGATATAGCCCATGTCACCGGTGCGCAGGAAGCCGTCGGGATACATCACGTCGGCAGTATCCTGCGGGCGCTGCCAGTAACCCTTCATGACCTGCGGTCCGCGGATGCAGATTTCGCCAACCTGGGTAATCGGCACTTCCTCGCCGGCATCGTTGCGAATCACGACGTCGGTCGAGGAAATCGGCAGGCCGATCGAGCCGTTGAATTCCTTCATGTCGAGCGGGTTGATCGTCGCCGCCGGCGAGGTTTCGGTCAGCCCATACGCCTGCAGCAGGGGCGAATTGGTGACCTTGCTCCAGCGTTCGGCCACCGGCTTCTGCACCGCCATGCCGCCGCCCAGCGAAATCTTCATCGGCGAAAAATCGAGCTTCTTGAATTCGTCGTTGTTGAGCAGCCCGTTGAACAGCGTATTGACGCCGGTCGCCACGGTGATCGGATACTTCGACCATTCCTTGGCGAAACCGGGAATGTCACGCGGATTGGCGATCAGCAGGTTGCGCGCGCCGATCATCAGGAAGGTCAGGCAGTTCGCGGTCAGCGCAAAGATGTGATAAAGCGGCAGCGCAGTGACGATGAATTCCTGCCCCTCGCGCACCACCGGCTTGATCCAGGCGTAAGCCTGCATGACGTTGCTGGTGATGTTGGCGTGGGTCAGCATCGCCCCCTTCGAGACCCCGGTCGTCCCCCCCGTGTATTGCAGGAAGGCCAGGTCTTCATGGCCCAGGGTGACCGGATCCATCCCGTGCCGGCGACCGGCAGCCAGCGCCGTGGTGAAGCCGATCGAGCCAGGCAACGACCAGGCGGGAACCATTTTCTTGACGTGGCGGAGGACGAGGTTGACGATCGTTCCCTTGAGCAGGCCGAGCATTTCACCCATCGGGGTGACGATTACGGATTTGACCTCGGTCTTCGCGATCACCTGCTGCAGGGTGTTGGCAAAATTCTCGACGATGACGATCGCCTTGGCGCCGGAATCCTTGAGCTGGTGCTCGAGTTCACGGGGCGTATAGAGCGGATTGCAATTGACCACCACGCAGCCGGCGCGCAGGGTGCCGAACAGCGCCACCGGATACTGCAGCATGTTGGGCATCATCAGCGCGACGCGATCGCCCTTCTTCAAGCCGATCGATTGCAGCCAGCCGGCGAAATCACGCGCCAGGTTGTCGAGCTCGCGATAGGTCATCTCGCGCTCCATGCTGATGTAGGCCACCGAATCGGCGTACTTGCGACAGGCCTCGTCAAACAACGCTACCAGCGACGGAATGTGGTCGATATTGATTTCCGCCGGGACGCCCGCCGGGTAATTCTTGAGCCAGTTCTTTTCCATTTTCGTCTCCTCCTTGATTGATCGTTCAGCCGCCGAGCAGTGCCTTCTTGAGCGAGGCATCCACCGGGTTGTCACCCAACCACACCTTGAGCAGCGCCTTGGCGAACGGTGCGCTGGCAACCCGTCCGCGGCTCTCTCCGTTGAAGCTTACACCGACTCCGTCGGCCGTGAAATCAATTGCGACGGTATCGCCATTCTTCGCGTTACCGACCTTTTTCATGATCTCGGCAAACTGCTCGGTCGGCGCCTTCAGGGCGGCCAGTTCGGCTTCACTGTGGTTGTCCTTGAGACCATCGCGCAGTGCACCATAGAGCGTGTCGGAATCGATGTCGCGCAGCATGCGCATGGTCATCCGGCGCGGCGTCGTCGCGTCGAGCAGCGCGGCCGGCTGGTTCGACTTTTCCGTCACGTACAGCGCGCCGACATAAACCTTGATGAACACCTTGGTACGCAGGCCGGCGCCATTCAACAACAATTCGCTTGCGCCCACCTTGACCTGCTCATCGACCTTCACCCCCGCCACCTCCGCAGCCTGCAGGCCGGGAACCGCTAGCAAGGCAGCCAGCAGCGCCGCCATCCGTACACCATGTGAAATCATGTTGTTTCTCCTTTGGTTGTTTTCAGTCGGTAATGGCGCTTGTCGGCAATATAGACGGTGCGTTCGACAATCGTGTGCACCGTGCCGTGCCTGTCTTTCAGTTCAACCAGATAAGTCCGGTCGAGTTCGGGATGTTCATCAAGGGCCAGGCGAATCGCCGCGACCTCGTCGGCCGCCAGCAAAAAGTCGGCGTAGAGCGTCGTGAAACCCGGCTTCTTGTAACGGATGCTGGCCGCCTTGTCCCAGACGATCACGTCGTCGCCCAACGCCGACATCAGCATCATCGGGTGGACGCCGTCGGTCACCGCAAACAGCGAACCGCCATAGATCGAGCCGACCACGTTCCTTGTCCGCCAGTTGAGTGGCAGACAAATCCGGATGTGCGACAGGTCGTGCGCGACATGCTCGACGCGCCCGCCGGTACCGCGAAAGGCGGGATGGAGGTTGAACCCCATCCGCACCATGCGTGCCCGCCAGGCCGGCGGCACTTTCGCGAGCCAGGCGGGTTTCATGGACTAAGCCTCCCCTTCAACGCGGAGGCGCAAAGAACGCGAATGAACGCAGAGAGAGGCGAAACAGGAGTTGCCTCGGTGGGACTCGCTTCCTTGCTCTGCGCCCCGGCGTTGAAGCATCGCTCAAACCCGCTCGATGATGCCGGCCGCACCCATGCCGGTACCGATGCACATGGTCACCATGCCGTAGCGGCCGCCGGTGCGCTGAAGGCCATGCGCCACGGTCGCGATGCGGATGGCACCGGTCGCGCCGAGCGGGTGGCCCAGCGCAATGGCGCCGCCCAGCGGATTGACCTTGTCCGGATTGATCCCCAGTTCCTGCATCACGGCAATCGACTGCGCGGCGAAGGCTTCGTTGAGTTCGATCCAGTCGAGGTCGTCCTGTGTGATCCCGACCTGGGCGAGCACCTTGGGAATTGCCGCGACCGGCCCGATGCCCATGATTTCCGGCGCTACGCCGCCGACTGCGAAGCCGGCAAAGCGGGCGAGCGGGGTCAGGTTGTGCTCGCGCAGGATCCTTTCGGACACCAGCATCACGGCAGCGGCGCCGTCCGACATCTGCGACGAGTTGCCGGCAGTCACCGAACCCCGCGCATGGAAGACCGGCTTCAGCTTGGCCAGGCTGGCCAGGCTCGAATCCGCGCGCGGCCCTTCGTCGGTATCGACGGTGCGCTCACGCACCTTGACCTGGCCTGTCTTCAGATCGGGCAGGTGCTCGCTGATGGTATAGGGCGTGATCTCGGCCTTGAAGTGACCGGCGGCTATGGCGGCGCAGGCCTTCTGGTTGGAGGCGACGGCGAAGGCATCCTGCGCCTCGCGGCCGACCTTCCACTGTTGCGCCACCTTCTCGGCGGTGAGGCCCATGCCGAAGGCGATGCCGAGATTCTCCTCGTTGGCGAAAACCGCCGGGTTGATCGCCACCTTGTTGCCCATGATCTGCGGCATCGCACTCATCGACTCGGTGCCGGCAGCGATCATCACGTCGGCCAGGCCGAGGCGGATCTGGCTGGCCGCATCGGCCACCGCCTGCACCCCTGAGGAACAGAAGCGGTTGATGGTCAGGCCGGGCACGGTAATCGGCAGCCCGGCCAGCAGGAGGCCAATGCGGGCGACGTTCATCCCCTGCTCGGCTTCCGGCATGGCGCAGCCGACGATGACGTCGCCGATCAGCGCCGGGTCGATACCCGGCACCTGGGCGACGACCGACTTGATGGCGTGGGCCAGCATGTCATCCGGGCGCACGTTGCGGAACATGCCGTTGCGCTTGGACACCGGCAGACGGGTGGCAGCGACGATATAGGCGTCTTGAATCTGTTTGCTCATGATATTTTCCTTGACCCGGTTAGTTGCGCAACGGTTTGCCGGTTTCCAGCGTGTGCTTGATGCGCGCCTGTGTTTCCGGGGTTTTCAGGAGTTCGACGAAAACCCGTCGCTCGATCGTCAGCAGCCATTCCTCATCGACCAGGCTGCCGGCTTCAACGTCACCGCCGCACAGCGCGGTGGCGGCCGCCTTGGCGACCTTGTAGTCGTGCGCCGAGATCATGCCGCCCTCCTTCATGTTGATCAGCATCATCTCGAAGGTGGCAATGCCGGTACGTCCGGCGACCGGCACGGCGCGCGCCATCAGCGGCGGCGCATATCCGGCTTCGGCCAGGGCGCGCGCTTCGCGGATCGCCACATAGAGCAGTTCGTGGGCGTTGAACAGGATGGTGTCGGTTGGCCGGGCGAAGCCGAAATCGACGGCCTCGACGGCGCTCTTGGCGACCTTGGCCATGGCGATGTTCATGAACACCGTCTGCAGGAAGTTGAAGACTTCGCGCGGCGTCGCCGACTGGGCCGCCCAGTCCGCAGCGCGCACGGCGAATTCCTTGCTGCCGCCGCCAGCGGGGATCAGGCCGACGCCGGCTTCGACCAGGCCGACATAACTTTCCAGCGCCATGACGCGCCCGGCGGAATGCATCAGGAACTCGCAGCCACCGCCCAGCGCCATGCCCTGCACGGCGGCGACGGTTGGCACCTGAGCATATTTAAGCGTTTGCGAAGCACGCTGGAATTTTTCGACGGTCTGTTCGAGCATCTCGAACTGCCCCGCCGCACAGGCCTCGCTGACCTGCTGCAGGTTGGCGCCGACGGCGAACGGCGCTTCGTGCCAGAGCACGACGCCATCGAGCGTCTTTTCGGCCTGGCGCACGGCGGCGATGACGCCGTCGAGCACTTCGTTGCCGATGGTGTGCATCTTGGACTTGATGGAAATGATGCCAATTCCGGCGTCGACCGCAGCCAGTCGCCACAGGCGAACCCCGTCATTCTCATACAGCGTCTCGCCGGCCTTTTCGTGCGGCACGGCAGTTTCGCCCAGCACGCGCTCGGGGAAAAGCTGGCGCTGGTAGACCGGCAGCGTCGAGCGGGCAACATAGGCATTCCTGCTCGCCGAGTAGGAACCCTGCGCCGTATGCACGCCGGTACGCCCGGCTTCCAGCGCCCAGCCCGGCAGTGGCGTGCTGCTCATGGCCTTGCCGGCGGCGATATCGGCGGCGATCGCCTGGGCGGTAGCGGCCCAGCCGGCCGCCTGCCAGGTTTCAAACGGGCCTTGCGCCCAGCCGAAGCCCCAGCGCATCGCGAAATCGAGATCGCGGGCGTTGTCGGCAACATGTTCGAGCTGGACGGCGGCGTAGTGGAAGATGTCGCGGAAGATCGCCCACAGGAACTGACCCTGCGGATGCGCCGAGCTACGCAGCGCGGCAAATTTCTCGGCCGGATTCTTGATCTTGAGGATCGCGGCGATCTCATCGGCAATCGCGCCGCCGCTGGTCCGGTAGTCCTGGGCGGCCAGGTCGAGGACCTGGATGTCCTTGCCCTGCTTGCGGTAGATGCCGCCACGCGTCTTCTGGCCGAGGGCGCCCTTGGCGATCAGGCCCTGCAGCCAGACGGGGTTGGTGAAATAAGCGTGCCACGGGTCGTTGGGCAGCGTGGACTGCATGGTGTTGACGACGTGGGCCAGGGTGTCGAGGCCGACGACATCGGCGGTGCGGTAAGTGGCGCTCTTCGGGCGACCGATGCGCGGCCCGGTCAGCGCATCGACTTCGTCGAAGCCAAGGCCGAAGGCGGCGGTGTGATGCATGACCGCCAGAATGGAGAACACGCCAATCCGGTTGGCGACGAAATTCGGCGTATCCAGCGCGCGGATGACGCCTTTGCCGAGACGCGAGGTCAGCCAGGTTTCCAGCGCGTCGAGCGTGCCGGCATCGGTACTGCGCGTGCCGATGATCTCGACCAGATGCATGTAGCGCGGCGGGTTGAAGAAGTGGATGCCGCAGAAACGCGGGCGCACTGCTTCGGGCAGCCCTTCAGCCAGCGTGTTGATCGACAGGCCGGAGGTGTTGGAAGCGATGACCGCGTTCGCCGCCAGATGCGGCGCGATCTTCGCGTAGAGGTCGTTCTTCCAGTCCATGCGTTCGGCGATGGCTTCGATCACCAGATCGCACCCGGCGAGCAGGGACAGATGCTCTTCGTAGTTGGCGGCGTCGATGAACTTCAGCTTGCCCTTGTTGGCCAGCGGCGCCGGATCCAGTTTCTTGAGGCCGTCCAGCGCCTTTCCGACGATGCCGTTCTTGTCACCTTCCTTGGCCGGCAGGTCGAAAAGGACGACCGGCACGTTGGCGTTGGCCAGGTGCGCCGCGATCTGCGCGCCCATCACGCCGGCGCCGAGGACGGCGGCTTTTCTTACGATCAGCTTGTTCAAGCGGTTCTCCTTTGATGGTCTTTTGATTGCTTCGCTAAACTTAAACGAACGTTTGAATTATAGACCGGAGCCAATTGCGGTCAACGGCTTTTTTAGAGGAAAGACTCAAAAAAAAGCCCCGGACTCGCCGGGGCTTTGACTGAACCGATCAGACCTGCTTAGAAGCCCATCGAGTACTGGGCACCGAAGAGCCAGGAGTCGGCATCGTAGGTACCCTTGACCAAGCCACGCCCCTGAGCCCGTTGGTCATTGTTGATGTCCGAGTTCTTGACGTAGATGTAGGCCAGACCGAGATCCAGTGCCGAGGTCTTGTTGGGCTTCCATTGCACACCGGTGCTGAACCACGTGCGGTCGTTATCCGGCAGGGAAACCAGACGATGCTGCGCGCTGGGTACTGGCGTCTGGTCGTAGGCGATACCGAATCTCAGCTTGATGGCGTCATCCAGCTTGTAATTCGCGCCCAAGGCAAATCGCCAGGCATCGTCAAACTGGGTTTCGAGAATCTGGGCAGTCCGCCCGTTCTGAGCGCCGGAAGTCCGGATGATGTCGACCTCCGGAATGCTGCTCCAGCCGGTCCAGGAAACATCGGCCAGGAGTTCGACGCGATCGCCGATGCCCTGCGCGAGACTCAGGATGAAGGTGTCGGGCAGATCGATTTCGGCCTTGGCACCGCTGCTGCCCCCGGCATTCACAGCCGCGCTCGGGCCGCTGAGCGAGATATTGCCGTCGGTCTCGAACTTGACCTTCGAGCGATAGGAAACGCCGATCTTGGTTTGCGCCGCCGGCTTGAACAAGGCACCGACGTTCCAGCCCCAGCTCGAATCATCGATTTCCATGTTGACCGTGGTGTTCGGCAGCACGCCAGCCGGAATCCCGGGAACGCCGTTGGTACCGGCCCGGCGGATATATTCCGCATCGATTTTCTGCCAGTTCAACCCGAAACCAAGTGACAGCCAGTCGTTGGCGCGCCAGGCGATCGACGGGTTCAGGTTGATCGTCTTGATGTCGAAGCTGATTGCCTGCGCTGCGCCGACCCACGAGGTGCTGTCATATTCCGTCTTCAGTCCATAAGGTGCGCCGAGACCCAGGCCAAGGTAGATATCCTGGCTGACCTGCCAGGACAGGTAGGCATTCGGGACAAAGCCCCAGCCGCCCGCGTCGCCGCCGTTACCGGACAGGCCGGGAGTAATGGAGCCATTATTACTGAATTCGAAGCTGGTTTTGATGGCAGAAATGCCGGCGGAAACTTCGCGCGCCTGCAACTGGGTCATGCCAGCGGGATTGTAGTAGATGGTGCCGGCGTTTTCGGCAACCGCCGCCGAACCCGCACCAGCATTGCCAATTCCGCTGGCGCTTTGCTCACCGAACAACTGGAAGCCGGAAGCGCTCGCGCCGCCGGAAAATGCGACTGCCAGCAGAACCGGAATCAGGCGCGGTTTCATGAGTTGTTTCATCGATCAATCTCCTCTGTCTGTTATTGATGGAACTAATTTACGATTTGTGAATCGTCTTCGATTGGACTCCAAACAGGCGTTTGAAAGCCAGTCTTAAACGCCTGCCCCGAAGGGCAGTGTTGCGCTCAAGCAACAGTCTGTGGCACTTCTGCCCGGCGAAAGTTGAGCGGGCCGCCGGTGAAGGGCGCGAAGCCGGTGCCGAAGATCACGCCGGCGTCGGCCAGATCGGCATCGGCAACGATGCCGTTGCGTACCAGATGGTCGGCGCGCTCGATCAGCGGCTTGGCCAATCGTGCCGCCAGCCCGGCGGGTGGCGTTCCCGCCGCAGCCTTCTGCGCCTTGCCGGCCGTCCAGGTGTAGAAGCCCTGCCCCGACTTCTTCCCCAGTTCGCCCTTGTCGACGTGCGCCAGCAGGCAGCGCGGCGCGTCGGCCCCACCGGCCAGTTGCCTGCCGGCTGCCATCGCAATGTCGAGTCCGACGGTGTCGACCAGTTCGATCGGCCCCATCGGCATGCCGAAGGCGAGCATCGCCTCGTCGACGGATTCCGGGCTGATTCCTTCGTCGACCGCGCGCATCGCTTCCAGCATATAGGGGGCGAGCACGGCGTTGACCAGAAAGCCCGGATCGCTTTTCACCGGTAACGGCAGTTTGTCGATCTGCCGGACAAAGGCGCAGGCGGCCTGTACCATGCCGGCATCCGCGCCATCTGCTTCGACCACTTCGACCAGCGGCATCAGCGCCACCGGGTTGAAGAAATGGATGCCGACCAGGCGTTCGGGTCGCGTCAGCACCGTGCGCAGGTCTTCAAGTTTCAGGCTGGAGGTGTTGGTGGCGAGTACCGCATCCGGGCGCATGACGGCATCGAGTTTTTTCAGCAGTGCATGCTTGGCTTCCAGATTTTCGAAAATGGCTTCGATCACCACGTCGGCGTGGGCCGCACCAGCGCCCTCCGGATCGGGAATCAGGCGATCCATCACCGCGCGCAGTTGCAGCCTGTCCTTGATGCGCCGGGCGAAGCGTTCGTGTGCCCGCTTGAGCGCCGGCGCGATGCGCTCGATTCCCTGATCCTGCAGCGTCACCGTCAGGCCGCGCTGGGCGCACCACGCCGCGATATCGCCGCCCATGACGCCGGCGCCGACCACATGGACGCGCCGGGCCTTGAACGCGGATTCCTTGCCGAAACTCTTCAGGCGTTCCTGCAGGAAAAAGACGCGCACCAGGTTGCGCGCAGTCGGCGAACGGACAATGCCATCGACCAGACCGGGCGCCGCCAGCGCATTGCCGTTGTGCTTTTCCCAGATATCGATGATGGCGTAAGGCGCCGGATAATGTTCGAGCCGCGCGCGTTTCGCCACCTGCTTGCGCGCCCCGTTGGCGACCATGCTTTTCAGCGGCCCGTTGAGCAGTTTCTGCATGAACGGCAGCGGGCGGCGCGGTGCATTCGACAGCACCATCATGCTTGCGGCGCGCTCCATTACGCGCGGCGGCACCGCATCATCGGCGAGCCCCATGCGCTTGGCCCGTTTGGCATCGATCGTCTTGCCGGTCAGCATCATGTCGAGCGCGGCGGCCGGGCCGACGCGCTCGGGCAGGCGCAACATGCCGCCCCAGCCGGGGAAGATGCCGAGCATGACTTCCGGCAGCCCCATCTTGGTGCCCGGTTCATCGACCGCCAGCAGGTAACGGCACGCCAGCGCCAGTTCCAGGCCACCGCCGAGGCAGTGACCGCGCACCAGCGCCAGCGTCGGGTAGCGCACGGCGGCAAGACGGTTGAACAGATTCCAGCCGCGCTCGACCAGTTCGCGCCCCTTGTCGGCGCTGTCCAGCTGGGTGAATTCCTGGATGTCGGCGCCGGCGATGAAGCCGGCGTCCTTGCCGGAGCGGAAGATCAGTGCCTTGGGCGGTTCGCGATCGAAAGCATCGAGCAGTTGCCCGAGTTCGTCCATCACCGCGCGCGACAGCGAGTTCGCCGATTCTCCGGCCTTGTCCAGAATGGCCCAGGCAATTCCGGCTGCATCAACCTCGACGCGCCAGTTCTTCAGATTCAAGTTCGTCATTTTTCTTTTCTCAGTTCACCGTCTCGACCAGCATCGCCCCGCCCAGCCCGCCGCCGATGCAGATGGCGGCGATGCCGCGTTTTGCATTTTTTTCGCGCAGCACCTGCAGCAGGTGGAGAACGATGCGGGTGCCGGAAGCGCCGACCGGGTGGCCGAGGGCGATCGCCCCGCCATCGACGTTCAGCTTGTCTTCATCAAGCGCACCGAGCGCACCCGGCAAGCCGAGTTGTTCGCGGCAGTAGTCGTCGGATTTCCACGCCTCGATGCAGCCCTGCACCTGGGCAGCAAAGGCTTCGTTGATTTCCCACGCGTCAAGATCGTTGAGGCCCAGCCCGTGCCGTTGCAGGATCGGCGTCGCGGCGTGCACCGGGCCGAGGCCCATCTGCGCCGGATCAAGACCGGCCCACTGGCTGTCGACGATCTTGCCCAGCGGTTTCAGGTTCCACTTGGCCACCGCGTCTTCCGACGCGAGAATCAGCCAGGCGGCGCCGTCGGTGATCTGCGAACTGTTGGCGGCGGTGATGTTGCCGTATTTCTTGTCGAAGAACGGCTTGAGTTTGGCCAGGCCGGCCAGGCTGGCATCGGCACGCACGCCGTCGTCCTCCGCATAAACAATGCCCTTGGCGTCGACCAGCGGCACGATCTCGCCGAAATGACCGGCTGCCCGCCCGGCCATGACGCGCTGATGGCTGCGCACCGCGAAGGCGTCCATCTGCTGGCGGTCGATGCCGAATTTCCACGCCAGGTTCTCCGCCGTCTGGCCCATCAGCAGGCCGTTGACCGGATCGGTCAAGCCCTTCATCAGGCCGATCACCGGCGACAGCAGCGCCGCCGGGCGCAGTTTCAGGAAATGGCCGAATTTCTGGCCGGCCGATTTCATCGACATCATGGCGGCAAACCAGCGCACCATGGTCTCGGAATAGAGCAGCGGCGCATGCGACAGCGCATCGACGCCGCCCGCCAGCACCAGACTGGCACGGCCGCACTGGATGTTGGCGATGGCCGAATCGAGCGACTGCATGCCCGAGGCGCAGTTGCGCATCACCGTCCAGCCCGGCACTTTCTGACCGCAGCCCAGACGCAGGGCAACCATGCGCCCGATATTGGTCTCGTCCGGCGACGGCGCGGCACAACCCAGGATCACCTCGTCGAGGTCGCTCGGCGCAAACGACTGGCGCAGCAGCAGCGCGCGCCCGGCCTGGGTGGCAAGATCGGACGCCGCGAACGGCCCGGGGCCCTTCTGTGCCTTGAGAAACGGCGTGCGGGCACCGTCGACGATATAGATTGGTTTCATTCAGGGGTACCCTCTTCAACGCAAAGGGCGCTTTGCGCCCTTGCGTTGAGAAAAATCAGGCTGCCTTGCGCTCGGCAGCGGGCTTGTTGGCGGTGGCGACGTTATAGTCGAACGGAAAATCATCGACGCGCACGACGATGTCGCGCAGATGGTTGCGCCGCTTCATCACCTCGTACTCGGCCGCCGTGATGACGCCCAATTCAACGGCCACGGTGGCGATGTCGCGCACATTGGCCTGCGGGTTGTTGGCGAAACGTCCGGCTTTCTCGGCTTCGCGGATCTTGCCCTCGATGGCCTCGGCTTCCAGGGTGGCGACCAGCGCCAGTTCGATGGCGCCGACCGGCTCGTTCTCACTTTGCGGCAGGAAGCACTCGGCAGTCAGGCGGTCACGGGTCACCGACGGTGCGATCAGCAGCCTGGCGACCTGGTGCCCGACCTCATCGGATGGCACGACGTACGGATGGCCCCACGGGAAGATCGAGCGGTGCAGGAAGGCGGCGATGAAGCGGATCGGGAAGTTGGCGATGACGCCATCGAAAGCCTGCTGCGCCTTGTACATTGCATCCCAGATCGCCCAGTGGGCGAGCGGCGCATCGGCCGCCTGGCGACCCTCTTCCTCGTAGCGCTTGAGCGTGCAAGAGATCAGGTACATCTGGGCGAGGATGTCACCAAGGCGTGCCGACAGCTTTTCCCGGCGCTTGACGCTGCCGCCGAGCACGAGCAGCGAGATGTCGGCGAGGAAGGCAAAGGCCGCCGAGAAGCGCGTCATCTGCTGGTAGTAACGTTTCATTTCCGGGGCAGTTTCGACGTTGACCGCAGCAAAGTGCGAACCGGTCATGCCCAGCCACAGGGCGCGGAAACCATTCTTGATGGTGAAGCCGACATGGCCCCACAGCGCCTTGTCGAAATCGACCAGGCCTTGGCGGAAATCCTTGTTCTGCGCCGCCTGCATTTCGGCGAGCAGGAAGGGATGGCAGCGGATGGCGCCCTGGCCGAAGATGATCAGGCTGCGCGTCAGGATATTGGCGCCCTCGACCGTGATGCCGATGGGAATCTGCTGGTAGGCGCGGCCGATGAAATTCGACGGGCCAAGGCAGATGCCCTTGCCGCCGACGACATCCATGCCGTCATTGACCACCTGGCGGGCGCGTTCGGTGACGTGATACTTGGCGATTGCCGACACGACCGATGGCTTCTCGCCGAGATCGACCGCGCCGGCAGTCATCTTGCGCGTCGCGTCCATCATGTAGGTGTAGGCACCGATGCGGGTCAGCGCTTCCTCGACGCCCTCGAACTTGCCGACGGCCATCTTGAACTGGCTGCGCACGCGGGCATAGCCGCCGACGGCGCGTGCCGTCATCTGCGCCATGCCGGTATTGGACGACGGCAGCGAAATCGAACGCCCTGCCGCCAGACACTCCATCAGCATGCGCCAGCCGTGGCCAGCCATCTGCGGGCCGCCGATGATGAAATCGAGCGGCATGAAGACATCCTTGCCGCGCACCGGGCCGTTCATGAACATGGCGTTGAGCGGGAAATGGCGGCGGCCGGTATCGACGCCCGGGTGGTCGTACGGCACCAGCGCACAGGTGATGCCGACATGCTTTTCGTCGCCGAGCAGGCCGTCCGGGTCATACAGATGGAAAGCCAGGCCGAACACCGTGCACACCGGGGCCAGCGTGATATAGCGCTTGTCCCAGCTAACGCGCATGCCGAGCACTTCCTTGCCCTGCCACATGCCCTTGCAGACAACGCCCGAATCGGGGATCGATGCTGCATCGGAGCCGGCCCACGGGCTGGTCAGCGCGAAGGCCGGCACCTCGATACCCCTGGCCAGGCGCGGCAGGTAGTAATCCTTCTGCGCGTCGGTACCGTAGTGCAGCAAGAGTTCCGCCGGGCCGAGCGAGTTGGGCACCATCACCGACACCGACAATGCAGACGATCGGGTGGACAGCTTGGTCACCACCTGCGAATGGGCGTAGGCGGAGAACTCAAGCCCGCCGTACTTCTTCGGGATGATCATGCCGAGGAAGCCCTTGTCCTTGATGTAGCGCCAGGCCTCCTTGGGCAGATCGTAGAGTTCGTGCGTCACCTTCCAGTCATCGACCAGACGGCAGGCTTCCTCGACCTCGTTGTCCATGAAGGACTGCTCTTCCGCCGTCAGCTTCGGCTGCGGGTAGGCATGCAGCTTCTGCCAGTCCGGCTTGCCGCGGAACAGTTCGCCTTCCCACCAGACGGTGCCGGCTTCCAGCGCGTCGCGCTCGGTACCGGACATCTGTGGCAGAACCTTGCGATAGCTGGCAAACAGCGAGCGGCTGATCACGGCGCGCCGGACGGGCGGCACAAGGATCACGCAGGCCAGTGCCACGAGCACAAGCACACTCAGCAGAGGGATGATCGAATTGAACATGATGCTGTCTCCTATTAAATCTAGTTATATGGTTCAGGCAACCTTGACGCCGGCGTCTTCCGCTGCCGAACCGAATTGCGGCAACGGCGCGCGCAGACCGCCGAGCAAAAAGGACATCAGGCGCGGCACCAGGCGATCGGTGCGGTCTACCGTATCCGAGGCCTCGATTTGCCAGTCGGTCACCACGCGCAAGGCATCGGTCCCGGCAATGGCGTACGATATTGCGCCGAGCATGAAATGAAAGCGCCAGACGATCTCCGCCTTGGGCACGTCGGGCAAGGCCTTGAACAGCGCTGCCTTGTAACGTTCCATCACCGTGGCGTACTCGTCGGCCAGGAAGGTGCGGATGAATTCGGAGGGTTCGGTCAGGGTGCGGCCAAGCAGGCGGAGGAAGGTGACGCCGCCCCGCTCCTTGTCATCGGCCAGGCGCAACAGGGTGCCGAAGAAGCCATCAACGATCTGCGACGGCTTCAGCGGATGGTCGCCGGCGGCCTGTTCCATTTCGTTGAGGACGCGCATCCGCTCCTCGTTGAGCCAGTCCAGGCGGCGACGGAACACCTCCTGCATCAGCGATTCCTTGGAACCGAAGTGATAATTGACCGCCGCCAGATTGACCGAGGCCTCGCCGGTAATCTGGCGCATTGATGTCCCGTCGTAGCCGTGCGCCATGAACAGGCGCTCGGCGGCATCGAGGATGCGCTCGCGGGTATCGATGTTGCGGACTTCTGCCATGGCGGTCACCTGATTTCCGAGGTATGATTCATACGTTCGTTTGAATCATAGGGAAGATGCGGACGAACTGCAAGCTCAATTTTTAGAAGAAACCACCCAAAAATCGGAGTTCACCGCGCCAGGCCTGCACCATCACCATTGCCGAACCACCCTGAGCCCCCCATTGTGGGTTGCATCCCCTAGACCGTCACTGACATACTGAATCGGCAATTTCGAAAATGCCGTTGATCCTTTCATCCACAGGTGCTCCTTGATCACGGATGCGTGGCGAGCAGCAGGAAGGGTTCTTCGGACAAACTGCGCCGGCAGAGGCAACTGTCGTGCAAGAACAAGAAACTGGAAACACTCGAGGCGAGAGAACCAATGAAACAACTGAGCGGACTGGACGAGCTCTTCCTGGCCCTGGAACGCAGCAACCAGTGCATGCACGTGGCCGCACTGGGCATCTACGATCCGTCTTCGGCCCCCGGTGGCCATGTGCGCCTGCGTGACATCCTCGCTCACATGCGGCGGCGGCTCGACGTCGCGCCCGTGTTCCGGCGCCGCCTGGTCGGGGTACCGTGCAACGTGGACCGCCCCTACTGGGTCGACGAGTCGCCGGTTGACCTCGAGTATCACGTCCACCACATTGCCCTGCCGGATCCCGGTGACTGGCGGCAACTCTGCATCCAGGTCGCACGCCTGCACTCGCAGCCGCTCGACCGTTCCCGGCCACTCTGGCAGGCCTACGTGATCGAAGGACTGAACCGGGTCGAAGGTATCCCGAAAGGCAGTTTTGCCATCTACATCAAGTTCCATCATGCCGCGGTCGACGGTGAGACGAGCATCCAGATCATGCGCGCCCTGCATTCGATGATCGCCGCCCCGGAACACCATGGCCTGCTCACCCCCCAACTGGTCGATACCCCGCCAACCCGGATCGAACTCTGCGCCCGCGCCGCCGGCAACCTCGTGCCGCGTAGTCTGCGTGCCTGGCGGACCGGGCTGACGATTGGCAGCAAGGTCGCTGCGCTGCTTCTTGAGTCGGTGTACCGCCGGCTGACCGGGCGCGATGCATCGCTGCTCGACAGTCTGGGCAACCAGATCGGCTGGCCGCTGGCCGGAACACTTTCGCGCTTCGACCAGGCAGTCTCGTCGCGCCGCATGATCGCCGGACTGAGCCTGCCGGTGCGGACCCTGCAGGGAATCCGCGACAGCGTCGACGGCGCGACCTTTGACGATGTGTTCCTCGCCGTGCTCGGTGGCGCCCTGCGCGATTATTTCACCGGGTGCGGTGACGAAATTCCGGCGTCGTTCGCAGCGGGGGTGCCGCTTGCAGCCGGCACCGTGCTTCCCGGCGATGACCCGGGCAACCACACCGGCCTCAAACGTCTGCCGATCCACCCGGAAATTGCCGACCCGCGCCAACGCCTGGCCGCGATCTGCGCGGAACGGAAAAATTCGGTGCAGACCACCGACGTGCTCGGCGGGTCGTTAGTCAGGGAACTTGCCGACCAGTTGCCGACACGCCTCGCCAGCCTCCTGATCAACGAGGTCACGCCCCGCTATGTGAGCAGTTTCGTGTCTACCGTGCGTGGCCCGGACCATCCCATGTACCTGGCCGGTGCCCACC
>Ga0209310_1000344_pt1 | contig 57246 bp, 50 predicted proteins | sample AD_UKC030_MetaG_FD_184415 | JGI IMG/M metagenome (GOLD analysis project Ga0209310, IMG submission 184415) | Active sludge microbial communities of municipal wastewater-treating anaerobic digesters from USA - AD_UKC030_MetaG (SPAdes) (version 2) | ecosystem: Engineered > Bioreactor > Anaerobic >...
TTGAAGGTGCGCTGCAGGCTCTGGTGCGGGACTTGGGCCGCAAGCTGGTCAAAAAGGTTCTGGTCGCCATTGACCAAAGTATCGAGGGATTTCTAAACCAGGCCCTGCAAATCACCCCGCAACAAATAGAGGTTCAACTCAGAGCAGAAGAGTTAGGCTATGTATGACTTTTCATCGCCAAATTTATCGCCAAAATGTCAGAATTAATACTCCTCCCGCCAGCAAGGTTTGATGCACTTCAATCACCTCGGACAAATTATGCACGTCCGCCACCGAGGGCGGCTCGACACCGAGCATTTTCACACGCTTATCGACGCACCAGTGGGCCAGTTCGAGACTCACGCGCGGCAGTGCATCCCTCCATCTGGCCTGATCCACAAAGGCACTCCAGCCTGTGCGCAGCAAGAGGCTGTCGCCCGGAGCCAACCTGGCGGCGATGTCTCCCAGGCTGGTCACGGTAATGAGGGCCCTGGGTTGAATGCCGTCTAGATTCACCACCCAGGCGGGACCTATGCACTGTTCAAGAGGTATCTGATCGACTGTCTGAGGCCCGGCTTCGGAATGAGTGGGGGCGTCCATGTGCGTGCCACAATGCGAGTAGAGCACCAACGTCTGTGCAACCCAGCCGTGCTCTTTGAAGTTATACTTCGGTTCAAAAGCAACGCCTCTCATGCCTGGACGCAGTGTGAGCGTGAGGTCAATGAGGCGGGTGAAAGGGCGGCCTTCCAGCCAGCCGAAGCCATCGGAGCCGGAGGGGATGACAGGGCTATCCCCACTCCCACCTGACGCGGTGCTGGTCATAGTGCGGCGATGATTTTATCCGTCATTTGTTCTGTGGTCAGATTTCCGCCCAGGTCAGGCGTGCGGTTTGCAGGATCTGCCAAGGCCAGTTCCACCGCCTTTCGGATCCAATGGGCTCCCTGTCGGGTTTCAACGGTGTCTAACCATTCCAGCATCATTGCCGCGGAAAGAATGGTGGCGATGGGATTGGCAATGCCTTTTCCAGCGATGTCGGGCGCGGTGCCATGGGAAGGTTGAAACACCCCGTAATCTTCGCCCAAGTCGGCCGAAGGCGCCATGCCCATGCCGCCCACCAGGCCGGCAGTTAAATCGCTCAGGATATCACCAAACATGTTTTCGGTCACCAGCACGTCGAACGCTTGCGGGCTCTGCAGGAGATAGAGCGCTACGGCATCGACATAGACGTGGTCCGCCGCCACGTCAGGGAATTCCAGGGCGATCTGATCAAACACCGATCGAAAAAAGACCATCGAGGGCAGCACGTTGGCTTTGTCGACAATCGTGCACTTATGCCGCCGCTGGCGGGCGAGTCGGAAAGCCGCACGGCAGATGCGCTCGGCGCCAAATCGTGTGATGCGGAGTATGTCGGAGACTTCGCCACGGGCCGGATGGGTGTGGTTGAGTCGGGAAGAGAACAAACCTTCACAGTTTTCCCGGACCAGCACCAGGTCAATTTGACCCGCGGTAACATGCTTTAGAGGAGTATCCTCTGCATGAAACAGCTTGATGGGACGAATGCCGGCATAAAGATCCATGCGTTCGCGCAGATCAATTTGTGGAGTGAGTTCGCGTCCATCAGGCCAGCGCACCTGAGGCAGGCCCATGGCGCCGAGAAGAACCGCATCCGCAGAGCAGCAGGCTGCATAGGATGCTTCGGGAAGGGGATCTCCGTTGCGAAGGTATTCGGCCGCCCCTACCGGATACTCCTGGAAATTGAAATGTAATCCAGACGTCATCGATTCGATGACGCGCAGCACCTTCAGAGCCGATGCCACAACCTCGGGACCAATACCATCACCAGGCAGCACGGCGATGTTCCAAGCTTTGCCACTGATCGCGGCTGACTCTGTTGGTTTGGTCTCAGTGTTGTTCATTGGAAATAGTGCGTATTGGATTCATCTGTTTTTACCATGTGTTGCACTGTTCTTAATTTTGCTTAATGAGTGCCATGGAACCCGCTTTTACAAAAGAAGATTGTCATTTAGGGACGCTCCTCCATCGAGTGTCCAGAAACCATCGATCCGAATTTGCGGCGACAGCCGGGAGCCTGAAATTCCAGCTGCCACCACGCGGACTTGAAAGCACACCGGGCATGCTACTCTTTGATCCGGAAAAACTTGGTTCCGGAGGCTGATAGGCTTTGTGGATTGGCCTGGTTTGCGGAATCGGTCCAAGGTCCGGTCACGGTCGAGGACTCCTGCAACATGCCCTGACCAGTCCAGGAAAGCGTCACGGTGTTCCCGTTGCGGGTGATTGGGTTGAACTTTGGAGGCTCGTCAGGCAAATTGAGCACCCAGCGGACGGCGGCATCGAACATGGCCCAGCCGTTCTCGTTCCAGCTGACGACCATCCCGGGTCCTGCGATGCCAAACTGCACGCGGCGTGCCGGATGGATATAATCCCCGGTGTCAGCGTCGGCCAGCACGCCATACACCGCAGGCGATGTCTCATCGAGCGCGGTCCCGACTGATCCGAAGGCGTAATCGGGAACGGCGTTGCCGGTGTGCCAGGTGCCAGTGGTCGTGCCTTCTTTCACGATGCGGACTGTCCCGGACAAACCGGCGGCGAAAGGAGAGGTCGCATCAGTGATAATGACAGAATACACATTAGCGCCACCGGGCGAAGCCCCTCCCCCCGCTAAGCGCCAGTCGGCGACATTGCCCTGCTCCACATTGATCACGGGGATAGGCAAGCTGTTGTCCCGAACAAAGTTGATATAGGGCCGGGCTCCACCGGAGGAGACGGCCTCTGAGTTCCAGATCATTTTGTACTGCATCAAATAGGCCTTGCCGGCCTCGGGATCAGGATTGCTTGCGCTGTTGGCGGAAACAGTCGCTTCGGGTAGATTGTCAACATCCATGCCGAACCTGGAGGCAAGCCGTTGTGCAATTTGCGTGTCACCGGCACTGAGTCCTACTACGAGCGCTTTCAAACCGGTCTTCGTCTGAAAATTCCAGGATCCAACCGCGCCAGCGTACTCGACCGACACGTTGACGACCTTGGGGGATCCCCAACCGCCTGTGTTCGTGTAGGCAATCGTGGTCTGGTTTCCCACCGTCGAAGTCGAGAACGCGACGGGCGCCCCGTTCACTTTGAGCACAGGAACAGTTGCGCCCAGGTTGACGAGGACCACCCGGATTGGCTCATTCTCGGCTATGCCGCTGCTCGAGATGCCCGGGCTGACCGAATCCACATACGGCCGGCTCGGCACGGTCAAGGCCCGGTAGGCTTTGGCCGCATTGGGAACGAGAGAATCATTCACCAAGGCCCGGTTGTTTTCGTCAGCGGGATCGGCCGTGAAAAACTCGATCTGGCAATCGGCGCTGCCAAAAAGGGTGTGAACAACCCGGAATCCATAAATCCCGGCTTCCTGCACATCCAGCAAGGCGGTTCGAGTCTGGAGGCCGCCGTTGGAGTCGAACCACACCGGGGTTTCCCTGAAGAGGTCACGTGGATCATTGCGATGCATGGCGATCTGTACGGCGTCCAGAGCGCGGGCGCCTATCGTGATGAGGCCCTTGGGAAGTTCGACCCAGGCCACTTCCTCCCAGGCAAAGGCATTGACGTTTTCCGCCAAGGAATAGGTATCGTCCATCCACCCAGGAAGACCGGGATAACGCGTATCGTTATAGCCATTGGCGGAATTGAACAATCCGTCGTCCAAGACGTCGTTTGGAGGAGTCGAGCTGATGCTGTAATTGATGACGTTGGTATTCACGAACGTGCCATCGGCATGGACCGGATTGGGGTTGTCTGGGGCCAGGTGGTCCAAAGTCTGTGCCAGGTTCAGATACGGAGCAGGCGGGGCAAGTGTATTGTCAATCAATTCGTTTCGTAATTGCGCATTAGCGCGGCCGATGGACGCGTTGAATGATTGATTGGCGCGGGCAACGTGAATCTTGCCCACAAACCCGGGCTTCGTGGCGTCGCCCGAGCCGGGCGGATAGGCGTAGCTGGACGGGATGACGGTTTGACCTTGGGTCAGGAGGATGCTGCTCGCCAGGACACCAGCGAGCCATGCGATCACTAGGCCCCGGCTATTAGGATGAGAACCATGGATTTGTGCAGTTTTCATAGTTTTTGTTAGGTGGGATCATTTCTTTGGATTACCGGGTGGTAGCACGCTCAGCAAGCCAGCCAGCGTCTGACTTGCCCACATACAAAAGCCAGGCCAAGTCCATCTGCCTGGTGTTGTTCAGGCAGTGCATGGCTTGGCCTTTAGCTTTGGCCTTGCCCAGAGCGGGGAGAAGCATGTTGGCAAGAATCGCAATGATGGCGATCACGACCAGCAACTCGATCAACGTGAAGCCTCGCTGTGCGGGCGCGTTCGGAGTAACCGGAGCGATGGTGTCCAACTCCAACCCGGCGAGGGCAAACACTGTCTTCATGACTTGAACTTGTTCAACGCCTGCAGGCTCGATTGCACCCCAAGGAGCAAACCAGCCGCCTGCCGTAAACGAGGTTGCGGGTCAGGCTGACATCGCAAGGCAATTCTGTCCATGTGCCTTTCCACATTATTCTTGTGGTTTTGCGGCAGTAGTGGATGCTGGAGCATCTCCCATGAAAAACAGCAAAAGCAAGGGCGCAAATTGCTCGCGGACCGCGGTGGCGCTGCTGATCGAAACTTCGAATGCCTACGCGCGGGAGTTGCTCCACGGCATCCAAACTTACGCGCGCGCGAACCGGCATTGGGCCCTCCACCTCACCGAGCAGGGCCGGGGCGAAACACCGCCCGCATGGCTGCGATCCTGGCGCGGAGACGGCCTGATTGCCCGCGTCGAAACCAAATCCGTCGCCGACGCGGTCCGCCAGGCTGGCGTCCCGGTGGTCAACGTCAGCGCCGCTGAATTGGCGCCGGAGTTTCCTAAGGTTATCAGCGACAGCGCGGCTATCTCGCGCTTGGCGGCGGAGCACCTGCTCGAGCGCGGATTCAGGCACTTTGGTTATTGCGGCGATGGGCGGTTTGCCTGGTCCACGCGTCACGGGGGGAACTTTGTCCGGCATTTAGCGGACGCCGGATTCGAGTGTGCGGTCTTCGACTCGCGGCCCTCGGACGCCGAGGACTGGGAACGCGAACAGCGCAAGCTGGCCCAGTGGATCCGATCTTTGCCTAAACCGGCGGGAGTGATGGCGTGCTACGACATTCGCGGCCAGCAGGTGCTGGACGTGTGCCGCGCCTCCGGCGTGGTGGTGCCGGACGAGGTTGCCGTCATTGGCCAGCACAACGATGAACTCCTGTGCGACCTCTGCGATCCGCCGCTGTCCAGCGTGATTCCCAATGCGCGGCGCGCGGGCTATGAAGCCGCGGCGCTGCTCGACCGGATGATGCGGGGCAAAGCGAAGTCTCCCCAAGGGGTATTGATCGAGCCCGTGGGTGTTCTGACTCGACAAAGCACGGATGTCCTGGCCGTGAGCGATTCCCGGATCTCCGCCGCCGTGCGATTCATCCGGGAACATGCCTGCGAACGCATTGGGGTCGAGGACGCCCGCAAGGTGGCGGCGATGTCTCGCACGCTCTTCGAACGTCGGTTCCGGAGACTGCTGGGGTGTGCGCCTTATGAGCAGATTCTGAAAGTGCGCCTTGCCAAAGCGCGCGAGCTGCTGGCTTTAACGAATCTGACATTGGCGGAAATCTCCGAGCGCGCCGGCTTTTCCAGTCCCGAGTACTTCAGTGCCGCCCTACGCAAACGCCTCAAGACCACCCCCAGCCAACTGCGCCAGCGTCTGCGCCAGGGACATTAACGAGAGCCAGCAGACGGCCAGCAAAACGCCAAGAAGTGTATCAAGGCGTTACTGATTTTTCCGTGGTTCGGCCTCCCTTTTGGCGTCATAAGGGATCAAAGGCTCTGGGTTCGCCACCCGGCCGAGCGGGCGCGATCCGGGCGCCGAGCCGGAGAGACCAAGGTCTCCCTCCATCTGAGCGGCGAGTTGTTCGAGCCGGGCCACGATGGTCGGATGTCGCGCGGCGACATCGGTCGTTTCGCCGACATCGGTCCTGAGGTTGAACAATTGTGGCGCCCGGCGGGCTTGGGCGGCAGATTTCCCAGCATTCTTGGCAGGGGCGTTGGTCAACGAGGCGGGGAGCACCAGCTTCCATTGGAGGTCGCGCACAGCTTCCAACTCGAGGCCGCGGTAGTAATAGAAAACCTCATGTGCCGGTTTGGCGTTCGGTTCACCGGCCAGGAGCGGCCAGAGGTTAGCGCCGTCCAGCTTGCGATCGCTCGGCAGTTTGCCTCCTGCCAGGGCGGTGAACGTCGGGAGGATGTCGAACATTCCGCAAATCGCGTCACTGGCCGTTCCGGCAGGAATGCGGCCCGGCCACCAGACGATGGTGGGGACGCGCATGCCGCCTTCCCAGGTTGAGTTTTTGAAGCCGCGCAGGGGTCGGTTCACCGCCCGTTGCGTGCCCCCATTGTCGCTGGTGAAAATTACTAGCGTGCGGTCGGAGAGGGCGTTTTCGCGGACGGCGTCCAGGACCTTTCCGACGCTCCAGTCCACTTCCTCGACCCAGTCCGAGTAAAGGCCACGGATGGATTTACCCGCCCATTGCTTGCCCGGGTAAATGGGGAAATGAACGGCGTTGTGCGCCAGGTAAAGAAAGAAAGGGGCAGTCTTGTGGGCGGCGATGTATCGCACCGATTCCGTCGTGTAGAGTTCCACGAGCGATTGCTGGTCATCTGGCAGGACGCGTTTGACGACCTGGCTGTTGCGCAGGAGCGGGAGCGGCGGCTGACCCCTGCCTTTGGTTTCAGGCAGCGGTTTGCCGAGATCGCTCTTCACGCCGTCCTCGGCGGGCCCCATGTCGTTCGAGTAAGGCAGACCGAAGTGCAGATCGAAGCCCTGCCGGTTGGGGAGGAATTCCGGCTGATCTCCGAGGTGCCACTTGCCGACGATGGCTGTGGCATACCCCGCGGCTTTCAATACTTCGGCCACCGTGTTCTCTCCGGGCGCCAGGCCGGTCTCACCTGCGGGAAAGAGCACATGAGGAATCGGTAGGGCGCGTTTGGGATAGCAGCCCGTCATCAGGGCGGCGCGCGACGGCGAGCAGACGGGCGCGCCGTAGAAGGAGGTCAGCTTGCGGCCTTCCTTGGCCATACGATCCAGGTTGGGCGTGCGATTGAGCGCAGACCCGAATGGCCCGATGTCCGCATAGCCGAGGTCATCGATGTTGATGACGATGAAGTTGGGCTGAGCCGCGGCAACAAAATGACCGCCCAGTGCGCAAAGGAGCACGACAAGAACGAGCCCTGATCTCATGGTTCGCAGCGACATGCGCTATTGATAGCATCCTTGCGATGCAGACTTCAACGAAGCTTCTTGTCATAATTGGGCAGACGCGGCCATGGACCGAGTGGAGGGGGAAGGGCTGGCGGGATTCATTCGGGCGTAAGCCGGCAACCCGCATCGACGGCCTGGAGCAGCAAGCTAACTATTATTTTAAGGGCAGACCCAAAAAGGATGGTCGGCAGTTCTTATCGGCCGACCCGCTATACCCGGGACGTGCTGCAGGGTCGATTGGTTTTTGATCCATCCTTGGGGAAGGAGGGACGGGCGACAGTGGGATTGCGGGCGTTGTATGTGCCCCGGTTTGTAACCAGGATTCGATTGACGTATTTTGCCGCACAAACACCCCAGGTAGCGGTCGACTGTCGCCGAAGTAAGTGTCATGGGGAGAGATAGATCCGTTTAGAATAGCTCCCTATTGAGTCGTCACGGCCGTTTTTCTGGCCTGTTATTTGCCTGTAACAGACCGAACACATTGGCGGGATTTGAGCATGACAGGCGGTATGTGAGGGATTGAAGTCGTGACGAAGTGCTTGAGAAAACGAGCTTTGGGAGTTCGGACGTGATGCGGAATTGCCTTGCGACCGGTGAAATTGGCGCGCCGAGTTCGGCCCCTACAGGGCGGGGGAGATTGGTTTGGACCGGGTTCCCAGGGCGTTGCCCTGGGCTGGAGGGTTGTTGCGCCTTTGGCGCGAATCATCGGCATGTCACAACCGGTCGAACAATCCGAGGTGAATCGGCCGCAACCCGTTCTTCAGCCCACCGGGTGGCATCCATCATCCTGGGGCAACACCCTGAGAACACGGTCATTCAAACCATCAGCAGCCCTGAAGGGACGACAACCGGAATGAGCCCATTACAGGCAAAAAAGAAGCCCAAAAACAGGCGCTAAGGCCGAAAACTGAATGGCTTTTTCCGCATCCACCTGCCATCAAGTCAGTGGTCTTGGCGACAGTCGGCTGCCGAAGCATTCCAGTCTGTGCGCGGAATTCATTCCGCAGGAATAACTTCCGATAGCCAGTCTGGCGACATTGCTGCCGATTCGGCATCGGGCTTTTTGACAAGGGAGCGGACTGAAGTCCGCAGTCGGCGCCGGTATATAGAGGAATCCGCAGGAGAGAAGACGGGTGCATAACCTCAACAATGCACAAAAACCTCAAAAACACCTTTGTTTTGAGTCTCTTTTGGCCATTGATATGTAGCCCATCTGGCGATCTGCTGAGTCTGCTTCAATTCGGCAAACTCGATTTGAATCGGACCGAATAAATGTATCGTTATTTCGGAGATCCCGGACTAGATTTTGGCCATGTCGCGCGCGGAGTTTGTTCATCTGCATTTGCACACCGAATACTCGCTTCTGGACGGGGCCTGCCGCCTGGACCGTTTGATGGAGAAGGCGAAGGCTCTGGAATTTCCCGCACTGGCCATGACCGATCATGGCGTGATGTTTGGGGCGATCGATTTTTATCGTGCGGCCGGGCAGGCGGGGATTAAGCCGATTATCGGGTGCGAGGTTTATGTGGCGCCGGGGAGCCGGCGAGAGAAGAAAAGCCATGCCGGAGGGAAAGATGTTTATCATCATCTGGTGTTGCTGGCACGGAACGACATTGGCTACCGGAATCTGATTCAGTTGGTCACGCGGGCGCATCTGGAAGGTTTTTATTACAAACCTCGTGTCGACAAGGAGTTGCTGGTTCAGCACCATGAGGGATTGATTGCCTTGTCGGGCTGCCTGGCGGGCGAGATTCCCGAATCGATCCTGAAGGACAACCTGAAAGCGGCCCGCGATGCGGTGGATTGGTATAAGCAGACCTTTGGGATCGATCATTTCTATCTTGAGCTTCAAAATCACGGGATCTCTGAACAGAGGGTGGTAAACCGTCAATTGACGGCCTGGGCAAAGGAGTTCGGATTAAAATTGGTCGCGACCAACGACGTCCATTACTTGGAAAAGAACCATTCGCACGCCCACGACTGCCTGATCTGTATCGGGACGCAGACGACTTTGGAGGATTCCAAGCGCATGCGATACGCTCCCGAGCAGTATCATCTCCGATCGGCCGAGGAGATGAAAGCCCTATTTGCGGAGATCCCCGAGGCGGTGTTCAACACCCTGGAAGTGGCCGAGAAATGCGATCTCAAGATTGAGTTTAACCGTTTGCACTACCCGAATTTCGAACCCCCGGCAGCCTACGACCGATTGGGATACCTTCGGCATTTGCTGGTCGAGGGGCTGGAGCGGCGATATGGGATCTGGGCGCGGTCCACCGAGGAAGGCATCATGGCGGAGAGAGTGGTGGATGCGAGGATTTTGCCGACGTATCAGGCGTTGTCTGGCGGCGGGGAGGGGGTTAAGGCCGATGCTGGGAATTCCAGCGACCTAGAAAATCCGGCGGTGTCGGCTGCGGTCCAGGGCATCCTAGACCGGCTGGGCATGGAGTTGAAGGTCATCGAGAAGACCGGTTTTGTCAGTTACTTTTTAATTGTGGGAGATTTTGTTCGGTATGGTCGCAGCGTCGGAGTGTCTTGTGTGGCCCGCGGTTCCGCCGCCGGCTCGTTGGTGACCTTTTTGCTGGAGATATCGAATGTCGATCCCATCCGTTACGGTCTGTTATTTGAACGCTTCCTGAATCCGGAACGCGTCAATCCTCCTGATATCGACATTGATTTTGCCGATGACCGGCGTGGGGATGTGATCGAGTATGTGCGGCAGAAGTATGGCCGGGAATCGGTGGCCCAGATTGTGACCTTTGGAACGATGGGGGCGAAGTCCGTGGTGCGGGACGTCGGGAGGGTGATGGGATTGGCTTACGGAGACTGCGATCGCCTGGCCAAGATGATCCCGAATGAACTCAAGATGGACCTGACCAAGGCCCTGCAACAATCGCCCGATCTCAAGAAGGCTTATGACACCGAGGAGATCACTCACGAGCTGATCGACACGGCATTTGTCCTGGAGGACCTGACCCGGAACGCCTCGGTGCACGCGGCCGGCGTGGTGATTGGGGATCAGCCCCTGATCCATCTGCTGCCGTTGAAGCAGGACGAGGATGGCGCCATCGTGACCCAATATGCCATGGGACCGGTGGGAGATCTAGGATTGTTGAAGATGGATTTTCTCGGGCTCAAGACCCTGACCGTTATTCGGAACACGTGTGAATTGGTCAAGGCGGTCCGAGGCATCGACGTGCCGATTCATCAGTTACCCTTGGACGACGCCAAGACCTACGACCTGCTCAACAAAGGGCTGACGGTGGGCGTGTTCCAGTTGGAATCGGGTGGGATGCGCGATCTGTGCCGGAAGTTCCAGATCAGTTCGATCGAACACATCACGGCGTTGGTGGCCCTTTACCGTCCGGGTCCCATGGATTTGATCCCGGATTTTATCAAGCGCCGTCACGGAGAAGTCCGGATCGAGTATGAGCATCCCCTGTTGGAGCGGATCTGCCGGGAAACGTATGGGATCATGGTCTACCAGGAGCAGGTGATGCAAGCCGCGCAGGTCCTGGCGGGTTACACTTTGGGAGGAGCGGACTTGCTCCGGCGGGCCATGGGCAAGAAGAAGGTCGAGGAGATGCAGAAACAGAGGGCGCAGTTCGTGCAAGGCTGTGCCGAGAAGAATCAGATTCCCGCTGCTCAGGCGAATGAGATTTTTGACCTGCTCGAAAAGTTCGCCGGTTACGGTTTTAACAAATCCCATGCCGCCGCCTATGCGATTGTGGCCTACCAAACCGCTTACCTGAAGGCGAATTATCCGGTGGAATTCCTCAGCGCCATGATGACCAACGACATGGGGGATACCGACAAGGTCAGCATCCTCATTCAGGAAGCGCGTGCTTTTGACGTGGATGTCCTTCCGCCCGACATCAACGAGAGCGAGGCCGGTTTTGCGCCCGCTCCCGATCGGCGGGCCATTCGTTTTGGCCTTGCAGCCATCAAAGGAGTGGGCATGGTGGCGGTCGAAAGCATCCGGGAAGCCCGCCGTCAGGGAGGACGGTTTCAATCGCTGGACGACTTGTGTGAGCGGGTCGAGACACGAACCGTCAATCGCAAGGTTCTGGAGGCCCTGATCAAGTCTGGCGCCTGTGACGCATTTCAGGTGACCCGGGCCTCGTTGTATGCGCAGATTGATCGCGCCCTGGCGCGCGCCGCCCGGACCGTCCAGGACAAGTTGAGCGGGCAGGGATCGTTTTTTGGACTTTTTGAAAGCAAAGAACCGCTGCAGAAGGACCATTTGATCGCCTTGCCCGAGTGGCCGCAGAGCGAACGTCTGGCGGCTGAGAAGGAGTTGCTCGGTTTCTACGTGACCGGCCACCCGGTCATGCCGTTCCTGCCGCTGATTGAGCGTTATGCCTTGAAGAAGACGAGCGAGCTGTCCTCTCTGCCGAATCGGTCTATGACTCGCATTGGCGGCCTGATCACCGCGGTTCAAGTGGGGGTTTCCAAAAAGAACGGGAAGTCTTACCTGATGGCCACCCTGGAGGACCTCGAGGGCACCGTCTCCGTGCTATGTTTCCAGGAAAACTTCGAAAAAATGAAGGCGGTCCTCACACCAGGCCAGGCGGTTTTGATAACGGCCGAAGTGAATTCAGGAGAGGACAAGCCCAAGCTGTTTCCCCAGGAGGCGGTCCTCCTCGAGGAAGCCCCCGCTCGTTACACCCGTCAGGTTCATTTTCGACTGCGCCTGGCCGATGTGACCGAGGCGGATCTGGATGAGGCGCGCAATATTGCCCTGGCGCATCCGGGAAAATGCCCGCTTTTTCTCTGCCTCATTCGGCCGGATGGGATCACGGTATTTATTGAAACCAACGAAAAATACGCGGTCCAACCCTCCATTTCGTTGCAGCAGGCTCTGGAGGAGCGATTTGGCGCGAACTCCTATTATCCCAAAGTGGATATGAGCCTGCCGGAGAAGGCCCCTCGCAAATGGCCGCGAAAGACTCCAGGACAAAATGGCGAATCCTAACGAGACTGCGCCACAAACCAACCCTTGGCGCGACGGCACAAATCCTGCGGTAATTTGAGAGTTGCTTTTTTCGAGGCGTGCGATTCACTGGGCGTTGCGAAAACTTGAAGTTATGACAATCTGGATATTTGCGATTTTGGTATTGGCCTTGGGTGGAGCGATTGGATTTGCCCTGGGGGCCATTCGGGCCTTGGTCTGTTTTGTTGGATTGTTTCTGGGGGCCTTATTGGCGGTCCCAATCGGGATGTTGCTCGGGCCGCTGATTGGTTTGATTGGCCTGGCCAATCCGGTTTGGGCGATGGTGCTTCCGCCCTTGGTTTTTCTGTTGATTGTGGGGTTGGTTTTCCTGGGGATCAGCTTTTTTGTTCACCGCCCCATCGAGACGCATTATCGGTACAAAGCCGACGATTTCCATCGCCGCGCCTGGGAACGGATGAATCAGCGTCTGGGGATTGTTCCGGGCCTGTTGTCGGCTCTGATCTTGCTTTTGGTTACAGGCGTATTCATCTATGTGGCCGGATATGTGACCGTGGCTTTTGCCCAGGAGGAGGGCGAGCCTTTCAGCGTGCGGATGCTGAACACGATGCGCAAAGACATGGTAAGCAGTGGATTTGATCGCGTCATCGCCCCGCTGGATCCGGCGCCGGCCAAGTTTTACGAAGTTGTCGACCTGGGGGGATTCATTTACTGGAATCTGCCTAAGATTCGCGAGCGCATGGCGAATTACCCCGTCTTCTACTCCATGCTGAACAATGCCGACGTTCAGGCATTTTTGGAGGACAAAGAGTATCAGGAAATGCTGAACAGGAAGGCTTCTTTTACCGAACTCTTTCAGAATCCAAAAACTGCAGCTATGGTCGTCGGTTTGCCGGCATTGCCTGAGATCCAGAATTTGGACCTTAAGGATTTACGGGCCTATCTCGAGAGTGGCAAGTCGTCGAAATTCGACCCTTTGCAGATCCTGGGCACGTGGGAATTGGATGTGGAACAGGTAATCGTGCAGACAAAAAAAGCGAAGCCTGACATTACCAGTTCCCAAATGGCCGCCTTAAAGAAGGTGCTTTTGACCGTGGCCAGCGGGATCAATATCAAGGCGTATTACGACAACCGCCTGGCGTTTTCGATCCAGCCGGTGATTGGGGACTGGGAGCAGATGAAAAAGGCCGCCGCGGCCCTGTCGGCGCCTCCGCCTCCTCCTCCGACGGCTGTCCAGGAGGAACCGGGGATGCGGGGCATCCGTCCAGAGGATCGCATGCGCTATGGCATGGGAGGACGAAGGGCGCGACAGGATGAACCTCAGGAGGCTCCCGCCGAAGCGGCGGCGCCTGTCAAACTCGATCCTGTGGTGATTCAGGGCACCTGGGAAGGCGAAGACGATCGATACACGATCAAACTGCAGGATCCCAAAGGCAACGCCCAGGAGATGGTCACAAGGATTGTTGCGGATGAAATGGTCATCAGTTACGGCAGGCAGAAGCTGGTGTTTGTGAAGCAGTAATCGATGGCGTGTGGGCTTCCGATGGGCCAGGAGCGTTTCGCCCGCCACGGTGCGCGTCACTGTTTGGGAAACCGCCATCGCAGTTCCCGAATGGCGGATTTCCGAGAATCGGCGGCGTGAACCAGATTGAGTCTGGCGCGATTCTCTTTATCGGTTGCGACCAGGCTATCCGAGCTGAAATCGCCCCGAATGGTTCCTGGAGGGGCAGAGGAAGGATCGGTGGGACCCAGCAGGATCCGGGCCCTAAGGATGGCGTTGGATCCGGTGAGAACGCAGGCTACGATGGGTTTGCCGGTGAGATAACGGACGCTTCTCTGGAAAGCGCGGGGATTATGCCGATCCAAAAGGGTTGCTGCGTTTCCCCGCGATCGCGACGTTGGGATTCGCGAGAAGCGTGGTATTTTAATCGGGTGTTTTGAGCCCAAATCGAACGGATGGGGATCATGACAACGCGAGAGTTCAAGCTTCTGGTCAATGGCCGGGCGCAGACCGTGACGACGTCGCCGGATCGTCCCTTGGTGGAGGTCTTGCGTGAAGAATTGAATCTGACTGGGACCAAGGTGGGATGCATGGAAGGCCAGTGTGGCGCCTGCACCATCCTGCTGGACAACGAACCGGTTCTTTCCTGTTTGATGACGGTTTCGGATGTGGGCAACAGGAGCATTCGAACCATCGAAGGCCTGGCCGATGGGGAACACCTGCACCCGGTGCAGGAGGCTTTTCTGAAGGAGCAGGCCTTTCAATGCGGCCAATGCACCCCGGGCATGATTTTGGAGACCGTGGCTTTGCTCAGAAAAAAGCCACGTCCCAGTGATCAGGAGATTGCCGCTTCTCTCGATGGGCATCTTTGTCGTTGTTGCGGGTATCCGCGGATTATTTCGGCGGTGCATCGAGCCGCGCAGCGGCTGGAATCCGGGGGTGTGTCATGAAAGAAAAGACACAAGCCCGTCGGGCGTGGGAGATGACTGGGAGCGATTCGGGCGGAGAGGAGGTCTGCTCCGGTCAGGTGAGTCGTCGTGAGTTTGTCGTCAGTTTGGGAGCGGGTCTGCTCGTAACGGTTTGTGAGCCGAGCCTGAGGGCCCAGTCGAGTCGTGGAAGGGATTCCAGGCGACAGGCGATTTCGGCGCGGGTGCACATCAGCGATCGTGGCGGTATAACTGTCATGACCGGCAAGATCGAGATGGGACAGGGCGCCCGCGCGGAGCTGACCCAGGCTGCGGCGGAGGAACTGGCGGTGGTGCCGGAGCAGATCCAGCTGATCATGGGCGACACGGATCTGACCCCCGACGACGGGATCACGGCCGGAAGCCGCACCACGCCTTCGACCGTGCCCGCGGTACGGCAAGGGACAGCGGCAGCCCGGGAGTTGCTGGTGAAGCTGGCGGCGCGCCGATGGCAGGTCGGGGCGACCGAGCTGCAGGTGAAATCGGGCAAGGTCATGCATCCGTCCACGGGCCGGGAAGCGACTTACGGAGACCTCGTCAAGGACGATTCGGCGCGGGAAGACTTTGATGCCCCTGTTCCGACGGAGGTCACGCTTGTGGCCGTGAAGGACTGGAAGACGATGGGGACGTCCTTGCCGCGTCCCAACGGGCTGGACATTGTGACGGGGCGGCATCTTTATCCTTCCGATTTGCGGCGCAAAGGCATGTTGCACGGCCAGGTTTTGAGGCCTCCGAGTTTTGGCGCCCGGTTGACGTTTGTTGACCTCTCGCCTGGCGAAGCGATGCCAGGAGTGGTCGTCATCAAGGAGGGAGAATTTGTTGGGGTTGCGGCGCCGAGCAGCCATGAGGCCCGTGCCGCCATCGAGGCGATTTCGCGGACCGCCCGATGGGAATCCAAGGCCCAGCCCTCAAGCAAAGAAGTTTTCGATTATCTCCGCAACCAGGCGCGCACCCCGGAAGAGTTGAGGTTCTCCGGTCCATCGAAGCCTGCGGGGACAAAACAACTCCTGCATCGGACGTATCGCACCGCCTATATCCAGCATGCCCCGATGGAGCCCCGGGCGGCGTTGGCTGAATGGGAGGGGACGAACCTGACCGTGCATACCGGCACGCAGAATCCTTTTGGATATCGTTCGGAAATTGCGGCGGCCTTGGGCTTATCGAGAGATCAGGTTCGGGTGGTTGTGCCCGATTTTGGCGGGGGATTTGGCGGCAAGCACACGGCCGAAACCGCGATCGAAGCGGCTCGTTTGGCGCGAGGCGCCCGCCGTCCGGTGCTGGTGCGCTGGAGCCGGGCCGAGGAGTTTACGTGGGCCTACTTCCGTCCGGCCGCCCTGATCGAGGCCGAAGCGGGTTTGGATCAGGAGGGCCGCGTCTTGACGTGGCGTTTTGTAAACATCAACTCGGGCCAGGCGGCGGTGGATTCTCCTTATCAGATTCCGTCGCAGCGCTGTCGTTTTGTGGCCTCGAATTCGCCTTTGCGCCAGGGTTCATATCGCACGCTGGCGGCTACCGCCAATGTTTTTGCCCGCGAGACCTTAATGGATGAACTCGCGCACGAGGCCAAACGGGATCCTCTCGAATTCCGGCTGGCGCACCTGGATAATCCCCGGTTGCGAGCAGTGCTGGAGGCGGCGGCGAATCGATTCGGCTGGAAGGAACGCCTTCGACGAACCGGATCGTCGGTCGGTATTGGGCTGGCCTGCGGCACAGAGAAAGGATCTTTCCTGGCCACGTGCGTCGAGGTTCATGTCGATGCGGGCCGACGGGATTTTCGGATCGAGGAAATCCTGGCCGCCTTTGAGTGCGGGGCCAAAATCAATCCGGATAATCTCATGGCTCAGGCTAAAAGCTGCATTCTGATGGGCTTGGGCGGCGCCCTCTGGGAGGAGATGGAATTCAGTGAGGGACGGATTCTAAACGCGAGTTTTGGCCGTTACCGGGTACCCCGCTTTAAAGATGTGCCGCGGCTGGAAGTGCATTTGCTCGACCGCCCGGACCTGTCATCGGTGGGGGCTGGCGAGACGCCCATCCTGGGGATCGCGCCGGCGATTGGCAACGCGCTGTTTCATGCGACCGGAATTCGGATTCGTCAAATGCCCATCATGCCCGCCTGGAAATCCCAGGCCAAAGGGTGATTCCTAACCCGGAACCACAAATCAAAGGACTTAACGGCGAATCGATGCCAATCAACGCGAATCATGGCAGGCCAAACACGAAGTTGCTGAAGGGTTGGGAACATCGATGGAATGTCTGGGATTTTCAAACAGGCTCTTAGGCTTTTGTTCGCGTCTATTGGCGATAATTCGCGGTATTGGGCGTGCTGGAAAGGCATATCTTGCCAATGGCACGGTCTGAGCGGTCAGCAGTTCTGCCCATGAACTTCGGAGGGACGAGCGCCCCGAGTCCACAAACTCGGATTCCAGGGCCTCGTGGAACTCGGCCCTCCGAAACGAGCGGTTCATGGGCAGAATTGCTGCTGAGCGGCAAAGCGCTTTTATGAACAATGGACTCGATTCGTCGTCTTTACCTCCGGAACCGGCCAGCCGTGTCAAGACGGAGGGCTATCATATGGATGCGGCCGAGTTTCGCCGCCAGGGACACCAGGTCATCGACTGGATTGCGGATTATTATCAGCAGGTGGAGAAGTTGCCGGTTCTTTCCTCGATCGAACCGGGCCGTATTCGGGCCGCCTTGCCGGAGCAGCCGCCGGGAGAGGCAGAACCGTTTGAGCGGTTTCTGTCCGATCTTGATCAGATTATTATGCCGGGGATCACGCATTGGCAGTCGCCAAATTTCTTTGCTTTTTTCCCTGCGAACACTTCGGGGCCGAGCATCCTGGGCGATCTGGTATGCTCGGGTCTTGGAGTGCAGGGCATGCTTTGGGCCACAAGTCCCGCGTGCACCGAGCTGGAAACCCATGTGCTCGATTGGATGGCGGATATGCTGGCTCTCCCGCCTCAGTTCAAATCCGGCGGCGACGGGGGCGGGGTGATTCAGGACAGCGCCTCCAGCGCGGCATTATGCGCCATCCTGGCTGCCCGGGAACGCGCGACCGGTTTTCAATCTCGGGAGAAGGGAGTGGACGCGCGTCTGGTGGCCTATGCGTCATCGCAGACGCATTCCTCGGTCGAGAAAGCGATCATGATTGCTGGAATAGGACGGGAGCGATTGCGGTTGATCGAGGTCGACGATCGATACGCCATGCGGCCGGATCGATTGACGGACCAGGTGGAACAGGATCTGGCCGCCGGTTTGAAGCCGTTTTTCGTCTGTGGCACGGTGGGGACCACCTCTTCCAACGCGATGGATCCTCTACCGGAAATCGGGGCCATCAGCCGCCGGCACGGCCTCTGGTTGCATGTCGACGGCGCGATGTGCGGGACGGCGGCGCTTTGCCCTGAGTTCCGATTCATCCACCGGGGATTGGAACTGGCCGACAGCTACTGCTTCAATCCCCACAAGTGGATGTTCACCGGATTCGACTGCGACTGTTTTTATGTGGCGGATCGCGCCGCCTTGATTCGGGCCTTGACCATTCTGCCCGAATATTTGCGCAACCGGGCGACGGAATCCGGCGCGGTCATTGATTATCGGGACTGGCAGGTTCCTTTGGGCCGCCGGTTTCGTTCGATCAAACTCTGGTGGGTCATTCGCTATTACGGGGTGGCGGGTCTTCAATACCATGTGCGCGAGCATGTGCGATTGGCCCGGGAGTTGGCCCGGGAGATTCAGGCTTCAGCCGATTTCGAGCTGGTGCTGCCGCCTCCGCTCAATCTCATCTGTTTTCGGCATCGGGCGGGTGACGAATTCAACAGGAGATTGCTGGAAGCCCTCAACCGCAGCGGGCGGATTTACCTCACGCACACGCTGCTCAAGGAACGGTTTGTCCTCCGGCTGTGTGTTGGGCAAACACAGACTCGGGAACCTCACGTGCGCGAAGCCTGGGATTTGATCCGGCAGACCGCCCGCGCCCTCTCATGAAGGAGGATTGGCCGTCCCATGATCCTCCGAAGAGTCATGGGGTGGATCCCGCATCTCCAGACTGCGGAAGAAATGGTTTGAGAACGGGATCCTTTTTCATGGCTTCGTAAAGGTTGTGGGAGACCGGATGTGGATGGCCGTTGAGATAGACTTTATGTCCTTCCGGCCAGAGCCGGGCCTCGAGGAAAAAGACGAGGGCCAGCCAGCGCCCGGACGAAGCCTGGTAAGGGCGCAGCAGGACTGGCGAGGCAAAATGGCCGGATCGATCCGGCCGATCGGGCCGTCGGGCCAGCCACTCGACCGAACGCCCGTCGTGGTAATCCTGGCGCAAGGGCAGTCCTAAAGCGGCCCGGTAGACCGGACCGTCGTGACGTTTCAAGCCCGCATCGTGATCCGGGCGGGTCCAACGCAAGGCGGGCTCGAAGGTGTTCAAGTGGTTTGGGCTGCGGCCGTAGTTTCGCCATTTTCGAAGCCACTGGGCCAGGACCACGATGGCCTGGGAGGCATCACGGGCTGGCAGGTGCTTTACAATAATCCGGTCCTTCCAGTTAAAGCGTTCGAGGGCGGCCTGAAGGGCGGGGGCGGAATCCTGGTAACCCAGGGCGCCAAAGGCCCGCCGCGATCGGAATCCGAGCGATCCCCAATGCCCGAAAACGTGGAGAAGCGCATGGAGGTCTTCCCACAGATCTCCTGGGCCGCGCCAATGGTAATCGAGATGGAATGCGGGCAGAGTTACCCCGGAGAAACCGGCCCGGGGCCTGCGCTGCAAGGGATGAAGAAAGTAGTTGGCGGCGGGTCCCGCCTGGTTTTGAACAGCCTCTGCGGTGAGAGCCATGCGGGTGGTGAGTTGTCCCCCCGTTGGGACCGATAGGCGGAGGACCAAGGGACTGGCGTGGCGATGCGGGGCGGGTCCTCCGCCAAATACCAGAGACTCCTGCTGGAGCAACGGCAGGGCCTCGAGCGATCTGAAACCGCCCAAGATTCTGAACCACCAGCGCAATTGGCCGCGGATTGCCGGGACACGAATCTCCGCCTCCTGGTCCGGACGGGTTCCCCCGGCAAAACAGGGTGTCAGCAGTCGCAGCTTGAGGCAGCCGGTGTTCATGGCATTTTCCCGAGATCGCGATCGAGGCTGAAAGCGCGAATGGCATGTTCAACCTGGGCCCATTGTCCTCCTCGACGTCCCCTTTGCTTGATCCCCTCCCAGAATTGGATTTGGCTGCCTTGCAGCAGTTCAACGATGGCTGACTTTTCGTCGAGGGACAGGGATCGGAAGTTTTGCAGTTTACCCCAGAACTGGCTGTCATTGACTGTTGATTCCAGAGTTAAGGATTCCTGGGTGGGGGCGGGCACGGCCGGATGAACGGAAGGCTGCTCGGACGTCGAGGGCGTTTTTAAAAGGGTCTTTGATTCGTCATCCGTCTGGATTTGAACGGCTTGGCGCAGGAGATCTTGGACTCGGACAAAATCCTCGCGATAATGCGTTTGCAGGGCTTCAGATGTTTCGAACCAGCCGTAACCGGAGGACTTTCGCGCTCCCAAGCCGACGTGGTTTAATCCACGGCCCAGCCATTCGCGCGCCAGTTTGTGAAATCGGCTTTTGCCGGGAACCGCAAAGGCAAAGACCTGACCGGGAGTGATAACCGGATACAGACGGGGAATTGCCCGCTCGGTATCGGGCGCCTGGGCATAGGCCGGATCTCCCCGGTAATACCGCGAATGATGAGGCGTGATAATCTCGATGGCCAAGTCGGCTTGGGTGGCATCCCAGGCAAAGGCAGAAAGAAAACAGGCCCGCCCAGCTGCGCGGGCGAGTCGCTGAGGGCATTGCTGAGCCGAGAAAGCCTCGTTGGGATAGAGGTTTTGCCAGAGAATTTCCTGAGCTTTTGAGCAAATGTCTCGTCGTTCAGCCTGAGGCAGAAGCGCTAACAGACTGCCCGTTATGTTATCCGCCGAGGACGAAGGCGATACTTCCGGGACCGGCGAAAGCGACCAGTCCCGCCATGACCAGCCGAATACCATGGCGATGTCGGCCAGGAACCGTGCCTTGTCAGGGAGATTTTCAATGGGGCTCAACAGTTCAAAGGCCATCTGGCGGGCACAGCCTTTGACAGTCCGGCCGGGCAGGAGGGGGCGATTGCTCAATCGGTCCAGCAACAAGCCGCCCGAGTCTGCCGTGTCCGTTGAGAGATGCAACGAAAGCCGGCTCATCAACCGGGCGAATACGACTTGGTCCGGGGTCAGGTCCAAGTCAATCGTCAGAAACTGGCGCCAGGCATCATTCCAGCAGGAAACCGGCTTGAGTTGGAGAATCCGATCCAACAATCCTCCCTGTTCCTGCCAGTTGTGGGCGACTGTTTCCCGACGATCCAATAGAAAGGAGCGGTTCTCATTCAACACCCCGTTTCTGCCCAGGGCGTGTTCGGTGTCTTTGGATAATGGGATCGGCATGACTGGACGATGACTGCGTTCAACGAGGACAAGTGCGCTTGAGAAAACCGAGGTAATTCAGGCTTTCGATGGTGGCCGGCAGCAGCATCACCGACGAGCCGGCGGTGAGCCCCCGCAGGAGATCCTCCAGAGACCGCACCGGGAAGGATAAAAGACCGATTTCGCGTGAAATCAGGTGCCGTCCGATCTCAAGCAACAGGACCTCTTCGAATGTGGATTGGCTGCCGCCGCCGTTCCGGCGAATTTCATGAAGGGACGCCGTGACCGAAAGGAGTCCCCGCCGGTGGATGGCGGCGCACAACTTTCGAAGGGATGCCTCGATCTGTTCGCCTCGGGGGGCATGGCGCCCCAGGTCATGCCAAAACCGCTCGGCAGCCGAGGCGCGCTGGTGATTCAGGCTTTTCATGATCTCTCGATGGCATTTTTCACCTCGACCCGGCAGAATCCCAGACCCGTGCTGGCATCACCCCCAAACTGAAAAATGCGTCGGTGCAAACGGGATTGGATGATTTGAAGCGGGTTCGTCTGATCTCCGGGTGAGGCGGCGCTTCGATAGGCAAGCGAGTGGATCGAGGCAAAAAAGAGGGTTTCGGCTGGAACGTTTTCCTGGCTATACGTTTCTCCGGGCCGGGTGGCCCCGGTTTGGGGATCGATCGTTGTGTGCGGCATGACTTCGCAAGCTAATCGGGTGAGTGCGCTCAAAATGCCATCGTTCACCACAATTAATCGCGTGGAAACCTCCTGCCACACAACATCCGTGATGAGCAATCCCTGGAAAAAATCGCCCAGCGAGACGGATCCAGATTCCGTCTTGGTCGATGGAGGGGGGGCCTTGGACGTTGCCGGCAGATCACCGGCGTGAAGGAACGTGTATTCTTCAAGCACGACTTTGGCCTCATGTCCAAGCGCCACGGTCACAGGACTGGAACGCGAAAACAAAGCCTGGTCGTCTCTGAGGGCAAGAGAGGGGAGCAAATCGGCGGGCATGCCGCCATCCCGAACCAGTCGACGCAACGCCAGCGGACTGGTGATCCAGGCAAAGGCGCCACGCGCTGATCGCACAGGAAAGGCCAGGAGTTTGGCCTCGGTAAATTGGATGCAGCCCGGGGCCGAGGCTCCAGGTTGATTCTTGCCAAAGAACCGGAGGCCTTCCTCGGTTCGCGATCCGGTCGCCGCCTGCGTCCATTCCTGGGCGAAGCGACTCTTCAAGGTCGATCCTGGCAAGATGGGAAATCCAGTGTGCCGTTCCCGAAGTATGGGCTGATCGAGGGTCGCGTCGACCGCGCTGGTTCCGATATGCAGCGGAGTCTGTGTGATAATAAAAGCCAATTTGTGCATAACGAAGTCTGGAAAACCCATTCAATCACCTTTGAGGCTTTATGGAAAGTCCCGACCTCAGGAATCACTCAGATTTGAGATCAAATTTGGGGTTCCTGCTGCCGGTTCTGGCGATGTGTTCGACGTTCCAACGGCTTATGGCAAGGCCTCAAGCCGGTAATAACGGGCCGATTCATGGGGGGCTGGGTCGATGAACTGAATAAAATCGTCCAGCGCCAACTCGCTGGGGCGCACCGGAGTCCAGACTCCCTGCGCGCCATCGCCGCGGCTTAACAGCCGATAACGTTTTCCGGGCCGCGCGGCGGCATGCAATTCCATGCCCAGATCGGTTTTCCTGATGCGATCGATCCTGAGACAGGAATGGGGATCTGTCGGATCCGTGCCGGACCAGAATTCGGCAAAATTCGGAAATCCGTCCTGATCCGGATCGGCCTCAGGATGGGCTTCCGCAGCGGTGAACAAGGGGAAATACTGCCTCTGAAACCGGTCATCCAGGCCATCGAAGTTATCGTCAGGAGAAGAGGGCAGGATCTCCACGAAACCGTTCGCATACGCCCGATCTGAGCCGCGGGTCAGCCGCAGGGTGCGCAATCCCGGCGTGGCATTGCTGGCCACAGTGACGGTGGTCGAGACCATGTTGAGCCCGGTAAACGCCGCAGGCTGAAACAACGTCGGACCGAGGGTCAAACCATCGCCATCGATGGAAAGGATCGCCCCACTGACAGGCAAATTCGGCCCGTACACCCCTATGTAAACGTTCCGGGTTCCCAGAACGAGGCTCGCCGGCGCGTTAATCACGCGCCAATAAGTTGAATTGGTCGTGGGAGGACGAATCCGCGAAATGCGAAAGGAAGGTTCGCCTTCTTCGACATGAAGGGCCAGAGTTTTGGAAATGCCTGCAATCAGGTTGACCATCAGGTTGGTGGTGGGGCGGAAATCGGTGGCCGGGATGAAGGTCGGATTCGAGGTGATGTCTCGGCCTCGCAGCAGAGCGGAGGATGCCTGGGCCGGATCCAGGGGGCACACGCGCACCGCATGGGTGCCCGGGGGCAGGGCGGGCAACAGGTATTGGCCATTCATTTGGCTCACGGTTCCCTGGATCACGTTGCCGGTTTGATCTTCCACAATGACCACCGCCCCTGCAACGCCGCGACCGTTCCGCAGGATTGTTCCCTGCAAACAACTGAAATCAGCGGCGACAGAGGCATCCGGATAAAGGTGCCGGACCGCGCAGATTTCGTCCGAAGCCAGACCCACTTGAGCGTTAATGCCTCCCAGACTCCGGGCGAGCATCGTGGCGCCCCCGACCGGGGAATGGTCCAGGCCGATCCAATGTCCAATTTCATGGAGCACCACGCCTTCAATAAACCGGCTCTCCGAATCGTCCCGGTCAAAATCGCAAAACCATGGAAACTCGACTCCGTTTAAGACGATGTCGGCTTCCAGGAGTGTGTGATCGCTTGAATATCGGTAATAGGTGTATCCCAGGGCTCCGCTAATGTCGTCCAGCCCCCCATTGACGAGAGTGACTCGCTTGGCCCAAAAAACGACATTCGTATGGTCGTTGACATTGACATCGACGGGAGGAGCGATCAGTCCACCTTCCTCAAAACGCAGCCGGGTGCGACCCACCGACTCCCACTGCGCAAAACAGGCTCGAACCGCATTCAATTCCGCGTCAAGGTTCACTCCGCTGAAACCGTCCGATCCGATATAAAAACGAATGGCCTTGGTCCGGGGATTGACCGAATTGGTATGGATTGCCGGAGAGGATTTGTCGAGGTTCCATCGGCAGATTTGTCCGGCATCATTATAGCGGAAGACTCCGCCGTATGCCTCCAGCCAGCTTCCCAGAAAGATGAAAAGGCCTGTCGCGACGAGTCTCATCGAGTGGCCTCCCGCACCAGACGCCTGAGCTCCGTTAGGGACAAGGCCATGGAATCACCAGGCCGGACAGCGATTTTCGGGCTCAGAACACCTGATGTTGCGGTGGATCCCTTAACTTCCAAGAGGGTGGGGTGGGCTTGAGGGATCACCGAGAATTTGCCTTGAGCCAATCCGACCGTCACTCCCTCTCCGCGTTGATTCCAGACGACGAAAGCGACCACTTCCTCGCCGACATTGTATTGAACCTGCCCGGTGGTCCGGGCGGTTTCTCCCTGCCATTCGCCACCGCTGTGCACAATGTTGAGTTCGCCAAGGTCTGTTCGGCCTTTCCAGACCTCGAGAATCCGCAACTCGATCCTTGTATAAATCCTTCCGGCTTCATCCTTGCGGCAGCTCTTCCCTGTGACTTGCCCGTGGACAACAGCATCGGCGCGCTGGATCAACGGGCCGATTTCGAGAGGGAATCCCTGCCAGGCGCCGCCGTACGGAATGGGGAGGAGGCAGATCGCCAGGATTCCCGCCCAAGTTGACAACAGTTTCATCTCAGATTTCTACTCCACAGGCTTGACAGGCGCAAGCCAAGTTGGTTTTGTTACACGATATGCATGCGGGGCTGATCACGAGGGCTTTTAAGAATCTGAAACGTCATCCGTAGAACCCGGCAGGGAAGTCGGGTTACGGAACGCAGGCCCGTTTTCCGTTCGCAGGCGTATCCTTCCTCCAACCACGATCCCAACCAATCGATATTTTTATTTAATTGATCAACTATGAGTTTTACCACCCTACCAGCCTCGATCACTGCCCCTCAAGGCTTCCGAGCCGCGGGCGTCGTTTGCGGCATTAAGCGCCTGGGAACGGGCAAAGGTTCCAACAAAGGACCCAAGCGTGATCTGGCATTGCTCGTCTCAGACCTCCCGGCGGCTGTGGCCGGCATGTTTACCACCAACCAGGTGGCGGCGGCCCCCGTCAAGTTGAGCATTCCCAGGGCGCGCCAGGCTTTTGCTCGGGCGGTCGTGATGAACTCCGGAAACGCCAACGCCTGCACAGGAGCGGCGGGCATGCGGGATGCCCGAGAAATGACGAAACTGGTTGCCGATCAGCTCGATTTGACGGAGCGGAGTGTTTTGGTCTGTTCCACCGGCCGGATTGGCGTGCCCATGCCGATGCCCAGAATCAAGCGGGGCATTCTGGCGGCCGCCGCACATCTGGCTGCGTCTCCCGAGAATGGGCACCAGGTGGCCGAAGCCATCATGACGAGTGACACCCGGCCCAAGGAAATTGCCGTGGAACTGGTGTTGGCCAAACAACGTGTGCGCATCGCCGGAGTCGCGAAAGGAGCGGGGATGATTCAGCCGGGAATGAGTCTCAGCGGCGTGCGGCCGGCGGCGCGTCCGCTTCATGCCACCATGCTGGCGGTCTTAACCTCCGATGCCGCTGTCGAGTCCCGGGCCCTGAAATCGTCGCTGGCCGAGGCCGTTGCCAATAGCTTTAACCGGATCACCGTCGACGGGGATATGAGCACCAACGACACCGTGATCCTCCTGGCCAACGGCATGGCTCGCAACCCTGTCCTGACCTTGAATCCGTCGTCGCGCCCTCTGCTGCGCAAGTTTCAGGAGGCCTTGAACCATGTGGCGTTGGAACTCGCCAAGATGATCGTGCGCGATGGCGAAGGCATTTCGCGGTTCGTGACTGTCAGGGTCAGTGGCGCGCGCAACTTCACGGATGCGGATGCGGCCGCGCGAGCTGTGGCCAACAGCGCCCTTGTCAAGACGAGTTGGTGCGGGGGCGATCCCAACTGGGGTCGAATCCTCGATGCCCTCGGCTATTCCCAGGCGCGGGTCAACGAGGAGAAAGTGGATATTGCCTACAGTCCGCCGGGTAGTTCGCAACGGATTTACGCGGTCCAGGGCGGCCGGCCAGCCCGGACCCCATTCCGCCGTTTGTGCGCCGCGGTGGCGGCCCCCGAGTTCGATTTGCATATTGGACTGAATCTGGGCAAGGCGAAGGCGGTGGTGTATACATGCGATTTGACCGAGGCCTACGTCGATTTTAACAAGGGCGATATTGGCAATCCATCCGCCCTGGGAGGTTAGGGTCTGCAAAAACTAATTCCGGAATTAGATTTTGCACCGACTCTTAGGGAGGCTGCTTGGGCGCCTCAAATGGCTTGGTGTTGAAACGATCGCATGAATGTTCTGATCTCAAAAGCTGAAACCCTGCTCGAAGCGCTGCCGTACATCCAACGGTTCCGAAACCAGACCTTCGTCATCAAGTATGGCGGCAGTTTCATGGACTCTCCGGATCCATCTGTGCGGGATGGAGTGGCGAGAGACGTCGTGTTTTTGGAGGCGGTGGGGGTGAACCCGGTGGTCGTCCACGGCGGCGGCAAGGCCATCAGCCGGGCCATGAGCGCGGCGGGACTCAAACCGCAGTTCATTCAGGGCATGCGAGTGACCGATGCCGAGGCCGTGAATGTGGTGGAACGGGTTCTTTCGGAGGAAATTAATCCGCAAATCGTTCGCACCATTCAAGCATTGGGCGGGAAAGCCCGCGGATTTTCCGGGACCGAGATTTTCACCTGCCGGAAGATGCTATTGACCGGCCCCCAGGGGGAGTCGATCGATGTCGGGTATGTGGGAGAGGTGGTGTCGGTGCGAGTGGAGCCGCTGCTCGAATGCATTCGCGACAATGTCACCCCGGTGGTCAGCCCGACGGCTCGCGGCCCCGAAGGCATGATCTACAATTGCAATGCCGATATTGCCGCCGCGCAGACGTCCATCGCCCTGAAGGCGCGCCGACTGGTCTTTATGAGCGATGTGCCGGGTTTGCTGCGTGACGTCAAACGGCCTGATTCGCTCATCTCGCACCTGCCGATTGCCGAGGTCGAAGGGCTGAAACAAGCCGGCATTATTGATCAAGGCATGATCCCCAAAATGGACAGCGCCGTGGAAGCCATTCAGGCGGGCGTGGAAAAGGTGTCCCTGGTGGACGGCCGGATCCCGCATGCCGTGTTGCTCGAGATTTTCACGGACGCCGGGATTGGAACCGAGCTCGTTTTATGAACGAAAAAAATGATACATCCTCCTTGGGAATGGCGGACAAAGCCTCCGCCGTCAAGGACCTCTACAAGCAATATGTGGTGCCTTCCTACGGCCGCTTCGATCTGGTCTTCAGCCGGGGAGCGGGGAGTTATCTTTTTGATGTGAACGGACGGCGCTATCTGGATTTGGGGAGCGGGATAGCGGTGTGCTCGCTCGGTCATGCGCATCCCGCCATCGCTGAAGTCCTCGCCGAACAAGGGCGGCAGCTGGTGCACATCTCCAACCTTTACTACCATGAGTTGCAAGGCCGCTTGGCGGCTGAGCTGGTCCGCCGGCTGGGATCGGGCAAATGTTTCTTCGCCAACAGTGGCGCCGAGGCCAACGAGGGCTTGTTCAAACTGGCCAGGAAGTTTGGACATGAAGAGGGACGGTTTGAGATTCTCACAGCCCAGCAATCCTTCCACGGACGAACTCTGGCCGGCATCGCCGCGACGGGACAAGAGAAGGTGAAGAAGGGATTTGAGCCGATGACTCCGGGATTCCGGCATGTGCCTTATAACCAGCTCGAGGCGATCCGGGCGGCGGTGTCACCTGCGACTGTGGCTGTGATGATTGAAGGGATCCAGGGAGAGGGCGGAATCACCCCCGCATCGCCCGAGTATTTGCTGGGATTGCGGCGGTTCTGCCAGGAACGCCATCTGCTATTGCTGATGGACGGCGTCCAATGCGGATATTTCCGAACGGGCCGTTTCCAGAGTTTTCAGCGAATCCTGGAAGGGATTCCCGAAGGCGATCGTTTTTTGCCCGATGGCATCTCCATGGCCAAATCCCTGGCCGGCGGCTTTCCGATGGGCGCTTTTTGGGTTCGGGAGCCCTATGCCGATTTGCTGGGCCCTGGGTCTCACGCCTCCACCTTTGGTGGAACCCCCCTGGCCTGTGCGGTGGCCTTGAAGGTCCTCGAGGTCGTGGAAAGGGAAGGCTTGGCGGAAAACGCCCGGCAACAAGGCGAGTTTCTCGCCAACGGATTGCGCGAGCTTGCCAACCGCTATCCTCAAATCATTCAAACGGTCCGGGGACTGGGCTTGATGCTGGGATTCGAACTGGCGCCATCCCTTCCCGGGGCGATCCAGAATGATAAACCGCCGTCTCTCCAAATGGTTCACCGCTTGCATGCGGCCGGATTGCTGACGATTCCGGCCGGACAACACGTCGTGCGGTTGTTGCCGCCGCTCAATCTTAAACGAGCCGAGGCCGAGGAGGGACTGGAGATTCTCTCGCGGGTTGTCGCGCAGGTGGCCGCAACTTGAGCGCACACCCGGGTAAATTACGGCTGATCCAAGGAACATTATGAAACATCTTTTGAGCATCGAGCAATTAACGGCTTCGGACATCGGAGAGATACTGCAGGCCGCCCGCCAATATAAACAAAGCCGTGGCCGGGAGAGCTCCTTGCCGCTCCAGGGGCAGACTTGGGTGTTGATTTTCTCCAAGTCTTCCACCCGGACTCGAGTCTCTTTCCAGGTGGGCATCCGGGAACTCGGCGGCTATTCCCTGTTCTTGAATGCCAGTGAAATCCAATTGGGAAGAGGCGAGCAGGTCAAGGACACCGCCCGTGTGCTGGGCCGAATGGTGCATGGCGCCATCATCCGAACCTTCGCTCAGCTCGAAGTCGTCGAGTTTGCGCGGCACTCCGCTATTCCCACCATAAACGCTCTGACGGATGAGGAGCATCCCTGTCAGATCCTGTCCGATCTGTTCACCATTCAGGAACAACTCGGATCTCTGCCCGGCAAAGTGATCACCTTCGTGGGCGACGCGGCCTGCAATGTGGCTGTATCCTGGATTTTTGCCGCCGCTCGACTCGGTTTCGAACTGCGCCTGGCCGCTCCTCCCGAATTCCAGCCCCCGCCCGAGCTCCTGGCGCGTGCCGGAGGCCGGGTGACATGCCTCGAGGATCCTCGAGAGGCCGCCGCTGGCGCTCACGTGATCTACACTGATGTCTGGGTGTCCATGGGCAAGGAGGCCGAATCCGCCGATCGCCTGAAAGTTTTGCGGCCCTATCAGATCAACCAATCGCTGGTGCGATGCGCCCGGCCCGAAGCGATGGTCATGCATTGTCTTCCGGCTTACAAGGGGCAGGAGATCGACGAGGAAACCTTTGAAAAAAATGCCCGGATCATTTTCGATCAGGCCGAAAACCGGCTGCACGCCCAGAAGGCCATTCTCGCCTGGCTCGTGGGCGCGGCCCCGGCGTCCTGAACCTTTATGAATCCTCAGAAGATCAATCTGCGTCGTCCCGACATCATGGAGGCCGTGCAGGCGCAGGTCCTCTCGCATTACCGCAGCGAGTTGGTAGATCGCATTCGCGCCCGGGGAAACCACCTATCCGTCCCCGGCCTGACCATCAAACTGGCCAAGGAATTCGGTTTTTGTTACGGAGTGGAGCGTGCCATTGACCTGGCCTATGCCGCTCGAAAGGTCTTTCCCGACCAGCCCATTTATATTCTCGGCGAAATCATTCATAATCCCGACGTCAACGACCAAATTCGGGCCATGGGCATCAAATCTCTTTCCGGCCCCAAAAAAGAAGCCAATGTCCAGGAGTTATGCGAGGATGACATCGTGATCATTCCGGCCTTTGGCGCTGATCTTAAAACCCTGGAACAATTGCAGGCGCGCAAATGTCGGTTTGTCGATACGACTTGCGGCGATGTCATGAGCGTATGGAAGCGGGTCCGGCAATACGCCGGGGATACCTTTACAAGCATCATTCACGGCAAGGCATGGCATGAGGAAACCCAGGCCACCAGTTCACGCGCCACCGCGGGCGGCAACGGCCATTACCTCGTGGTCTATTCCCTGGCCGATACCGACTACGTTTGTTCCCATATTCTGCAAGGTGGCAACAAGGAGGAATTCCTCCGGAAATTCCAGGGCGCTTCTTCCCCCGGGTTCGATCCCGATACACACCTCGACAAGATCGGCGTCGCCAACCAAACCACCATGCTGCGCGGGGAAACCGAAGAGGTCCAACGCCGGCTGCGAGAAGTCATGATCAAGAAATTCGGCGCCGCCGCCCTGAACCAGCATTTTCGGTCATTCGATACCATTTGCGGGGCGACCCAGGAACGCCAGGATGCCCTCGAGAAGCTCCTGGCTGAACCTTTGGATTTGCTGCTGGTCCTGGGGGGATACAACTCATCGAACACCTCGCATCTGGCCGAAATGGGCGAGGCCAAACTGCCCACCTTTTTTATCAAGAATGCCGGCAAAATGATCTCCGAGCGGCTGATTGTGCATTACAGCCTACATCTGGAGAAGGAGGTGGAAACCCGGGACTGGCTTCCCGCCACGACGGCCATTGTGGGGATCACCGCCGGGGCCTCCTGTCCAAACAACCTGATCGAGGAAACGATCCGGCGCCTGCTCGAACTGCGCGGGATTTCCCTTGAGACGGCGATGGCAACGCTGCAATGAATCCAGGCCCGTTTATACCATGCCTTGTTCCCGACAAGAACTGGAAGAGCGCGAACGCCGGATCCTGGCGCCGTACGCTCAGCTGAGCTCCGAGTCGCGAGGCCGCAAGCATCCCGAGGACCCGCCCGATTGGCGCACCCAATATCAGCGGGATCGGGACCGGGTCATCCATTCGCGGGCCTTTCGCCGGCTGGAGTACAAAACGCAGGTCTTTCTGAACGGCACGGGCGACCATCTTCGCACCCGCCTAACTCACACCATCGAAGTCGCCGCCATCGCGCGCAATATCGCCCGCGCTCTGAAACTCAACGAAGACCTCGCCGAAACGATCGCTTTGGCCCATGATCTCGGGCATTCCCCCTTTGGTCATAAAGGCGAGATGGCCCTGAACCAGCTCATGAAAAATCACGGAGGCTTCGAGCATAACCGCCAGAGCCTCCGCATCGTCGAGGAACTCGAACAGAAGTACCCCGGATTCCCGGGCTTGAACCTGACCTGGGAGGTTCGCGAAGGCCTGATCAAACACGCCACGAGCTACGATGATCCCGACCAACGCATTGGCTTCGAGGCCGCGTGTTCCTCCCTGGAAGCTCAGGTCGCCAATCTGGCCGATGAAATCACTTATTACAGCCACGACCTGGACGACGGCTTGGACTCGGGTTTGCTTGAGGAGGACCGGTTGGGCCGCGAGGTCGAGCTGTGGAGACAGGCTGCGCTGACCGTCCAAAGGGAGCACGGCCAACTCCATGACGAGTGCCGCCGCTATTTCACAATCCGCTGTCTGATCGACGGCCAGGTGCGCGATGTCGTCCACACCGCCGATCGCCGTATTCAAGAGGCCGGCATTCAGTCAGCGGACGAGGCCCGCACCCAACCCGAGGCCCTTGTGGTTTATAGTCCGGAACGCCGGCGCCTGAACCTCGAGCTCAGGGATTATCTTTACCACAACTTATACTATAATCCCATTGTCCACGAACCTAACCTGCAGGCAGTGCGGCGGCTGGAAGAGTTATTTCGGTATTTTCTCCAAAACCCGGATCAAATTGGAGAACAAAGCCGCCGGCGCGCTGAAAAAACCGGGTGGCCCCGGGCCATCTGCGATTATCTCGCCGGCATGACAGACCGCTACCTCATCCTCGAGCATCAACGCCTGCTGCAGAATCGACCGACCTAATTCACTCGCTGGCTGCGGCTGATGCCGCAGCCACTGGAGTTTGGACATTTTTCGCTGGACTCGCACTGGCTGCGGCTGATGCCGCAGCCAGTGTTCCGGCTAGACCTTGCCCATTTTCTTCAGGCCTTGATAACAACGCCTGACATTCTCGAGCGCGTTGCCCTCGCGCTCATGCTCGACGATGTACCACTCGGTGACCCCGTTTTTCTCGCAAAGATCGAAGACTGCGGGAAAATCGACTTTGCCTTCGCCAATCACGGCTTGGGCGTCGCCCCCCCATTCTTTCAGGTGAATCGTCACAGCGCGTTTGGCATACTTCTTCAGGACAGCCACAGGATCCGCTTTGCCGTCCATGCAGTTCGAGGTGTCCAACTGCATCACGACGTCATCCCGAGTGTTCCCAAAGAATAGATCCCAGCAGGAATCGCCGTCGATGAGGTCAAAGTCATGGCTGTGCGCATGGTATCCGACCAGCATTTTTTCGGACTTCACCTTTTCGGATTGCTCATTGAACAGCTTGGCCATGTCCAGCCAGCCTTGTTTGGTCTTGGGATCCATCCAAGGGACAATCAAATATTTATTCCCGAGGGTCTTGTTGAACTCGATGGTGGCGGCCAAGTTCTGCGGCTGAATGGTTTCCAAGGGGGTGTGAGTGCCGCAGCAAACCAGTCCGTTGTCATCGAGGAGCTTGCGGAGTTCGCCCGCCTTGCGCCCGTAGTAGCCGGCAAACTCCACGCCCTTGTATCCAATCTTGGCCACGGTTTCGAGCACCTTGGGCAGATCTTTCTCGCAATCGTGGCGAACCGAGTAAAGCTGGAGTCCCACGGGTATCTTCTTGTCGGCAGCCAGCAGTTCTGGAATCCCGATGCTCAAAGAGGCAACGCCCGCGGCGCTGGCTCCCAAAAAATTCCGGCGCGACATGTGGAAGGATAACGATGCATTCATGATCTGTTTTGGTTTGATCAATTCTGGTTTTATTAAACCGTTGTTTGACGATCAAGCTACGCAAAATCGTCCGGACACGCAATAGGCGATCCGACTCAAAATGAACTTACCTAACGAAGCTGCGCCTCGAAGCACCCATGCGGAGATAATCCAAGGAATGAACCTCGCTCGGCTGGTCGATTTGAGGTGTGGCTTCGTTAGACATCAATAACCTCGTCGGGGAAGTCCGGCCCTCTTCGTTGGGGCCTGAACTTCAGACAGAGGGCAGCGCCGAAGATGAAGCCCCCGACGTGAGCCCACCAAGCCACGCCTCCAATGGCCTTGGGCCCCGAGAGCAAGCTTAAGGTGCCGTTGAAGAATTGCAGGAGGAACCACCAGCCCAGGAAAAGAACGGCGGGCACCTGAAAAAACGGCCCCAGAAAAAATGGAGGGATCAACATCGTGACGCGGGCATGGGGGAAGAAACGAAAATAGGCGCCCATAATGCCCGCCAGAGCGCCGGAGGCGCCAATCGCCGGAACGGAGGATTGCGGGTTGGTGATGATGTGCAACAAAGAGGCTGCAATACCGCTGGTCAGGTAGAGCAGGAGAAACCGCCCGCGTCCCAGACGGTCTTCGACATTGTCGCCGAAAATCCAGAGAGTCCACATATTGCCCAGGAGGTGCACCCAGCCGCCATGGAGAAACAAAGAGGTGAAAAACGGCAGGATCTGGTCAAACAAACCAAAGAACTGGGCGACATCGCTGCGCGTGTAACGAACGGGGACAATCCCCCACTCGAACAGGGCCGGATGCAACTGTCGACCCCAGTGGATCTCCTGCAAGAACACCGCCAGGTTGACGCTGATCAGGGCCACCGTCACAAACGGATACTGGCGGGCCGGAATATTGTCTCTCAGGGGCAGCATGCCTTGAATCGCCTACCCTTCCAGGTAGGGGCGCAGCAGGGGACGGAGTTCGCGCCGGGTTTTGGCCGGCCAGAGTGCGCGGTCGGTCAGGATCGCGTTTTTCAGGGCCTGATGGCAGCCACAGGAGCATCCCGGAATTTGAGGAATATCGGGCAGTGCATCCAGGATGATCCGCCGCGCCTGTTCCGCGTTACGTTCGAGATTCCGGATCACAAGATCGATGGTGACATGCTCCTCGTCGGTTTTCCAGCCATCATAATCCGTGACCATCGCCAGGGTGGCATAAGCGATCTCCGCTTCGCGGGCGCAGCGGGCCTCGCCCAGGTTGGTCATGCCAATCACGGAAAAGCCCGCCTGATGATTGGCGAGGGATTCGGCCCGGGTGCTGAATGCCGGCCCCTCCATGTTCACATACACGCCCCCATCATGAACCCGCCCCCCCTGCCGCCGGGCGCTGGTCATGAGAATCTGACGCAACATTTCGCACACAGGATGCGCAAAGGCAATATGGGCCACAATCCCCCGCCCAAAAAAGGTATGCTCGGCCGCTTTCTTGGTCCGGTCCAAGAACTGGTCCGGCAGAACGATGTCGCAAGGCCGGTATTTCGCCTGGAGAGAGCCCACGGCGCTGACGCTGATGACCCAAGAAACCCCAAGCCGTTTCAGCGCGTAGAGATTGGCGCGATGGTTGATCTCGCCCGGCAGCAGCCGATGCCCGCGACCATGACGGGGGAGAAAGACCACGGCCCGTCCCGAGAGCTCGCCAACAAGCAAACGATCGGACGGATGGCCGAAGGGGGTGCGAATCGAGATCCATTTCTGTTTTTTAAAATCCGGCAACTGGTAGAGCCCGGTCCCGCCAATAATCCCCACCGGCGAGGATGAATTGATTTTGAGCATCGCCACGCTTTGGTCCATACCCCAGTTTCTTTGGGGCGGCAATCTTTATTGCCTCCAGCTTTCCCGCGCAGGTATAAACAAGGCAGTGAACCGACGACGGACCACATCCGGAAAGACCCGGGTTTCCGCCGGCCGGTCGTATTGGGCGTATGAGGATTTTGGCGATTGATCACGGAACAAAACGAATGGGCTTGGCGATCAGCGACGCCATGCAAATGATCGCGTTGCCGCTGGGCTATCTCCCCGCCGAGCCGTTCAAGGATTTCCTCTCAAGCCTCAAGGATATCATCCGGACCAAGGAAATCGAAATGATCCTGGTGGGCCTGCCGCGAAACATGGACGGCAGCTACGGCCCCGCGGCGCTCAAGGTCCGCGAATTCGTGGCGGTGCTTGGAGAGATCGTCGCCATTCCCATCCGGACCTGGGACGAACGGTTGACGTCGGTGCAAGCCAATCGTTTTCTCATCGAGAATCGGACGCGACGGCGTCAGCGACGGGAAAAGGTTGATACGACAGCCGCCACCTTGCTGCTGCAGAGCTATCTCGAGTATCTTTCCCTCCATTCCCAGACTCCCCCGTCCGGATCATGAATTCCCTCCCCAATCCCTCCGGCGTCCCCGAAAAACCGCCGTGGAAACTCAAGATGACTGTGGCTTACGAAGGTACCCAGTATTCGGGCTGGCAGACTCAAAAGACCGGAATCGGCGTTCAGCAGAAGCTCGAGGAAGCCTTGGGCCAGCTTTTCCCGCGCCCCAAGGTCGTCCACAGCTCCAGTCGCACGGATACCGGTGTTCACGCGCTGGGCATGGTTGTCCACGTCGAAATCCCGCGTCACGAACTCAAAATGCCTCCCCGCAAGCTCCTGCTCGCCCTGAACGCCCATCTGCCCGAGGACATTCGGGTCATGGCCGTTTCCCGTTGCCGGGAGGATTTTCACGCCCGCTTCAGCGCCGTCGGCAAGGAGTATCGATATCTTGTCTGGAATCATCCGGCCATGAATCCCCTCTGGCGTCATTGCGCCTGGCATGTCCCTCAAAAACTGGATTTTCAGCGGATGAAAATTGCCGCCCGCCATTTTGAGGGCACTCACGATTTTCGAGCGCTGGCCGCCAATCGGAACTACCCGTTCACGAACACCGTCCGCACCCTCGCTTGCTGCCGGCTCCAGCGACGCGGCCCTATGATCACCATCATCCTGCGAGGCAGCGGATTCCTCTACAAAATGTGCCGCGGCATTGTCGGCACCCTCGTCCAAGTGGGTCAGAACAAGATTTCTCCCGGCGATATCGTTCGGATTCTGGACAGCCGCGACCGCCGATTGGCCGGGATGAGCGCTCCCGCCCACGGTTTGGTTCTTTGGAAGGTCTGTTACGGTCCCACTCGGCCCACGCCCGCCGCACGGTCCCACTCGGCTATCGCCAGCGAACCATGAATATCGTGCTGGTTGAACCTGAAATTCCGCCGAACACCGGCAATGTGGCTCGTCTTTGCGCCGCAACCCGAACCCGTTTGCACCTGATCGAACCCCTCGGCTTTCGGATGGATGATAAGACCTTGAAGCGGGCCGGGATGGATTACTGGCGGGCAGTGGATTGGACGTTGTGGCCCGGTTGGACTGCGTTTTTTGAGGGGCTCCCGCCCAATGCCAAACTCTGGTTCATCGAATCACTCGGGCCCAAGCGGTATACCGACGCCGAATTCGCTCCCGAGGATTATTTGGTTTTTGGCCGGGAAACCGCCGGGTTGCCCCGCGCCCTACTCGAACAACACCCGCATCACTGGCTTCGCATTCCCATGCTGCAGCGGCCCGCCCGATCCTTGAACCTGTCCAATTGTGTGGCCCTCGTCCTCTATGAAGCGCTGCGCCAGTTGGGGTTCCCCGGTGAAATTACAGGCCCGCCTCCGCGTCGCGAATCAACTGAATAACCTTTTCCGGACGATCCGTCACCATGAGTTGGTTTCGCAATCTTGGCTCCCGCAACAACCGGCTCAATCGAGCCAGAACTTGCAGGTGTTGACTGACTGTCGGGGCGACCAGGAGAAAGAAAAGCTTGGCCGGCTGGTTGTCAATAGACCCAAAGGGAATCCCTTGCTGGTGACGGCCAAAAACCAGCACCGGATTTCGCACGAGTCCGACAATCGCATTGCGGGCATGGGGCAGGGCAATGCCATCTCCGATGCCCGTGCTGCACAGCTGTTCCCGTTCCTCCAGGGCGCGCAACAACGTTTCACGCTGCTCTGGACTCTTTTCGAGTTCAGGGATACAGGAAACCAATTCTTCGAGCACCGCATCGCGGTGGCTCCCGCGCAGCGAGAGTTCAATGGTTTGCGGCGTGAGCCATTGGCTCAAAATAAATCGAGGTGTCTCGCGGGTATCCATGCCCGGCCAGAATAGCCGGACTGTTCCATCGGGAAAGCAAATTCAGCTTCAACGATCGCGCGGCAGACGAAACACCCAGTAGAGCCGGATGATCCAGACCGCCATTCCCGCCAGGTAAATGCCCAGCAACACGGGAAAAAGCAGTCCGAGCTGCCGTTGGGTCTCCGGCTTCAGACTGACCCGCAAGGTCAGGTGGTTCAGAGCGATCATCCAGCTGTAGGTTAACAGGGCCAGCCATTGCATGGCGATCTCGATACCATGCTCCACAACCGGCCATCGTTCGGGGGTGGCCCAGTATTGCTTGTTGGGGATGTTGACCATCGAGATAGGCAAGAAACGGATGAGCCACGGCAGGAGAAAGGCCAGAAAGAACATCAGGCCCACAAACCCCGCGTTGATCAGCAAGAGATGATTTCGGGATGCCCAGCCGTCAACCTCCCCCATCGCGTTGAAATGCGATGCCACCCGCATGGGCAATTTCGGATAATAGTACACCCACTGTAACAGGTGCGCCAGCAAAGCGACAGCCAGGCCGGCTGTCCGTAAGTTGAAATAGGGAATCATGGTTTCTCTTCGGATCCGGAAAGTGGGGTGGGTCGGCTGCCCGCCTGGGTTCTCCGACGACGAAGAACCGCCTCGCGCAACAGATACTCGATCTGAGCATTCACGCTCCGCAGGTCTTCCTGCGCCCAGGTCTCCAATTCAACCCAAAGCGCGGGACTCACCCGCAGAAGAAATGATTTGCGTTGCTCCATGACGCCCCCCCCTTTTTCTCACGTATACAACGTGCCCGTGTTTACGATCGGATTCACTTGGGACTCGCTGCAAAGCACCACCATCAGGTTGCTGACCATCGCCGCCTTCCGCTCGTCATCCAACGCAACCACCTGCTTCTCCGCCAAGTCTTTTAACGCCATCTCCACCATGCTGACCGCCCCATGCACAATTTTCTGACGCGCCGCAATCACCGCTTCCGCCTGCTGACGCCGCAACATGGCCTGCGCAATCTCCGGCGCGTAAGCCAAATGAGTCAGGCGCGCCTCCTCGACCACCACGCCCGCCTTGCTCAAACGCGCTTGCAGCTCCTTCAACAAGGCGTGCGATACCTCGTCCACCCCGCTCCTGAGCGTCGTTTCGTTTTCCTCCCCGTGATCGTACGCATAGCAACTCGCCAAATGCCGAACCGCCGACTCGCTCTGCACCATCACGTAATTCTTGTAGTCGTCCACATCAAAACTCGCCTGCGCCGTATCCTGCACCCGCCAAACCACCACCGCGGCAATCTCGATCGGATTGCCCCGCTTGTCGTTCACCTTCAGCTTCTCCCCGTTTAGGTTCCGCGCCCGCAGTGAAATCTTGTGACGCCCCCCGCCTCCCCTTTGACCCGCCCTCCGCACCCCTCCTTCCCCCGATGTTCCGGTCCCTGCCGCCAGCTCCGAAGTCCTGGAACCGTTGGAATAAAAAGGATTGCCCCAGTGAAAGCCTCCCTTGCGCACCGTTCCACGATAGGCCCCAAACAAAATCAAGACCCGCGCCTCGTTCGGCTCGAGCGTGAAAAAGCCGACCATCATGATGATGCCGGTCGGAATCATCAGCAAACCCATGATGACCGACGTCCACAGCGGAACCCCTCCATGTCGCTCCCCGTAAGCAATGCCAAAGATCAGCAACGCAATGCCCCCCAGTAAAACCAAAATTACCAAGGGCAGCAGCGCCCACCCATTGAAAACCTCGACTTCCCTCTCTCGATTGCACGCAGAACGCTCGGTATTCATAGAATTCCTTTCTTCACGGTTGGATTATTTAGCTTTTAGCTAACATATTGATATCATAATGAAATATTGACCGAGTGCAAGTGTCAAACGAACAATTTGTTATAACTTGTTGGTGGAAAGCTTAATATTTTCGGGTTCCCGTTTCGCGGAGCGGAACACAACTCACGAAGCCCTGCCTCAAACCGTGCCAGAGGGATCAACGCCCTGGAAAAGATCTTCGTGTGACGGGTGGTTTGAGGCAGGGCTTCGTGAGACGCTGATGGCCATTGAACGTCCGGCGATCCAGCCGGTAGTCCAGGCGGCCTGAAAGTTGAATCCACCCGTGAGACCGTCGATATCCAGGAGTTCCCCTGCAAAAAACAACCGTGGGCAGATGCGGCTTTCCATGGTCTTGAAATTGACCTCATTGAGATTGACGCCGCCACAGGTAACGAACTCGTCCTGGTTCAGGCTTCTGCCTTCGACGTTCCACTGGGTATGGTGCAATTGTGTGAGGAGGTTTTGCCGTGAGGCGCGGGTGAACTGAGCCCAGCGTAAATCCAGGGGAAGGCCGGTGTCAGTGAGGAGTTGACGCCACAGACGCGAGGGCAGGGGGGGGAGGGGGGCTGTGGCCAATTGTCGGGCGCCATTTTGTTGACGGTGGGTGTCCAGATGACGAGCGATATCAGCCTCGGTGAGATCAGGGAACCAGTTCAGGCGAAGAGGAAATCGGTAGCCGAGTTCATTCAGGATCGGGGCGCCCCAGGCGGAGAGCCGCAGGATCGCGGGGCCGCTGATGCCCGAGTGGGTCAAGAGAATTGGTCCGCACTCGCAGAGGTCTGTGTTTGGGACAGAAACCGCGACGCGAGGCACGGACACGCCGGCCAGGTCTTGGAGCCAGGAGAATCCGAGTCGAAAGGCGAATAACGAGGGCACGGGAGGTTTGAGGGTATGCCCGAGCGACGTGGCCAGATGTCCGGCGGAACCGGAGCGACATCCTCCTGTGGCGAGCAGCAGGCGGTCGCACTCGAGGGTCCTGTTGTTCGAGAGTTGGAGAAGAAACGCGCCATGCGACTGGCGGGTGATGTTCTCGATTGCCGATTGGAGCCGGAGGTTCACACCGGCATGGGTTGCCGTTTCGATGAGGCATCTCACGATTGTCGCCGATGTGTCGGTTACGGGAAACAATCGTCCATCGGATTCGGTTTTCAGCGGCACCCCGTGTTTTGCGAACCATCCAAGGGTATGGTTCGGGTTGAACTGATGAAAGGGCCCGATCAGCGCGGAGCCGCCCCGGGGATAGTGATCGGCGAGTGTCCTGGGATCAAAACACGCATGGGTGACATTGCACCGTCCTCCGCCTGAGATGCGGACTTTGTCGAGAAAACGCGGACCCTTTTCGAGAACCGTAATGCGCGCGCGGGGTGAAGCTTCAGCGCAAGCGATGGCCGCGAAAAAGCCTGCCGGACCCCCTCCCACGATGGCAATGTTCGGATCAGACACGACAGGAAGAATGAGGGGAGGAGAAATCGGGGTTCATGGGGGCCTTGGAAGGAGCCGCAAAGATCGGATCGGAAAAGGCGGACAACAGGCTGGCACTTGCGGGAAGTTGGGGAGAAATCATAGGGCGATCCTCAGGGTGCTGAAAACCGTTGGATTCGTCAAGGGGTCGTATGTTCGATCAGCAAACGGCGCTCGTCTTGGACACCCAGTTCCAGCAGGGCGGCATTATCGAAGAGTTCCTGGTTGATACGTCCGGGGGGTCTTCCAGATTTCCGGCGTTGGTTTTGGATTTCTCGGGCCGAGAGGAGGTCGAGGGCCACCGGATCAAGCCCCAGCCGGATTTGGTTGAGAACAGTGGAGTAATGGAGCAAGCTCCGTTGTTCGCCTTCATACTGGCAGATCAAGGCATCGACGATGTTCAGAACCACGCGGTCTCCGATTTCAGGCAAAGCCATGATCTCCGGCACGGCCGTTGCCAGCCGGCCGGAGTGTCCTTCGAATCGCTTCACGTTATCGACGCTTCCCAGGGCCAGACTGTAGAGGAGACCCGAGACTCCGGCCTGGTTATGATTCAGCAGGGGAGCGATATTGATAATCTTCGTGATCCGCCTCGTGAGCAACCGGGTCACATAGGATTTTCTTGCGGTATCAGCTTCCTGACTTCCGAAATCGCGGTCGCCCCACACCAATTGGCCGAGCAAGGGATTCTCATAAAAGACTTTTTCATCGTAGCCTTCTTCGGCGCTGGAGGCGGCTTCGATCCCGAGTTCGCGGGCCAGCGCCACCATGCCAGCCGATTCCAGATCGGCGCGGTATTTATCCCACAGGAAGATCCGGGAGGCGGGAAATCCGGATTCCTTCAGGCTTTGGACGACAGCGGCCACCACCTCAGGTCGGGATCCAACAAGCCTGCCTGGAGAGGAAAACAGTTTAATGCCAATCACTTCCTGGCTTTGAACCAGACTGCGCCACGCCTCGGTTTCAGTCGGTTTCTGTGTTAACTTGGTCAGACCGAGCGCCAGCATGGGGCGGATTTTTTCGGAATTCACGCGAAAGGCCCTGACGGCGTTGGGATCATCCACCACAACAATCCGCGTGTGAGGGGCATAATCGGACACGGGGGTAACCAACCAGTTCGTTTCGTTTGAACCGGCATACCCAATGGTCCAGGCCAGAGCCCAGAATAGGATCAGCACTGATCTCATGTTTCTGTCATTTTGCGCTTTTCCAATCCCGGCGACAATAGGCGGGATAGGAACGGGCAACTGGGGCGTTTCTTGACACCCAAAGCGGCGGATGCTACCACGGTGGCTAATGCTGACCACAACAAAATGGATTGCGGTCTGGTTATGGGGAGCAGGCTTGGCTGCCGTGCTGCTGATCTCGGGGTGTGTGCCCGCTGGACCCCGCGCGCTTCTCGAGGGCGCCAACCTGTTGGAGAAAGGAAAATACGCCGAGGCTGCGCGCAAGTTTCGCGTGGCGGCCGAACTCATGCCCGGGGAGGGGCGCGCATGGAATTACCTCGGTTTGGCCTACCATCGGGGGGGGCAGCCCGAGTTGGCTCTCACGGCGTATCAAAGGGCTTTGTCCTGTCATTATCCTTCAGCCATACCCCGGTATAACCTGGGTTGTCTTTATTTGGAGCTGGACAAATACCCGGCGGCCATCGAGCAATTCACAGCATATTTGCAGGTGGATCCCAAATCGGCTCTTGCGTGGCAGTGCCTGGGGTTAGCCCAGCTGCGTTCCCGGCAGCATCCATCGGCGGAAACCAGCTTCAATCAAGCCCTCCAGTTAAATGCCAGTTTGGCCGAATCCTGGAACGGCTTGGGATTGCTGCGCTGCTATCGCGGGTACTATCGAGAAGCCACCAATTACTTCACCACGGCGATCCGTTATGGGCCCAAATACGCTGAGCCCAACCTTAATCTGGCCATTGTCTATCATCGATATCTTAAGAATCCCGCGGCTGCCCTGGTGTGTTATCGCCGTTATCTGGCCCTGGCGGAGAACGCTCCTGACCGCGCCCGGGTTCAGGAAGTGGCCGAGCGGCTGGATCGCGAACTGAACCCGCCGGCCCTCGCAGAGACCGTCCAACCTCTCATCGGAGCGACTCAGGCGATCAGTGGGATGAAGACATCCTTGCTGGCTTCTCCTGTCATTCGGACGCAACTGATGGCCCTATGGCCCGCGACCTCGCTGGTGGATCGAGCGACTTCGCCCCCGGCTCTTTCGCCCAAGCCCGTAGAAAAAGCCATCGTGACCGAAGCCCCCAAACCGTCGACATCCACCTCGGCTTTGGCGCGCGTTGAGAAGCCAGTTCCGGTCACGACCAATGCCCCAGCAACGGCGAGTGTCGTTCCTTCTGCCGCTGCGGCGACAAATGTTGTGACCGAGATCGCCGCCCCTCGTCGTGATTCTCAGGAATTGACTCAGGATCATCGGCAAAGCGCCATGACGGAGGTGGCAGCTCCTCCTCTGATCATCAGTCAGCCCTCATCGGAACCGAGAACTTCCGTTACCGAACCCGCCGAATCCGAATCCGAACCGGGGCGATATCCTTACCAGCCTCAGTTGCTGCTGGGCGCTGGCGACAGAGCTGAAGCCGAGAAATCTTATCGCATCGCGCTCCAGGAGCATAAGGCCGGACGGGTGTTGTCGGCGATTGATGCCTATCAAAAAGCCGTTCAGAGCGATCCTTCTTATTTCGAGGCCTACCACAACCTGGGTTTTCTGGCCTTTCAATCGGGCAATCTCCCGTTATCGCTCCACGCCTACGAGCGCGCCTTGATAGTGCAGCCTACCTCGGCGCCGACTCGCTATAACTTTGCCTTGGCCCTTCAAAGCGCCCAGTATCTCCAGGACGCCGCCCTTGAAATGGAAAGGGTCATCGCCGCGTCTCCTCAGGATTCCCGGACACACCTGGCCCTGGCCAATTTATACGCTCAGCAACTGCATCAACCGCTCTTGGCTCGCCAACACTACGAAAGAGTCCTCGCCCTGGAACCTCAGCACCCCCAGGCTTCAGCCATCCGCCGCTGGCTGGCCGCCAATCCGTGATCGATTACTTCGATTTGATCTGCGTCCAGATTTCGTCGTAAAGGCGCGTCTTGCGGCCCAGGTCCTGGAGGAATTCGAGTTTCTGCATGACTTCAGCCGGCGGATAAATGGCGGGATTCTTCAAATCCTCCTCGCCAAGGAGAGGCTTGGCGGCCTTGTTGGGGGAGGCGTATTGGCTGAACTTGGCGACTTTGACGGCCGTTTCAGGTTCCAACAGGAAGTTAATGAATTTTTCGGCCATATCGCGATGGGGCGCCTTGGCGGGAACCGCCAGGTTGTCCACCCAGATTTCGCCTCCCTCGCGCGGAACGAAGAACACCGTTTCCTCATCCTCACTCATCCCACGCACCGCGTCTCCGTTGTAGACGATCGCCGCCATCGTGCCTTTGGCCAGGACTTTGTTCTTTCCCCCCACTCCGTTTTCGAAACCCTGAGACCTGCGCTTGGCGGCGAGCACCAGTTCGCGGGCCTCCTTCAACTGCGCGGGATCGGTCGAGTTCAGACTGTATCCCTTGTATTTGAGGGCGGCGCCAATGGTTTCGCGCGCGGTGTCCATCAATACAAAAGGGCCGATCTGTTGGGCTGGATCGAAGAGGATACCCCACGATGGATCCAGCTTTATGTCTTTGGGCTTTCGCACATACAAGCCCACGGTCCCCCACTGAAAAGCCACAGAGTATTTGTTGCCCGGATCGTAGGGGGGATTGATGAATCGATCTTCCAGGTTCTTCAGGTTGGGCAGGTTTTCCAATCGCAGAGGAGCCAGCAGCTTTAACTTGATCAGACCCGGAATCGTCTGGTCAGGCGGCACCACCACGTCATACAAGGCCTTGCCGCCCCCTTGCAGTTTGGCCTGCATGCCCGCTTCGTCCTCGTACAAATCCACCGTGACCTTGCAGTCGAATTTTTTCTCGAATTCGGCCACAACGGACGGATCGAGATACTCGCTCCAGATAAAGAGATTGAGTTTGTTGGCCTGCGCCTGGGCGGTGTTCCAGGCCAGGGAGGTTAATAAAACGGCCACCAGGCCGATCGATCGGCTCATAATTCCTTTGCTTTATGGGGTTGCTGTAACCAAGTGATCCATACCGTCCCGAGGATGGATGCCAGGACCATCAAGGCCGACAGGGCATTGATATCGGGCGTAATACCACGTTTGACCGAGGAGTAAATCAAAATCGGCAGATTGGTCGATCCTGGGCCCGACGTGAAGAAGCTGACGACAAAATCGTCCAGGCTCAGCGTGAAGGCCAGCAGCCCTCCCGCCACAATCCCGGGCAGGATCAAGGGAAAGGTCACCCTCCAAAAGGTCTGCCATGGAGTTGCGCCCAGATCTTGCGCCGCTTCCACATAGGCCGGGTCCAGTCCGACCAGCCTCGATCGCACCACCAGAGCGACGAACGGTATTTGAAAGGTGACATGGGCCAAAACCATGGTGGTCATTCCCAGTTCACCCCAGGGGATCACCTCCCGCAACAGGGAAAAGAACAACATCAGCGCCACAGCCATCACAATATCCGGGATTACCACAGGCACGAACAGAAACCAGGCGACCCAGCGTTTGCCAGGAAACCAACGGCGGTGCAGGGCGTATCCCAGCATCGATCCCAACACGGTCGCGATCAGCGTGCTGATGGACGCCAGAATCAGCGTGTTTTGCATCGCCGACCAGGCCTGGGGATTGTCCCAGAGCACACGATACCAACGCAGCGTGAAACCACGCCAGCCCGCCCCAAAGCGGGCCTGGTTGAACGAATGGAGGGTTACAATGAATATCGGGGCATACAAAAACAGGTAAAGTCCGATCGCCGTCGTTCCAAGCCAGAACCGAGAAGGTTTCACAGAATGCCGACCTCCTGGCGGCGGCCCATCATGCGGGCATAAAACCAAAGACCTGTCATCACCAGGCCCATGGCCAGCAACGTAATGGCCGAGCCAAAGGGCCAGTCATTGCTCGAGCCGAATTCCAACTGTATGGCGTTGCCCAGAAGCAGGATCTTTGCGCCTCCCAGCAGGTCCGGCACCACAAACTGCCCCACAGCCGGGATGAACACCAAAAGAACTCCCGCCAGCAGCCCCGGCATGACCTGTGGCAGAATGGCATGACGAAACACCTGCGCCCCGCTCGCCCCTAGATCCATCGCCGCCTCGACAAGGTTCCAATCGAGCTTTTCCACCGAGGCGTACAACGGCAAAACGAGAAAGGGCAGGAAATCACAGACCATTCCAAGGGTTACAGCGGTCCATCCCGGATACAACGCTTCGCCCGGAGAAATCAGGCCGAGGAAGGCCGCGAGGGCGCTCAGCCAGCCATCATGAGCCAGAAGGATTTGCCAGGCATAGGTGCGAATCAGCAGGTTGGTCCACAAAGGAATAATCACCAGGGTCAAGGCCAGGTTCCTGTGGCGGCCATCCAAACCGGCGATGAAAAAGGCGAGCGGAAAACCCAGCCCGACGCAGAATAAGACTGTGACCGCCCCCAACATCAGGCTCCTGAATAAAATCAAAGGAAACAAGGGATCGTAGCCCAGCAGTCCAAAACCACAAAAACGCAGGTAGTTCTCCAGCGTCCAGGGCAGGCCGATCTCCCCGTGCGGTCCACGCGATAAAAAACTGATCACGGCAATCAGCCCAAATGGAACCAGCAGGAAGAAAACGAGCCAGAATACCCCAGGACCAGCGGTGGCCAAAGACAACCACAGTTCGCGACAGCGCTTATGCCGGCTCATCATGCCGGGATGCGCTGATCCTGCGGTCTGAGGCATCGAATGGTTTTGCATGATCCAGCTTGGACGGCACGAGACAGACGCGTCAGGCGCACGTTAATCCTCCAGAACGATGAGGGATTCCGGCGGCAGGAGGGCCGATACGGGCGAACCGGGGGGATACTTGCGGCCATTCAAACCGGCATTCAGAGCGCAGACTCTGAATGACCAATCCGCCGCGCTCAACAGGTATTGGGTTTCTGCGCCGCTATAGACTTGATCGCGCACAACCGCATGAAGGGTATTGGCGGCCAGATGGCCGTTGCGGGGAGCAAGGCTCACCTTTTCCGGACGCACCGCCAGAGTGCACCTCTGTCCGGGAACCGGAGGGGAGGCGGCGGGATGCGACGTGAGTCGAAGCGGTCCTACGGCGGTGCGGACGACAATGGCCTCGCCCTCCCTGCCGTCGATGGTGCCATCGATCAAGTTGCACGAGCCCAGGAACTGGGCCACAAACCGCGTGCGCGGGCTTTCGTAGATGGATTCCGAATCGCCCACCTGCACGATGTGGCCATGGTTCATGACCGCAATGCGGTCGCTCATCGACAAAGCCTCATCCTGATCATGCGTGACATAAAGAAACGTGATGCCGAGCCGCTTCTGGAGATCATGCAGCTCCGATTGCAGTTGCTGCCGGAGCTTCAAATCGAGGGCGCCCAACGGCTCGTCCAGCAGGAGAACCTGAGGTTCGTTCACGATGGCCCGCGCCAAGGCTACCCGCTGTCTCTGTCCGCCCGAGAGTTGATGAGGCTTCCGCCGAGCCAGGTTGGACACCTGGACCATCTCCATGATGCGTCCCACGCGTTCGGCCTGTTCCGCGCGGGGGACCCCTTTCATCCGCAAACCAAAGGCAATATTATGCCAGACGTCCAAGTGAGGGAAAAGCGCGTAAGATTGGAAGACGGTGTTCACCGGCCGACGATGCGGGGGAATCCGGGCCATGTCGCGGCCCCCAATCCATACGGATCCCGCATCGGGCAAATCCAATCCCGCAATCAGCCTGAGCAAGGTGGTCTTGCCGCAGCCCGAGGGCCCCAGCAGTGAAAAGAATTCCCCGCTGCGAACAGCCAGGCTGACTTGATCCAGGGCCGATACCTCGCCAAACCGCCGAGCCACCCTCTCCAGCTCAATCGCCCAAGCCGGATCGGATGCCCGGCTCTCCCCGGGTCTCTCTTCGTCTTTTCTCAACTCGCCCCTCACTTCGACTGTGACGACAAAAGGAGAAGGGCAGGGGAGATCCGCTTCCGGAAAGAAGCCAGGCCAGCCCTGCCCAATATGCAAAAACGCTGTTATTCGTCTGTCTTGCCCGCTTGCGCTTTTTCTTTCTCTTCCTTGCTCTTGGCTATCACTTTTTGTTCAAGTTCGCGTGGCATTTCCTCGTAATGACTGAACTCCTCGGTATGGATGCCCCGGCCTCCCGTCAAGGAACGGAGTGCTGTCGAATACCGGTAGAGCTCCATGGCGGGAACCGTGGCCTTGACAATCTGATAGCCGTCCTGGGAGTCCATGCCCGTAATTTTGCCGCGCCGGCTCGAGAGGTCGCCCACCACGCTGCCCATGCATTCTTCGGGGATGCGGACCTCGACATTAAAGATAGGTTCGAGCAAACAGGGACGGGCTTGCAGGAAGGCATCCTTGAAGGCGCCCTTGCCCGCGATCTGGAATGAAATATCGTTCGAATCCACCGGGTGCATCTTGCCATCGTAGAAGTCGATCTTGATGTCGACCACCCGATAGCCGGCCAAGACTCCCTCCTTGACCGCCGACATCACCCCTTTCTCGACGGACGGCACAAAGCCCCGATCGACATTCTGCCCCGTCAATGTTTGCGTGAACTCCACGTCTGTATCCCGTAGCTTCGGCTCGATCCGCATCCAGACCTCCGCAAACTGACCGGCGCCCCCGGTCTGTTTCTTGTGCCGATACTTGGCGTCCGCCTTGCCCTTAATGGTTTCGCGGAATCGCACCTTCGGTTCGACCAGATCAAAGTCCACCTTGTAACGCTGTTTGAGCCGGTCTGAAATGACCTCCAAATGAAGGTCGCCCTGTCCCGAGATCACGGTCTGATGCAGCTCCGAATCTACCTCGTAGATGAACGTCGGATCCTCGTCATGCAGCGCCGATAAACCCACCGCAATCTTCTCTTCTTCGCCTTTCGCCTTGAGTTTCAGCGAGACGTGGATGTTGGGTTTGGGATAAATTACCTTCTCGAGCCCCACCGGTTTCTTGTGAGAACACAGGGTGTCTCCCGTGTGGGTGTTCTTCAGTTTGACCACCGCCCCGATGTCCCCCGCGCTCAACTTGGTCATGGCAGTCCGATTCTTGCCATTCATGACGAAGATCTGTCCGATCCGCTCCGAGGTGTTTCGAGTGCTGTTCAGAAGATCCATCCCCATCTGAACCGATCCCGAGTAAAGACGAAAGAACGAAAGATCACCCACATGACTCTCGCTGATCGTCTTGAACACGTAAAGCACCGGATCGGAATCGCTCAGCTTGACCTCCATATCGCCGTCAATCGACTTGGTGATCGGATGATCCAGCGGGCCGGCGCCAAACTTGGCCAGAAAATCCATCAGCCGTGCCACCCCGACGTTGCTCCCCCCGGCCGTGCAATACAAGGGCACAAACACCTGCTTCTGAACCGCCAAGTGCAAAGCCTTCCGCAGTTCCTCTTCCGATAACCCGCCCTGCTCGAAAAACTTCTCCAGCAGTTTGTCATCCGATTCCGCCACCAGCTCGATCAACTGCTGATGCAGCTCCTTCACCCGGCTCTCCATCTCGCCAGTCGCCGGCTGCTCCTGAAACTTTCCCGACCCATCCGTCTGATAGGTGATCAGCTCGCTCCGCATCACATCCAGCAATTGATTGAATCCCGGCCCGATCTTGACCGGCACCGTCATCGGGAAAACTCGTTCGCCGTATTTTTGGCGGAGATTGGATAGCGCCTGGTCGAATGAGAGATTTTCCTTATCCAACATATTGAGCACAAGCACTTTGGGGATTTCGAATTTCGTCGCGTATTCCCAGACCTTTGTCGTGCCAAGTTCGACTCCCTGGGCGGCATTGACGACCACGACCGCTATATCGGCCACGCGGGTTGCCGTCAGGGCTTCACTGATAAAATCGAGGTAGCCTGGCGTGTCGATGATATTGAATTTTTTATCCAACCATTCTGTGGTTATCAGGGAGGCGTGAATGGAAATGCCGCGTTTTTGCTCATCCCCGTGATAGTCGGAGACGGTGGAACCGTTGGCGATCGTGCCCATGCGGTTGATGGCGCCGCTGCAAGCCAGCATGGCTTCGCTGAGCATGGTTTTTCCGGATGAAGCGTGTCCCACAAGGGCAATGGTGCGAATGTCTGCGGATGCGTATTCTTTCATTAATTAAACCTCTCGATGTTGGGGATCTGCACGGAAGACAAGCAGGTCGGACCATCAGGACGGGCTTTGAAGCCATGCCCGGGTTCTGTGGTCCTGGGATCCTGCCGGAAGACCAGAAACGAATCAGCTTCTTGACAAAGCTGGGAATCCCTCAGCGGGCGTCCATACGAGGACAGGACGACCAGCCCCCGTTGTTGCCTCGGAACAAGGGGACCACACGGCTGAGTTCTGGCCCGTGGTAACATTCCGCCGCCCAAATTGCGTGCTGGCCCAAATGGAGTCAAGCACATTGCTCGGTTCCTGACGTGAAAGGAGAGTTCGGCTGAGTTCGGAGCCGCATTTGGCTATCCGCGAGGCCGGACCATCAGTTCTTCCACCACCGCGCGCGAAGGCAGGTTCACGGCCAGCATCACGCAAGCCGCCACGTCCTCAGGTTGGAGCATATGCGCCCGGGCCTCGACCGAGGGCGGATTCGGCCGCAAGTTGAGGATGGGCGTATCGATATCCCCCGGGAAAATCGCGCAGGCCCGGATGCCGTGGCCGCGTTCCTCGGCGTTCACGGCCTGGGTGAGTCCAGCCAGGCCGAACTTGGACACCACATAGGCCGGGCCGGCTTTGGGGCTCGCTTGTTTGCCGGCGTCCGACACGATGTTGATGATGGTTCCATTTTGCTGGAGGCGCATGGCGGGAAGAAAGGCCTGGATGCAGTGGTAGGCGCCGGTCAGGTTGGTATCCACAATGCGCTGGTAATTGCCGAACGTCAGTTCGGCCAGGCTTCGTTTGGGGGTGTTGGTGCCCGCGGCATTGACCAGGACCTCGAGGCCTCCGAAGGCGTCCAGAACCCGATGGGACATCGATAACACCGCTTCCGGATCGCCAATGTCGCAAGGACAGATCAACCCCTCGGCAGGTTCGCGGCCCGATAGGGTTGACGTTTCGCGCAATGCCTCCTCGCGGCGTCCAACAATCGCCACCCGCCATCCCGCTTTGAGCATCGCCAAGGCCACCGCGCGCCCAACCCCACTGCCGGCACCTGTGACCAACGCCCTTTGGCTCATAAACCAGACCCGGCCGAAGGTTTTCGATTCGCGGCGCTGTCGCGCTGTTCATCCAATGCCTGCCGTTGCATCGCGTCAAAGTAACGATCGGCTTCCGCGATCGAGGCAAATATCTGTTCCTTGGGCAGGGCGTTGGCAATCTCTATAATCCGGGCGATCTGCGGCTGCAAATGGGTCAATAAAAGCCGCCCGCGATGGCTCTCCAACGATTTCCTGGCCTTGAGCAACACCCGCAAGCCCATGCTGCTGATATAGGTCAGCTTTTCCAGGTCTAGGATGAGGGTGATCGCTTGGACAATGAGCGGGGCGATCTGGTCTTCGCACTGCTGATAGGTTTGGGTGTCGAGACGTCCATCGAGAGCGGCCACATATCGCCCCTCCCGGTCTTTTCTGATTTCAATCTTCAATGACATGCGTGATCCAAGGGTTACGTTGGTTTCTTGCTCTGCTTGTTAGCACAGGCCTCGGGACGAGGCAATCCCCGATTTTTTTCCATGGAGAAGAGGCCTCAACGGGCACTGGTCACAACGCGGTTGTCGCGATCGGCAATGGTCTTTTCCCACAGACACCAATTGAGCGTGGTAATCCTGCCAGTAATCCAGCAGATCGCCGTTCGGCGGAATCCGTAAATGGCCCGCACAAAGCTCCTGCAATCCCTCATAGGAGATTTCCTCGGGACACCAGCCGTGTCGGTGAAAAATCCGCCGGGTATAGGCATCCACCACGAAGCTGGCATGATGGCCGGCATACAGCAGCATGCTGTCCGCCGTTTCGGGACCAATCCCTGAAATCGCGAGCAACCGCGTTCGGGCGTCGCAGGTTCCGCCGGCAAACAGACTCTCCAAGGAACCTCCGCATTCCTCAACCACCAGACGCAGAAAATTCCGCAAACGCACCGCTTTGACGTTAAAATAACCCGCCGGGCGAATCAAGGCCGACAGCCGGTCCAGGGGCAACCCATAGAGTGCGACTGGAGATAACACGCCGGCGGCCTTCAGGTTGTGGATGGCGCGTTCGACATTGCCCCAATTCGTGTTTTGCGTCAGGACAGCCCCCACGCAAACTTCGAATGCCGTCTCCCCCGGCCACCAGTGCTGGTGGCCGTAGTGCTCGCGCATGAGGGTGTAGGCCTCATTCAGCGCCCACTCGATGCTCCGGTTGCTCACAGCCCGGCATTTGTCGCAGCGCCCGCGGAATGGGGCAATCTCAAATGTTCGACTCTCGCGGAGCCCTGCCGCCCCATCCAGGAGGCACTATGAAAAAGGGCGGGACGGATCGGCATCCGGGTCGTTCCATGATTGACAAAGTCCCCGTGGATTGCCATCCCATGGGAATCGAGCAGGCAACGGCGAAAACTCAAAATATCAAATCGGGAAATGATCGTTCACAACGCACGCATCCGCCGCAGGCACGGCCGGGTTCACGGGAAAAAGCCGCGGCGGCAACACGCATTCCTGGTCATGGCGGCGGTTTCGCGGTAGCCCCTTTCTTGCATGTCCTTCAACTCCGTCATTTTCATTATTTTTCTCCCGGTGGTGTTCGCGTTGTATTACGTCCACGGAGGACGGCGCTGGCAGAATATTGTGCTCGTGATTGCCAGCTACATATTCTATGGCTGGTGGGATTATCGTTTTTGCGCCCTTTTGCTGGCCTCCTCGCTCTTGGATTACACGATAGGCAGGTGCCTGGGGGGCGCCGGATCGGTTGGCCGCCGCCGATTCCTGCTGGGCCTGTCCCTGGCTGGGAATCTTGGAGTCCTCGGTTTTTTCAAGTATTACGGCTTTTTTGCCGATAGTGTGGCCATTGGATTTTCGGCTTTGGGTTGGGAAGTCAGCACGACCACCCTGAACATCGTGCTCCCAGTGGGCATCAGTTTTTACACCTTCCAGACCCTGAGTTACACAATCGATATTTATCGCGGAGAACTCGAAGCCCGGCAGGATCTGCTCGATTACCTGACTTTTGTGGCTTTCTTTCCCCAGCTCGTCGCCGGGCCCATTGAACGCGCAAAGCACTTGCTTCCTCAATTCGCTCAATCCCGCCGGTTTTCCCATGCCGATGCGGTGGACGGTTGCCGGCTCATGCTCTGGGGATTTGCCAAGAAAATGGTGCTGGCGGATAACCTGGGACGTTTGGTGGACGAGGTTTTTGCCCATGCCACAGCGGCCAGCGGCGCGGAATTAGTGGTGGCAACTGTCTGCTTTGGGTTTCAGATCTATGGGGATTTCTCGGGCTACTCGGATATCGCCACGGGAACCGCCCGGCTGTTCGGCGTCCAGCTCCAACGCAATTTTAATTTTCCCTACTTTTCCCGAAACCTCACCGAATTCTGGCGGCGCTGGCATATCTCCCTATCCACCTGGTTTCGCGACTATGTCTATCGGCCTTTGGGCGGGAGCCGTTGCGACGCCGTGATCACGGCCCGAAACATAATGATCACCTTTCTGCTGAGCGGACTCTGGCACGGCGCCGCCTGGCATTTTGTGGCTTGGGGCGGGGCGCATGGCTGCTGTCTCCTGCTTTCGCGTTGGTTTGCCGGCCGGAATCCGGCCTCCAATCCAGATCCGCGCTTGAGTTCGGGAAGGCAGGAACCCACGATGAGAACGCTTGCCAGCATGGCCTTGACCTTCCTGGTGGTTTCGCTCGCATGGGTGCTTTTCCGGGCCGGAAGCCTCGATGAGGCGCTTGGGATCTATTTCACCATGACGCGGGACATCGGCCGTTGGGATTTCTACCGCGATCTCGTCGTTCTGCTGAGCCATAATGCCGAACTCCTGACCGTCCTGGTTGCCTTCGTCGGAATCGAATGGCACGGTCGGAGTCAGCTCAATCCCCTCAGGTTCGATCGATGGCCCAGACTCGCTCGCTGGGCCGCCTATACGGTCGGGTTCTGGATGATCCTGGGCTGGGGAACCCAGCGCACCGCTGACTTTATCTATTTCCAGTTTTGAATCCGGATGAAGTCCTTTCTGCTCAAAATCGCCGTGTTCAGCCTCCTCCAGGGCCTTGTGGCTGCGGGATTGCTCTGGAGCTATGATCCTTCAAAGGAAACCAATTTTCTGGCTGCCACCTCGGCCAAGCATTGGCGACTGGCCCACAAGGCCCCCCCGCGCCTCATCATCACCGGCGGATCCAATGTGCCATTCGGGCTTCAATCTGATCTTATCGAAAAGGCTGTCGGCAGGACTGTGGTCAATATGGGATTGGCTGCGGGATTGGGACTCGATTTTATGCTGGCTGAAATCCAGCCTTCCCTGCGATCCGGCGACATGGTCCTCATCAGCCTCGAATACGACCAGTTTTCCGGCGGTTATGATCCGGATGTGATCCAGCAGGTCCTGGTTTTCCGCCCATCCAACGTTCGGTTTCTGCGGGCAAAACATCTCCGGAAAGTAATCCTGGACCGCGGATTGATCCTGGCGGGAGCCATGGTGCGCCGGGCCGTCATTTCATTCAATCCATTCGGCGCATTTCAAGATCGGGACCGGCCGACCGCCGCGCACGGCTACAATACTTGGGGAGACTTGCGAGCTCACTACGGGAAGCCGCCCATGCTTTCTGCGGAAGCCCCCGACCGCCTCGTACCACCCGGGAGGGAATGGCCGAGTCCATCCGCAATAAAGACCTTGACTCGATTTGCCAGCCATTGCCATGATTACGGCGTCCAAGTCGCGTTTTCCTTTCCCCCTCAACAGCTCGCGCGCTTGAATAACGATCGCCGCGCCGTCGACCAGATCGCATCCGCGCTCCAGTCGATTCCTCACTTGATCGTCCTGGACTCACCGGATGAGCAATCGTATCTGGCGGAATTATTCTACGATACCGGTTATCATCTCAACGAACAGGGAGCCGCGCTCCGCACCCGTCGTCTCATCGAGGACTTGGTGCGGACGCCCAAAGTGCCGTCCGAAAATGACGGCGGAAATCCGTGATGATATCCTGCTCAGATCTTGAGATAGACAACACTCTCGCGGTCTGAGCAGTATATTCGAGGTCAGCCCGTCCGTCGCCGTAGCTCAAGGCAGCGCCAGCCTTTACAGTATCCATCCCGGTCGGTAATCCCGGTGGAGAAGCTGATGGGCGCGGTCCGAGTTCAGGATTCGTCCGCTGACGATATCGTATTCGAGAGATCCCTCGATCTGGGTCGCCAGATTGGCCAACTGCATTAGCTCGGTCAGTGGTCCGCCGATTTCAAATCCGGAGAAGGTCTTGCCCCGGCCTTTGCAGGCATTCACCCATTCCCGGTGATGGCTGTCAATCCGTGGAAGTGTCTCGGGCGGGCCGCCTTTGAAACCGTCGAATTTTTCCTCGGGCAAGAGGACAAAGCGGGTATTCCAGGGGCATTCCGAATAGAGGGAACCTTTCGATCCCACCAGCAAATCCCCCCAGCCCGCCTGTGGATAACCCCGCATCAGGTCCTGGTTCGGGCGTTCTTTAGCGTAGATCGTCAAGGTCACGGACGGCAGATCTCCCCGGGCCGGCAGTTCCATGACCGTGCGCGAGGAACGAGGATATCCCTCGGGATCCACCTCGGACGGTTGCGATCGGAACTTGATCACAACCGGCCGCTCCGGCGCCCCCCGTTGGGGAGTCTGCCAGAGCCGGTCCAACTGCAAGGCGCGAAACATGATGTTGCCCGTATGACATCCGAAATCACCCACAATTCCGCTGCCGAACGCTCGCCAGGCCCGCCACTTGCCCGGAAGATAGCAGGGATGATAGGGGCGCTCAGGCGCCGGGCCCAACCACAGATCCCAGTCCAGCGTGGATGGCACCGGCGGCGTCTCCTGAGGACGCGATTGCGGGCCGTTCCCGCCGTCAAACCAAACATGGGCCTCGCGCACCTCGCCGATCACTCCGCCCCACACCAGTTCGACGGCGCGTCGGAGCTGTCCCGAGGCCGAGCCCTGGTTCCCCATTTGGGTGACCACTTTTTGACGCAGGGCGGTCTCGCGCAGAACCCGCGCCTCCTTCACGGTGCGCGTCAACGGTTTTTCGCAGTAGACATGCTTGCCCAGGTTCATCGCCATTGCCGCGGCCACCGCATGCGTGTGATCCGGTGTGGCGACCAGCACCGCGTCAATCTGGGACGACATCTCATCGAACATACGCCGGAAATCCCGGTAGGGTTTGGCTTGAGGGAACTTGGTCCAGGTGTCGCGGCCATACGCCTGGTCCACGTCGCACAACGCAACCACATTCACTCCCAGACCCGCGAAATTATCCAGATTGCTGCGTCCCTGGCCCCCAATGCCAATCGCGGCAAGATTGAGTTTGTCGTTCGCATCAGCCGCAAATGCCATCCGCGAGTTTGCCAGAAGAATCAGCCCGGAACCACTCCATCCCGCGGCCCGCAAAAAGGCCCGCCGATTATATTTCTGCTTCATATCAAAAGCTCCTGATACAATGTTGTGCATTCCGTTGATTATCGACGCGGTCCGATCAGCTCGATAAAATTGCCGTCCGGATCCTTGACTGCGACCAGAAAAGTCCCCCCGCCCAGGTCCACGGGCGAATCGCCCAGCAATTCCACTTCGCCTCGCTTCAGCCGCTCCAGGGCACGGTTCACATCCTTGACGTAGATGGTCAGGTATCGAAAACCAAGCGTGGAATGGATAAAGGCCTGATCGGCCGGCTTGCCCGGCGCTTGACTGAAGGAAAGCACTTTGATCCGTGTCGCCGGCTCGGTTTCCTCCAGGACAAACACCCTCACATCAACTGGATGCCCGTCGATCAGACCAATCTTCCGTCCGAGTTCTCCCGTGACCGGGAATCCTTTTACTTCCTTGAAGCCAATCGCGTTGGTCAAGAAGGCGGCGGAACGATTCGCATCCTTGACGACCATGCCCAGGTCAATGACCGGCTTCGAGAACTCGCCGGCGCTCTCGGCGGCCTGGAGCCAGGCCGAGGCCGGCCAGATGGCCACAAGGACGAGGATGAATACGAAGCGCAAATTCAAATGCCGTAAAAATGAGGTGTTATGCATGCCGGCACTCTATCAAATCCCATCGTCAAGGAAATGATGAAATGGAGTGCCACGATTCCTCCTTACCCGAGTCACCAGCGCAGCTGCAAAAAAAAGAGCCACTTTATAAAGTAGCTCCTTTGAGAAAACTGGATCTGTAACGCTTTATGCCTTGCATCGAAGCGCCCGCAAACCAGCCAAGCCAAGACCGAGCAGCGCAAGCGTCGCCCCCGCTTCAGGGACAGTACCCTTGGTGTATGTCAGGTCGTCCACAATGAAGTGATTATAGGTTGATGACTTCAACTGGACCTCGTCAACCCCAGGCCAGTTGAGACTTAAAAAGATCTGCCATTCAAACACATAATGAGTTGACTCATAGATCTTGGTGCCGTTGTTGTAGCCCTCCCACCATGTCTCATTGCCGTAATCACTAGCCTGGATTTCCACGGAAAAGAATTAACCTAAGTCTTGGGCTTATTTGCCGGTCCGTTGTAGGTCGTGAGGCGCAAGGGCAATCCGTTCCACCACGGCACGGGCACCGGTTTTTCCATGAGGCC
>Ga0209310_1000345_pt1 | contig 57232 bp, 48 predicted proteins | sample AD_UKC030_MetaG_FD_184415 | JGI IMG/M metagenome (GOLD analysis project Ga0209310, IMG submission 184415) | Active sludge microbial communities of municipal wastewater-treating anaerobic digesters from USA - AD_UKC030_MetaG (SPAdes) (version 2) | ecosystem: Engineered > Bioreactor > Anaerobic >...
GGCGGCAGAGGCCAGCAGTTCGCGCCCTCTCAGAGTGGGGATGGGCTGCATTCCCTCCAGCAACGCCATCGCCACGAACGCTGCAAGCATCAGAGTTCCCAGAATCCGCGCCGTCCAGCGCGCAGTGATGATCCACTTCGCACCGCCGCCTGCCTTCAGCGGTGCCCCCTCCGTTTCGGGGGCACTGCCCGCAATCGTATCAATAGCAAACCTCACGTCGCTCGCGTGCTGATACCGGCGGTCCGGTTCCTTCTCCAGCGCGTGCAACACCACCTCGTCTAGCCGGGCATCCCCCTGAGTCTTCTTGGACGGAGGTTGGAACCTTCCGAGTGGCAGTTCTCCGGTCAACAATTCGTAAAACACGACCCCGAGGGAGTAAATATCTGCGCGGTGATCCACCGTCTGAGGATGTTCCAACTGTTCTGGGGCCATGTAGTGCGGGGTGCCAAGGCGTTGACCTTCTGCGGTCAGATGCAATAGTTGTGACACGCAGCCCAGGATTTTGGCCAGCCCGAAGTCGGCGATCTTCACTCGGCCCTTGCGGTCTACCAGCACGTTCTCCGGTTTGATGTCCCGATGGACAACTCCCGCGTCGTGGGCGTATTGGAGGGCATCGCAGATTTGTGGAACGATCTGGAGCGCTTCCCTTGACGACAATCGGCCTGCACGCAGCCACTGCCGCAGACTCACTCCATCAACATATTCCATTACGAAATAGCGCAGGTTCCCGGCTTCCCCGAAGTCGTAAATCCCCACGATGTTCGGATGGCTCAGGCGGGCTAGAGCTCGCGCCTCACGGTTGAACCGTGCCGTCGGATTCGTGGTGTTCGGGCTATCTGAAGCCTGCGGCGGCAGGATCTTCAGTGCCACCCAGCGGTCAAGCGCCGGCTGCCGAGCCTTATAGACCGCCCCCATGCCCCCCTTTCCGATCATCCCCGCGATCTCCAGTTGCGGGAACAACTTCCCGACCTCCTCAACCGAAGGCGGCTCGAACTGCGGGCGGCCCGCTTCCGGGACCATTTCCGTATCGAATCCCGCCTCCATGAGGCACTCCGGGCAGAGACCATGAACCGGATCAGCCGGCAGCGGCTTTCCGCAGTTCGGGCATTGTTTGTTTGTTTCTGTCACACGACTTTCACTGATTCTTGAGGCATCGCCGGACAAAGGTTACAGCCCGCTGCGAAAACCCTTTGCTCCGTTTTCCGCAGCTACCGCCCTGCCAGTATGGTAAAGAGATATCTCATTTCCGCCTCCATCTCCGCCGGAGATGCCACCGTTCGTCCGATTTCCTCACGCAATAGTTGACGATAACGTTGACGCATCCGGTGGATCGCCACCTTGATCGCTCCCTCGCTCCGGCCTGTTTCGCTGGCCAGCGCGGCATACGGCTGTGCTTCGGCATCTCCCAATAAGCACGGTTTCAGCACCTCGAAGGCGGCCGCTTCCCCTCGGTTCTCATTCTCCTTTTGGAGCCGGGTCATCACGGTGTCCAGCAACGCCACTGCCCAGCGCCGCTCGTAGCAATTTTCTGGTGTTGTGGGATCGACCGGCTCGTCCCGATAACGGCTTTCCACCGTGTCAAACTCAAGAGGCACAATCTCCACACGGCCCCCTCGCTTCCAGGCCTTTCGCTTGTCCCATTCATTTGCCAAGAAATGGTTTAACGCCCCCAGCAGAAAAGAGCGAAACCTCCCCTTTTCCTGATCGGCCCGGTCCACCCAATTGCGCTCGAGCAGCCGGGCAAAAAACTCTTGGATCAGGTCCTGGACATCTTCTGGATTGTACCCTCGGCGTCGCACATACACATAAAGGGGGTAGGTGTAAATCTGGTAGAGCCGGCCTAGCGCCTCCCGGGCGTCTCCTGGGTCCCTTTGTGCTGCCGCCAGCACCACCGACCAATGCGTCGTGGCAAAAAAATCGCTCGACCCGCCTTTCGAGGCGGTCGAACTCTCCCCTGCCGCTTCATTGTGTTTCGTTTCGCTCACCACTGTTTCTGCTGTGCCGCTTCTCACACGCACACAATCCGCGATTGCCTCGCCTGCCTGCCCCAGGGCAAGGCACTGCGCTCCACGCGCTAAAGTCGAGTTTGCGGCAAACTGGGCCTTCCTTCAAGAAATGAGCATCGATTGATATTCGCACAGGCTCCAGGCGGTGAGCCCACTCCAACCCATGTAACCTCTTCCTGCCAATTCTTCAGTACTAAATGGAGACGTCGTGACCCAGGCTACTTGCCCGCGCTTGGCGCTTGGCGTAGCCGCTGACCGCGAAGTCCTTGATGACATGTTGGCTGGCAAGAACTCACGCCTTGTGAAACTCGGACTGACTATCCTTATTCTGGTGCTGCTTGGGTGGATCCTGTCTGGGATCGTCCATGAGCTCGGACATGCGATTGTCGGGAAGATGGCTGGACTCAATGTCCTCTACATCCAGCTCTTTCCACCCCGCGTGCGTCTTTCGGGAGAAGCCGCCGATTCCTGGAATGCTGCAATCAGCATTTCAGGAATCCTATTTGCTGTGTTGGTTGGATTGGCGGGCGGACTCGCCGTCGTTCTCCTCGGAAGGAAATGGCCAGGCATCAGGTACGCCATTTGGCTCTTCGTGCCAATGATGGCGCAAGCCCTCGGATGGTTATGCGCGTCTTTAGCCCTGGTGTTTGGCATGAGATTGCCGGGGTCTGATGTCCAGACGTTCACCCAGCAAGCGGGGTGGCCTCCACTGATTGCCGCATTGATCGGTATAGTGATGGTCATGTCCTGTGTGGCAATTCTGAAATGGCTATGGAGTTGAGAATAGCCAACAAATCCGATGCAGCGCACCCGCCGACAGCAATCGAGCATCAGTGGCTCCGGGTTGCTGATCTGGGACGATGGCAATACACAGGTTACTGCTGCCTGTCGATCTTGGATACGAGGCGTCATCTGCCGTCGAGAAGCGTCAAGTTGATCCTGCACGTTGACTCAATTCAACCTTATGCCAGCCAGTATCTCCAGTTACAGTAGCCGGTTCGGAAAGTTCCTCTTGGTGGTCGTGACAGCAGTTCTGTTGGCGGGATGCACTACCGCGCCTCCGTCTCGAGAGGGCCTGACAGCCATGTTAAAGAAACACGTGCGTTACCTGCCGGATGATCACTTGGACTCGTTGATCGGCGAAATGAAAAGCAAGGAAATCGTCTTTCTCGGCGAGGTCCATAATGTCCCTGCCCTTCATCGCGCTGCGGACGACTTGGTCCTTGGCTTAGCGTCCACCCGTCCGGTCGTTTACGCCTGGGAAGGCTGCTACAGCGTGAGTCCATTCTACGAGGCAGCGAGTCTTGGAAAACCGAATCCGCTCAGCCCGCAACAGCCAATTCCGCCGCAGATCATGGTCTTCAATTCCACGAACATTCCCGCGCGTCAGATCATGCTGACAGCGGTTGATGTGGTACACACGATCTACCACAGCAAAGAGCATCCGGTGCGCTACTTGACAGAAATGGCGCATCGCTCCACTTCACCCGCTGCGTGTCAGGCATTGGAGGCGCATATTCCCCGACTGACCGCCACCAAGACGTATGAGGAGGTCCAAGAATACCTAAGGGAAGCCGCGCGTCTGTTCCAGCAACATGTCGCGACGTTTTCCGCCGCCGACCAGGAGGAAATCCGCTTCGCCCTGGACCTGTTCGAGGCGTCCAACCGTTATCAGCACGCCAGCCAAGGCTTGATCAAAACGCCCGAAAACCCCCAGCAAGTCCGCTATGAGTTCTTCATCAAAACGATCGACCGAGCCTACCTCAAGGCTCAGCAACGGAACGCGATTCTCGTCACGCGCCTTGGCGGCTGGCATGTAAACCTCACTTGGCGGTGTGAAGCAAAGCACTTCGCCATCGACAATCCCGCCACCAAAGGCAAGGTCATGGCTGTCCAATTGCTTCCGGTGCACGACGAGGGCGGGAAGGAAAGCGCCGAAGGAATTGACTTGGTCGCTGCTGTCAAAGCGCTCATGAAACCGGGGCATTACTGTTATCTTGCGCTGCCTCAGCTGAATGGCGCCGTCCGCCGTGCCTTGAAGTATAGCCAATACTATCCCGGCAACCGACCGATCTGCGATGGGTTACTCTTCGTCAAGGCATCAAAATCTCCGGAAACGTAAACATCAGGACGAATGTCAGTCTCTGTGGAAAAGGCAAATGTGGGAAAGGCAAAGGGATCAAGTCACGATAGAGGAGCCGACTGTCGCCAAGCCAACTGATTTAAGGGCTGGTGGATGCGCAAAAAAATCGGTTCTTTTTTGGCCTCAGCGCCTACATTCCGCACCTCAAAAACGGGGATTTCCGTGATTTATGTCGCGGCAAGCTTCAGAGGCTGAAGCTCTTGTGTGCAATCTGCTTTTGTCTGGAGCGGCGCATTTGCAGGGTCGATTTAGTTTTTTTTGTTTTTCGCGGTGTAGAGATCGAGACTCCGAGGGCTTTTTGGCCTTGCCTCTCATCCGATCCATTGCCGGGCGAGTGCGTTTGCGCGAAATCCTTCTGGAGCACATCCCCAGCTCCGACCGCCAATCCTTTGCCCGGGCCGATCTCATCCTCCGGCTCGCCGTCAACCTCACCCTGGCCAAGGACCCTCTTTATGAGCTGGCCCAGTGGATGGAGTCCCTCGACCTCCGCGCCCTCGGTTACGATCCCAGACCTGAGGGAGTTTTCAGTGCTGATCGATTTGCTGGTGCGCTCGATCAGCTCTTTGAAGTGCGATCGCACCTCCTTACTGACCCGCCTGGTCGTCTCGGCCATTCAGGCTTTTGACATCCGTTCCGAACGCATTCACAACGACAGTACCACCGTCAAAGCATTTGGGCGCATCCCCGGCTCCACCCATACGGGCCTGGAACTGCCAAAGGGCCACCGCAAAGACCACCGTCCGGATTTCAAGCAACGGGTCTATACCTTGAGCGTGTCCGACGACGGCGCCGTTCCGATTCATCACCACGTCTATCCGGGCAATTGCAACGATGATAAGACCCACATGGAAACCTGGAACTCGCTCTGCCCGATCCAGGGCAACCCCCATTTCCTCTACGTCGCCGACTGCAAGCTTTGTACTCAGGAGCCGTTGACCTACATCGTCGGGCATGGCGGCAAGAGCATCCCCTTACCTAGAGCCTGCACTGGCCTCGCAACACTCAGGCTTTGCTGGAACGGGAGTTGCGCAAGAAATTAGCAGAGCGTGGCGGACCGCCCTTGAAACTCTACCCAGAAGACCGGGATGCTCCCCATCCGACCACCTCACAGCTTGTCCTTTTGGGGTCTGCCCTTAAATTAATAGTTTGTTTGCTGCTTCAGGCCGTCGATTCGGGCTGCCGGCTTACGCCAGGATGAATCCCGCTGGGCCTTTCGCCTCCACTTGGCCCATGGCCGGCTCTGCGGAGCTCCGTGCCCAATTATTCTCGCTTCAGACGATAAAACTGACCAGGACCCTCCGCAGGGAGCCGAACGTTCCATTGCTTACCGACAATGGTAGGATGAAACGGTACGGGTGACCAAATGGCATCTCAGGAAAAGGAGTCAGACTGCAACAACTTGAAATCATCACCCTCCACTGGCCAGGAAATGGCCAGGCCGGATGGAGTGCGTGAGTAGAGTAATTGTGGTAGCAGGGGTACGATGCACCTTGATTGATAAATGGTTGACAGACCTCATACTATAATATAAGAGTCACGACCAAAGGTTATGCCCTGCAACGATTCCGCTGCACCAACAAAATGATGCTTCCAATTGACGCCATTGGTGGAGGAGACGAGGTCATCGGCAAAGGCAACAAAGCGGCCCCCCTGTAGATGATATTGGCGAATCTGCCATCCAATTTAGTTTTCCAATCCAGCCCATTGCTTGAAATTAAAAGAGCATTTTCGGCAGTCGCAACAAATCGTCCAGCGCCATAGGCAACGCTCCGGACATATTGCTCGATATTGACTTCGCGCGGAGTCCATGTGCTTCCATCCGGAGAGGTTAAGACTCTGGTTGGGCCACCAACCGCAACGAAGCGTCCATTCCCGTGGGCAACACCTTGGACAAGGCGGGTTGTGACGGGCGGGATGAGAGTGCCGTGAATCCAATTTGTTCCATTCGTTGACCACGTTATTCCATCCATGCCAACGCCAACGAAGACACCCTCGCCAAAGGTAATCCCGTGCGCTCCACCGTAGTCTGATCCGGAATGACTCCACGACACGCCATCCGAGGAGGTGTGCGAGCCTGCGGCTACGAACTGGCCATTGCCATAAGCAATTGCCATAAATGAAAACCAAGTCTGCGCATCACGGCGGGTCCACTCCTTGCCGTCGACGGAAGTCAGGACGTTCGCGCCGCTTTAGAAGGGCATTCCCCACTCTGGATTTTGTCCCACGGCAACAAAGGTACCGTTTCTGTAGGCAATACTATTTGCAGCGCGGACTATAACAACTATGAGCAATCATAGCCGACTGTCGCCGAGACAACTGGCTTGAACGCAGGTGGATGCGGAAAAAGCCGTTCAGTTTTTGGCCTCGGCGCCTGTTTTTGGGCTCCTTTTTTGCCTGTAATAGGTCCGTTCCGGGTGTCGCCCCTTCAGGGCTAATGACGGTTTGAATGACCGAGTTCCCAGGGCGTTGCCCTGGGCTAACGAATCGCGCCCCGTTGGGGCTGGGGCATTCCCGCGTAATTATGTGTGATCGTCCCAGATCGCTAAGACTCCACCCCCGAGATGACGGCGGCGTTCTGGATTTCGATTCGTGGAGGGATCTCGGTGTAGGCCAGGACGGTGAGGTCGGTGAAGGTTGTTTCGAAGAACCGTCGGAAGGCGAGCCGGATCTGGGGAGCGCAGAGCACCACGGGGGGATGACCGGCCGAAAGCAGCTGCTGAATGTTGCGCGACAGGGATTCCACGATATGCCGAGCCAGACGAGGCTCCAGCGTCAGGGCGATTTCCGTCGGAGACTGCCGCACGCTCTGCGCAATCTGCTGTTCCAGGCGCGGATCCAGGGTAATGGCGCGAAGACTGCCGTTTTCGGCCTGATAAGGACGCGTGAGCTGCGGTCCCAACGCCCGCCGGGCGAATTCCGAGAGTTCATCCGGATTCTTGGTGATTCCGGCATAATCGCTGACTTTCTCCAGGATCCCGGCCAGGTTTCGGATGGAGATGCCCTCGGCCAGGAGATTCTGGAGCACCCGCTGGACCTGTCCCACGGTCAGTTGGGCCGGGATCAACTCGTTCACAACGGCGGGGTGTGTCTGTTTAAGATTGTCCAGAAGCTGCTGGACATCCTGACGGCTCAGGATATCTGCACAGTTGCGCTTCACCGTCTCCGAGAGGTGCGTGACGAGGACGGAGGCGGCATCCACCACGGTGAATCCGTTGAGTTCGGCCTGTTTGCGCTCCACGTCCGTAATCCAGGTGGCGGGCAGTTGGAAGACGGGCTCGACGGTGGGGACGCCCTTGAGGGTGGCCTTGCTGTTGGTGGCGTTCATGGCCAGCCAGTAGCCCGGCATCAATTCGCCTCGGGCAACCGGACTGCCCTTCAACAGGAACCGGTATTCATTGGCCGAAAGCTGCAAGTTGTCGCGCAAACGGATTGGCGGCACGACCATGCCCATGTCCTGAGCGAAGGTGCGGCGGATGCCGGTGACGCGTTCCAGCAGGTCTCCGCCTTTGCGAACATCGGCCAGACTGACCAGGCCGTATCCCAATTCGATCTGCAAGGTATCCAGGGCCAGCAAATCCTCCATTTTGTCCGACTTCGCGGGAGCGGCAGGGGCTTGGCTTCCGCCCTTGCCTGCGGCGCCGGCATCGCCCTGTCGCGCCACAGACTCTCCGGCGCCATGGGAATCCATGCCTCCCTGATGGCGCAACAGATAGCTCACAAAACCGGTCATGCCCGCCAAGGTTAAAAACGGCAGCATGGGCAGACCCGGCATCAAAGCCATCACCGCCAACATGCCCGTCAGCACCTTCAAAGCCCGCGGATAAAACAACAGCTGGCGTCCCAATTCCTGGCCGAGGTCGTTCTTGGCCGCGGCTCGCGTCACCAGGATGCCGGCCGCCGTCGAAGTGATCAGGGCCGGGATTTGCGAAACCAGCCCATCGCCGATGGAGAGGAGCGAAAACCGTTGCATGGAATCGGCCACACTCATTCCCCGTTGCATGACGCCGATGCCGAATCCGCCCAGGATGTTGATCAGGGTGATCAAAATCGCCGCGATCGCATCGCCGCGCACGAACTTGCTGGCGCCGTCCATAGCTCCGTAAAAATCAGCTTCCTGTTCGACCTGCCGGCGGCGCGTGCGGGCCTCGGACTCGTTAATCACTCCCGCGTTGAGCTCGGCATCGATCGCCATCTGCTTGCCCGGCATAGCGTCCAGCGTGAACCTCGCCGCCACTTCGGCAATGCGCCCGGCACCCTTCGTGATCACCACAAAGTTAATCAGCACCAGGATGAGGAAAACCACCAGACCGACCACGTAGTTTCCCCGGACTACAAAATTGCCAAACGCCTCGATGATGTGCCCCGCATAGCCATCCAGAAGAATCAGCCGGGTCGACGACACATTGAGGGCCAATCGGAATAAAGTCACAAAAAGGAGCAGCGTCGGAAAACCGGTGAAATCCGACGGCTCTTTCAGATACAGAATGACAAGAAGAATCAAGAGGGACAGCCCGATGCTGATCGCCAACAGAATATCCAGAAGAGCCGGATGCACCGGCACGACCAGCAACAGGATCGTGCCAAACAGCCCGGCGACCAGCCAGAGGTCACCCAGCTTCAACACTTCCAACCATCCGCCGCCGCGTTTGTTCATGATGCAGCCTTCACGTGATTCGCCTGGGTGAAATAACGATACCGGTTCGTCCGATAAACCCACGCCAGGACTTCCGCTACGGCGGCAAAGAGCTGAGCAGGAATCTCGCCACCCGGTCTTCCATACTTAAACAGCATGCGCGCCAGGGGCTTGTTTTCCATGATGGGCACCTGATGGGCCTGAGCAATTTCCCGAATCCGCAGCGCCGTCAATCGCGCGCCTTTGGCGATGATCCGCGGCGCTCGCATGGTCTTGGGATCATAGCGCAGGGCGACGGCCAGATGGGTGGGATTAGTTATAACAACGTCCGCTTGAGGAACTTCCAACATCATCTTTCGCTGGCTGAATGTCGCCCGACGACGACGTATCCGGGATTTGACCTGGGGATTGCCTTCTGAATTCTTGGCTTCGTCTTTCAATTCCTGCCGGGTCATCATGAGATCCTGGTGGTTTCGCCAGAATTGATAGGTGAAATCAATCGCGGCGACGGCGGCCATAGCAAGGATGACCCGCAGCATAATCTTCATGGTCATACTTGCCAGGAACGCGGCAATTCTTGCCACATCGACGGTGCTGTAAAACAGGGGATCGGTGAGGACGGACTTGATCACGCTGTATAGGAGCGCCACAATGACCACCAGCTTGATCACCGCAACCAAAGTCGGCACGGCCGAGCGGAAGGAAAACATGCGCTTCAAGCCTTCCATGGGATTGATCCGATCCCACTTGACCTCCAAGGCCTCGGAAGCGGTCTGAAAGCGGGACTGCATGCCTCCGGCCAAAAGTCCTCCCAGGATCGCGGCGGCGGCCAAAGGCCAGACACAATGACTGACGGCCAGCACTGCCTGAATTGCGTAGCCCTGTAACGCGTTGAAGGAGAGTTCGATCTCGTGGAGATGACCCAAGATGCCCGAGGTCGCCATCGTCAAGTACCGCCAGGTCTCGGTGCCCGTCAACGACAGCGCCAGGAGCACCGCCGCCAGGACCACCGTGGTCTGGATCTCGGCGCTTCGAGGAATCTGCCCGCGCTTGATGGCGTCTTCGATGCGACGCGGTGTTGGTTGTTCGGTCTTCTCGCCGAATTGATCGCTCATAGCCGGAACCGGCGATCACCCGCCGCCGCGCAACGCCCTCATGCCGCTCCCAGCAATTGGGCGGCGCGCATCAGGTCCTCGGGCAACCGCCGCAGGTAGTTCAGCAAGTGTTGGGCCATGAGATGAAGCGAGAACCCGAACACCACAAGACCGGCCACGATCCGCACCGGAAAACTCTCGGAAAACACGTTCATTTGAGGCACGGCTCGAGCCAGAATCGAGAAAACCAGGCTGACCAGGAACGCCACCGCCATAATCGGCGCGGCGATCTGAACCCCGACCAGGAAGATACCGCTCGATTGGGTGACGAGATTCACCAGGCTCGACTCGCGAAGCGACGCCCCGCCCACCGGCAAAACCACATAGGCCCTTTGGAAGGCCACCAACAGCCAGTGATGCAGGTCCAGGCAAAAGAACAACATCGCCGCCAGAAAATACAGGATCAGGCCCGGAACATCGCTTTGCATGTTGACAAAAGGATTGGGATTGGGCGCAAAGCTCAACCCGATGTGAACCGCCATCACCCCCCCGGCGAAATCAATCGCATAAAAAACCATCCGGGCCACAAATCCCAGCAACAGTCCCACCGATACCTCGGTGATCATCCACCCCAGCGCCGTTCCAAAAGACAAACCCGCTATCGAAACCGGCGGCAGCAGGGGCGCAATCATCGAGGCCAGCAACACCCCGATCGCCGTCCGGACACGCAGGGGAATATTGTTCGCCGATAAGAGGGGAAAAACAGCCAGAAAACCGCTGGTCCGCAAAAACACCAGCATCCAGTTCAGACTGTCGATGCCGAAGAGGCTCATTGGACCATTTGAGGCATCTTCTCGATCACGGTGGTGGTAAACTCGGTCAGGGTGCGGACCATCCAGGGCAGCGTGATCAGCATCAGGGCAATCACCCCGAGCGCTTTGGGCACAAAAGAAAGCGTCTGTTCGTGGATGGTTGTGACCGCCTGAAACAGGCTGACGCCAAGCCCGATCACCATCCCGACCAGCAGGAGGGGCACCGCCAGCAAAACGGCTTGGTAGATCATATGTTTTAGCACATCGACTGCAAATTCAGGCGTCATATCAGGCTCCAAAACTCTGGATTACCGATCGCACGATCAAGTTCCAGCCGTCCACCAGGACGAACAACAGGATCTTCAGGGGCAAGGCGATGGTTTGAGGAGGCATCATCATCATGCCCATGCTCATCAGCACCGTCGCAACGACCAGATCAATCAAAATAAACGGCACAAACAATAAGAATCCCATCTGAAAAGCCGTCCGTAATTCACTGATAATAAAGCCCGGGATCACCACGCGTAAAGGGAGCTGCTCCGGAGGCGTCGGCTCGATCTGCGCCAGGCCCACAAACAACTCGACATCTTTAGGCCGCGTCTGCCTTAACATGAATGTCCGAATGTGGCGCGAAGCTTGATCCAGCGCCGCTTCCCCGCTGATCTGCTGAGTGCGATAAGGCTGTAGCGCGTCCCGATGGATCTGTTCCCAGGTGGGCGCCATGATGAATAGCGTGATGAACAGCGAGAGCCCGATGATAATCTGGTTGGACGGAGCCCCCTGGAGCGTCAACGCCGACCGCACAAACGAAAGCACAATCGCGATCCGCGTGAAACTCGTCATGAGCAAAATGATCGAAGGCGCCAGCGTCAACAGGGTGATGGCCACGAGGACCTGAATGGCCAAATCGACATCTTGCGGCTGCCGCGCCGATTCGACGCCCAGGCTCAGCCGGAAAGGAGGCAGCCCCGTCACGTTGGTCGACAAGGGCGTTGCGGCGCCTGTCTGAGCCCACGCGCTGCCCGCCAGCCCAATTCCCAGCACCACGCCCGCCACCCACCCGTAGCGTCTGAGCATCCGCAATCCGTTCATCATCCCAAGCGAATCCTTCATGAGTATCCTCTATTCCTCTTCGTCATGTCTTGGAGGACAGCACCTGGCGCAACGCATCCCCGAAAGTCGGTGGAACCGGCTCCGCCTCGGAAGCCTCGGCATCCGGCAGGGAACTCACCAGGCGGATGCCCGCCGGCGAAACGCCGATGAGGAATCGCTGCTGCTTGAATCCCACGATTAGCAGCGACTGCCTCTGCCCCAGGGACCGCGTCTCGTAGACTCGCAGTTGCCCCGGCCGTCCGCGCCACGCCAGTCCGCGCCCCTGCCGGAGATACCAGGCGGCCGCCAGAAACAAACCGAGGATGACCGCCAGAGCGCCCACCAGACGCAGCACCGAGCCGGCCAGACCGGGCAGCTCCGGAGACGAACCAATCGGCGCCGCCGCCGGCGCCCCAAATCCCGTCGTGATGCCGGCGATCCCTGCCAGACATCCGAGAAACACCCCGCCTGTCCCGCGCAGCAAATGTTTCATGTCCGTGCCCCAAGCAACTCGGTGATCTTGATCCCAAACTGGTCCTCCACCACGACCACTTCGCCGCGGGCGACCATTTTCTGATTGACATACAAATCCACCGGAGCATCCGCCACTTTATCCAACTGCACCACCGAACCCACGTTCAACTGAAGCACTTCGCGCATCGACAGCTGGCAGGATCCCAGTTCCACCGAGATTTTCACGGGCACATCCAGCAGGATGTCAAGGTTCGCGGGAGAATCGGAGGTCATATCCATAACACGTTTGATCTTAAGATTTGTGGACCTGGGTCAGCTCGACTGCCCAGTTCTTGCCCCGGGTGCCGAGGCGCCCGGTAAATTTGCGCGCGCCGGCCAGCCGGATCTGGACTTGGTTGACGCACTGGGCGCCCAACTTGACCACCTGCCCCACCTGGAGCTGCGTCAGATCCCGCGCGGTGATTTCCAGACCTTCCCATTCCGCCGTCACCGGCACTCGCACACTGTTGAGCTGCGGGTTCCATCGCAAACCGCCGTTGTCGACCGTCGGGTTTTCCCGGCCGGTCGCCTCGATATTCGCGTTCAACTGCTGGACGAGCGGCTCCAGCGTGTAATAGGGAAAACCGATCTGCATCGGTTCGAGGCAATCCCCGACTCGCGCCTCGAGGGTTAACGCCAGCATGACCGTGTCGTGGGAGGCTGTCTGGAGAAAGCGCCCGTTGTTCTCATGTCCGAGCACGGTGGGGCGGAGCTCGCTAAGCTGCGCCCATTGATTGCACCACTCGCTCAGGATGATCTGCACCACCTGATCCAGCAGCGCCACCTCGATATCGCTCATGTCCCGCTCGAGATTCACCGAGTGGGCGGCGCCGCCCATCAGCCGGTCGACGATGGTAATGCCCAGTTTCGGGGGGACATCCAGGATGCAAATGCCCCGCATGGGCTCCACCTTGAACAAGGTGAGGTGGGTGGGATTGGGCAGATTATCGAGGAATTTCTGATAGATCATGGTCTGGAGCTTCGACATCTGAAGTCCGAACTCCAGGCGGAGATACATCGACAGACGGGCGGCCAGGGACCGGGTAAACACTTCGTGGCGCAAGCGCAGTTTGCGCAGCTCGGCGGCCGACAAAAACGCCGGCTGCCGAAAATCGTAGGGCTGGATCTCCGCGCCCGCTGAGGTCGTCTTCTGGCCGTCGCTTCGAACGATCGTGGTGCTGGTCTCCTGTTCGGCGACCTGAGCTAGCAATCGTTCGACATCGGCTTGCGATAGGATTTCCTCGGGGGTTGGGTCCATGGGAGGGGGGCTTATTGCACGGCAATTTCTGTGAGGTAAATCTCCTGCACGGTGCCCTTGCCGAGAGCGTCGTTGAACAGCGTCAGCAGCTCGGATCGCAGCAGATTGCGCCAGCCGGGCTTCTCGAGGTCCGCGAGGGTCTTGGCCCCAAGCGCGCTCGATGAGAGGTCGAGCAACAAATCCCGATTGTCTTCAATCTTCGACTTGGCCTCGGCGTTGTTCGCCACCAGGGTGAATGTGGTCATCAAATATCGTGATCCCATCGTGCCCGCGACATTGACGAGCACTTTGGCAAAGGTCGCTGTATGCTTGACCTTGCCGGATCCCTCCTTTTCAGAACCCGACCCGCCATGAGCGCCTCCGCCTCCCGAGCTCTTGCCGGACTCCTTGGCGGCGGCGTGCGTCTGCGGCTCGGCAGCCTCGTGGCTCTCTTCCGTGCTGGACACGCCGATCGATTTTTTGAGTTGAGGAACCAGCAGGTAAGTCGTGGTGGCGTAAGCCAGCAATGGCATGGCAACGAGCGTCACGACCAGCGGAAGCCAGCTCTGGATGCCGCCCGCCGCCTTGGCCGCGACGTCGGCTCCCGCGGCGTCGCCGCCCACCGGCTTTGGAATCTCGTTCTTGACGGCATCCCCGCCGGGCGATGTGTTTTCCATGCGATTCGCCACCATAATCGTCGATCCCGTTTACCGCTTCAGATTGACGGTCTCGGACAGCATCTCGTCGGTGGTCGTGATGATGCGCGCGCTGGCCTGGAACGCCCGTTGAGTGGTGATCATCGTCGCAAACTCATTGGTCAGATCCACATTGGACAATTCCACCGCGCTGGGTTCGATTCGGCCCAGGCCGTTGGTATTGGCCGCCTGGGGAAGCGGAGAGGCGCTGCCCCCGAGCGGTCCGGCGGCATCGATGCCGCTGTAGAGGTTATTGCCTTCCTTGACCAAGGCTTGAGGATCGGTAAACCGCTGCAATAAAACCTGGCCGCGAACGTAATTGGTGCCGTTGGTCAGCTTGATGTTGACCTTGCCATCGCTATCAATGGAAAAGGAACTCAATCGGGCCAGAATATCGCCGGGCTCCGTCGTGCTGGTAATGGTCCCCGTATTGCCGGTCGCGTCGAGCTCGGCCAGTTGCAGGAAGTTACTGCCGCCGGCAGGGGTTGAAAGCGCAATGGCCGAAACGCTGTTCAGGGTGATTTTCCTCGTGACCGGATCATAGCTTCCGGTGACCGCCCCCTCGGTGGCGGCGCTGATCTTGGCAAGCACAGTCTCCATCTTATCATTGGTGTCCACGCTGATAGTCTTGCCGTTGACCTCGAAGTTTCCCGATGTGGCGGCATACGGGTAATCGATCTTGATATCGCCCCGGGTGGTGAGTGTGTTATCGGAAAAACCCTGGACTCGAAGGCCTGTGCTATTGATCAGGTATCCCTCTTCGTCGCGAGTAAACTGGCCGTCCCGCGTCGCATATTCTCGAGTGCTCAGGGGATCCTGCACGACAAAGAAACCTTCTCCGGAAATCGCCAGATCGGTCGTCACTCCTGTGCGCGCAATGGCCCCCTGGGTGTAGAGATTCCGGATCGCCGAGGTGGCCACCCCTGTTCCGATCTGGATCGAGGCATTGCCGCCGGGCGCTGTGTTTCCGGCTGCGGAGGTTTTGAGGGTCTGGTTGAACGTGTCGGCAAACTCGGTCCGGGCGGCCTTGTAGCCGTTCGTGTTCACGTTGGCAATGTTGTTGCCGATGACATCCATACGCTCCTGGAAGCGCTGGAGGCCGCTGACGGCGGAGTTAAGGGAACGAACCATAGGTATCTGTTAGGTTTGGGGTTGAATTAAGTTGACGGTCTGCAGTGTCGTGAGTTCATAAGACTGGCCGTCAACGACAATTTTCGGCTTCCCTGCCTCCATCTGGACCGCGGTCACCATGCCGCGGATCAAAGTCTGTTCGCCCTCCTCGTCGGTCTGAATCAACTCAACCTGCTGGCCCAGCAGCGAGGTCGCCTGCAGACGCGACATGTCGGTCTGGATCGACTTGGATTGCTCCAGCGCGCTGAACTGCGCCATTTGGGCGATGAAATCAGTGTCGTTCTTGGGGCTCATCGGATCCTGGTTGCTCATTTGGGCCACCAGCAGTTTAAGAAAATCATCCTGTCCCAGCGTCTTCTGAGGAATCCGGCTGGCGGCATAAGCCGCGCTTGAAGTCGCTGATCCAGTTCCGATTACAGCATCCACACTCATAAGTTTTTAAATGGTTTAAAATTCGATAGGTTCAAGCCCACATCTCCCACCGGCCGACGCGCCGAGGAACAGAACGACCGGTTTCCGCCGGCGCGTTCCCGGACCGACGTGGCGCCACCACTTCGGACTCAGCCGCCCCTTCCTGTTGCGAGGACTGTTTTGAATTCGCCTGATCTCCCCAACCGCCGGCCGATGAAAACGAGAGCGATTGCCCCAGGTCGTGCGACCGGATCCCGCCATCGTTGATGGCGGACACCTGAATCCCCTGGGCCGCCAAAGACTGCTGCATCTGGCTCCAGGCTGGACGCAATTGGTCCACCAGCTCCTCCGCGCACTGAACCTGCACCTCAACCCGGCCTTCCCGCATCCGCAAGTGCATCGACATCTCATGCTGTCCATCGGGTTTGACATGGACAACCAGGGACGAGGCGGAGCCCTGTTTCACTTCAACCGCCTTGTCCGCAATCAACTGACCCAGGAAATCGATCGATGACTGCCCCTTCTCGGGAGCTTGCAGTTTTGTCTCCGACATGGCCGTCATGACCGTGGCCGGCGTCGTCATCTTCGCCGTAACGCCGTCCACGCGAGTATCGGCCTCTTCCGGTTCAGCGCCATGAAAGTGATTTCTTCGGATCGCACTTCCTCCGGCTGCCTCGACAGGCAAAGCCGGCATCGATGTCCCCGGGCCGCCAGGCAGTTTTTGCTCGGCAGGAGCGGCAATTTCCTTCAGGTCAGCGATGCTTTGCATGCGAATTCCAGGTTTAGCATCACCCGTGCCATCGGCAATGAAGCGGGAATCGGCCCATCGCGTCGATCCCTCCCCGAGGGGCCGGGGCGACCTCTCGGTCTCCAGCACGGTTTTGGTCATCACGGGATCCGGAGAGGGAGTATCGGTAACGGAAGGCGTTGTTCGACCACTCAGACCAGTCGGGGAAGACGACGGAGTATCGGCAAGGGAAGGCGTTGTTCGTCCGATCAGACCGGTCGGGGAAGACTCTTTGGGCAGTGTTGACGGGCTCGCCAGCCATGAAGTCGGATTGTCCTTCCCTTGTGTTCCGGAATCGCCCGGATTCATTTTCGCCGTCGAAGGCTTCGAATACGTCCCCGGAGTCGGCTCCGACGGCTCCGGCACGGAGATCGGTTCGGTCGATCGAGCCGCAGTTTCCGGCACGTTGGCCAGGGCCGTCAGCCCCGGTGTCGATCCGGGACAAGGCAGAACGGTTCGGTTTTCAACACCGGCGCACCCCTCAACATATTCACGGATCTCGATCTTCGTTGTCCCCATCTTGCCTTCGGCCAACTTGGCGTTCACCAGGGCTGTCAGCGTGGAACGATGAGCGCAGGCTCCATCAGAAATCTCGGTCCCACCGGTCGCGGGCGTGTCAGAAATCAAATCCTCCACCTCGCCTTCTTCCGCCACACCCGCCGGGTCGCCTTCGGCTGTTTGAGCCATCATCGCGGCGCGGGAGGTGACAGACCGCGATCCCGAACCCGTTTGCAGGTTGGCGCCGGCGGTCAAGGCCAATTCCCCGGGATCCGCGGCCAAATCATGCTGACTTGATCTGGGTCCAAAGAGCTGCCGGGCCGGTCGGCGGACCGAACCGGATTCCCCACCGCTCGGCAGGCCTTCCGATATGCCTGGGTTTGAATTCGCCGGAAAATTCTTTGGCGACACTCCGTCGGAAGAAGCCGTTGGATTGGGAAGACAATCCTCAGCACACAAAGCCTGAGCAACTGAAGCGCTGGCTTGTTGACCTGGCAACACACAGGCCGTCACTTTTGTCGAACGGGGGGCCATGTTCACGGAGTGGACACTCGCTGAACGACCTGTCGATCCGCCGGACGGTAATCCTGGGGTCTCGGGGTTCGAAACGGTTCTGTCCGATGTGGGTTTTCCGAATGCTCGAGCCCCATCCCCTGTCAGACTTCCGGCGGATTCAGCGGCCGGCAACTGGAAGGGCAGGCTCCTCACGTTGGATGCCTGGCATTGAGGCCTGGGACTCTCCAGATTGGCCAATGCCATGCAGGCCTGACCAAAACAAGATTCAAAGGGTTCTTCCGTTGTCCCGACGCCGGGCGAGACGCTGAAAGGGCTCGCGTCCGTGGGAATCGCATAATGCGAAGAGGGCGTTGCGGCCTCGCTGAGACTAAGGCTTTTGGGGGTCATGGATTGGAGGTCTTGGGTTGGGTTCGGGCCAGAGATAGGCGGATTTTCTCGGACAGGGCGGCCACGCGGCGGGCTTCGCCAGCGCCAGCCTTGGCCAGTATCTCAAGTATGGGCGCCGATTCGGCCTCTTTCATCATCATTAAAACCTTGACAGCCTGTTCATCCGGTAACTCCCGGATCACGGCTGAAGCCCCCTCGGGCGTCATGGCCGCATAAAGCTTGGCCAGCTTCTTCAGGTTGGCGGCCTCTTCCTCCTTGACCCGGACCACGTTGCGATCGAACTCGCCCTGCAGGCGTCCCACACTCTGGGTGATGGAGTTGATCTCAGCCCGCTCGTTCTGCAGGCGCAAGGCCAGTTCGTTGAGCTGCTGCTCCCGTTGTTCAAGGGTGTCTTTTCTCCGACGAAGCTCCGCCATCAATTGTTCCAGCTCGGGATGACGCAGAGTCCAGGCGGCAAGGATGCGTTCATCCTCCGTGCGTTTTTCCGGCGTCGGTCGTGGCGCCAACTCCTTCAAAGGTGGCCAGATCAGGAACGTGGTGGCCGCATAGGTAATCATGCCCATGACAATCACCATCCATTTCGACTTCAACAAACGCGCCATAGCTATCCTTCCATTCCACCTGCCAGTTCCTGCCGGACTTCGCCCAACAAGCCGGGCCGGTTGCCGAGCTCGTCCAGCAGTTTCTGTTCCTCACGGGCGCTCAAGCGTTCAAAGTCTCGGCGCTGGCGATCATAGTACTTGTCGACCGCTTCGCGTTGCTTGCGCGTCTCAATGAGCCGCAACCACTTCTGATGCAGGACATCCTGAGCCACCCCCAAGGCGGTTTCACAGTCCCGGCAAATGCTCTCAATTTCCCGGCAGTAAGCATGATTATGGGCAAAGCTCGCCGCAGGAATCTTGGCATGCGGCAGGTTTTGCCGATGCGACCAGGCCATATCCCGCTGACGTTCGACCCTCCGCAATCGTTGGGCGGCCTCCTGCCGCGCCTGTAAAGCGGCGGCATAGTGCTCGAGGGCCACTTGTTCCTGGCGCTGGCGCACAATGCGCAAGGCTTGAAGGGTAAAACGAAAGGGTTTCATCGGATACAGCCGGAACTCCATTTCATCAGGAATCCCGGACCAGTCATAGGATTCCAGGCAAAGCAATCGGAATGCCAGCGCGGCGGCCGGGGCCGCTTAAGCGGTCCTCTTCGGGGCCTGTTTTTCTGCGACCGGCCGCTCCTGATCGGCAAGAATCTTGACCAGCCTTTGCCAGCTGTCCTTGGCCGCCACACCCTCGCAAACGTTCTGGCGCAGAAATTGGTTCAAGGGATCATGTAGACGAATGGCGTGGTCAATCGCGGTGCTGCTGCCAGCGGGATAAGCGCCGATGTTGATCAAGTCCTGGTTCTTGCGGTAGATCGCCATCGCCTCGCGCGCCTTGCCCGACATATCCACTTGCTCGGCCGGGAGAAGATCCCGCACCAGGCGGCTGACACTCTCGAGCACGTCAATGGCCGGATAGTGGTTCTGCGCGGCCAGTTCCCGAGTCAACACCACGTGTCCATCGAGAATCGACCGGACAGCGTCGGCAATCGGATCGTTCATGTCGTCGGCCTCCACCAGAACGGTGAACAAACCGGTAATCGATCCCGCTTCGCCCATGCCGGCCCGTTCCAGCAACTGAGGCAACAAGGAAAAAACCGACGGGGTATACCCTCGTGTCGTGGGCGGTTCGCCCACAGCCAGACCGATCTCCCGCTGCGCCATCGCAAACCGCGTCACCGAATCCATCATCATGAGTACATTCTGACCGCGGTCGCGGAAAAACTCGGCGATTGCCATGGCCAGGAAAGCGCCCTTCAAGCGGGCCAAGGCCGGCTGGTTGGACGTCGCCACGACCACAACCGATTTGCGCCGCCCCTCCTCGTCCAGGTCTTTTTCCAAAAACTCCCGCACTTCGCGTCCCCGCTCCCCAATCAGGGCGATCACGTTCACATCAGCCTCGGCCTTGCTGGCCATCATGCCCAGCAGGGTTGACTTGCCGACGCCGCTCCCCGCGAAGATTCCGAGACGCTGGCCTTTTCCGCACGGAACAAAAGTATCCAGGGCCTTGATTCCGGTTTGAAAAACCTGGCGGATGCGTTGTCGCTTGAGCGGGTGCGGAGGAGGGAGGTTAATTCCGGCCAGGCGTTCGGTCTCGATGGGGCCCCGGCCATCCAGAGGTTGTCCCAATCCGTCGATCACGCGCCCTTTCAGGGCATTGCCCACTGGCACCTGCAAAGGCCCGCCCAGCGCGATGACCTCGCTCCCGGGATGGATGCCATGCACTTCTCCCAGGGGCATCAAAAGCAAATGATGATCCCGAAAACCGACCACTTCGGCCAGGGTATCGGCCTCACTCCGGGCCGACTTGATGCGGCAAACCTCTCCGACCGATGCCAGCGGCCCCTCGGATTCTATCACCAAACCGATCAACTGCACCACACGGCCGCGGTTTTCGTAGACTCGGGCCTCCCGAACCCGGTGGAGCAACTGCCCCATGCGGGCGATCGGCGGGGAAGACACATCGGGATCCGGCTTCATGGCTGGAGGGCCTGACGGAGCAAGTCGAGTTTGGTCTCGCGACGGGCATCGATAGCGCCAAAACGCGTCTGCACCACACATCCCCCGCGGCTGACCTCCGAAGAGCCTTTCACTCGCACCCGCTGGGTGGGATCCGCGGTTTGAAGCAGGGAAGAGTTGACTTGCTGCAACAAGGCCAAGTCTTCCGAATTCACCAGCACGGTGAATTCGGTTTCCTCTTCCACCTGGGCCATGGCTTGGCGGACCGAGGCCTCAATCAACTCCGCCGATATGGGCAAACCGTCCACCAACCGGGTCGCGGCTTCCAGGGCGATCTGGACCAGCACCTGTTCGCATTCTCCGGCCACACGGGACAGCGTTTGGCTCAGGGAAGAAAACACGCCCTGCTGAAGCTGGATCAATTCCTGCCGCTGCCGAATCAGTTGCTCGCTTAGGGCCTTCTCCCCCTCGATCCGGCCGCGGTCGTAAGCCGCCTTTTCCCGCCAGGCCAGTTGCTGCTCCCAATCCTCAATCCTCCAAGCCTCCGCCATCCGGACCTCCCGCAAGGGCTGGGCAAAGCGAATCGACTCATGCCAGGGCTTCATGACGCATGGCCTCCTGAACCTCGCTCAAGTCAATCTCGCCCTCGCTCTCGAGGTGACGAACCGCCTCGATGATACGAATCTGCGCCGCTTCGATCTCCTTGATCTTGAGCGGGCCCAAAAAGCTGATTTCCTCATTGACTGTTTCGGCGGCGCGTTTGGAGATGCAGGACAGCAGTTTGGCCTTGAGCTTGTCGCTGGCCGTCTTGAGGGAAACCGCCAGATCGCGCATATCGACCTCGCGAAGCACCTTCTGCAACGAGGCCGCATCCAGGGCCACCAGATCGTCAAAGGTGAACATCTTCTGACGAATCGACTGCGCCAATTCCGGATTGTGTTCCTCGAGTGATAACAGGAGGGATTTGCTCAGGTTTTTGTCCATGGCGTTGAGCACCTCGGCGGCGGACTTGATGCCGCCGGTCTGGTTGAGCACGCAAGGCTCCTTGCCCCCCACTTTGTTGGTGAGAACCTCGACCACCTTTTCCACGACTTCAATCGGCGTCGAGGCCATCGTCGCCAGCCGTTCCACCACCTGTTCCCGGGACTCGGGACGCAGCATCCCCAGGACCTGCGATCCTTTTTCGGGATTGAGGTAGCTGATGACGAGCGCCACAGTTTGCGGCTGCTCGTGCTTAACGAGATTGAAGATCTGCCGGGCATCCATCTCGATGACCTGCTGCATGGCGGTCACGGATCCGCGGTTCGGCACGATGCGCCCCACCAGGTCCGAGGCCTTGAATAATCCCACAGCCTTTTCCAGCGTCCCGCGAGCCACATCGACGCCCCCGCGAATGCCCGTGCTGGCCTGGATGGCCACTTCGGCGAACTCGCGCATGATATCGCGCTGCTGGGTCAATCCCAGAAGACCAATCTTGGCCATCTCAGCGGAGACGGCTTCCAATTCGCGTTCCTCGAGATGCTTCAATATCTGCGCCGCGCTCTCGGGCCCGAGCATGACCAGCAAAGCGGCCAGCTTCTGCACCTTGGACATCTTGGAAACCTCAACGGGAATCGGATTTTCAGTCGCCGTTATCATAGGTCACTCCAGCGGGCCATCCGCCATTATCCTCCGTTCGCATTGCCCTTGGCCATCCAGCTCCGAATGGCTTCGGTCATGTTATTCGGATTTTCACGAACCAACTGATTTAAAACCTCCACCGTCACTACGGCCGGCTCGGATTCCTCCTGCCATGGAACCCTGGATTTGCCGTTTCCGTGACCGTTGCCGTGACCGTTGCCATTGCCATTGCTATGGCCATTACCCCCGTTTTTGCCCGCAAGCGGCCCCAGCGGAATCCCGATCGGGATGTTCTCCGCCGGGGTTCGCCGGAATGACCGCCAGAAGACCAGAAGGACCCCCAACGCCAGCGCCGGATATAATAGGTTTTTGCCCAGGTTCAGCCAGAACTCGCGCTGCTGCTGCGTCTCGACCTGGCGTGTCAAGTCCACCGCAAGCTGGTCGTTGAACGGCATCTCCTCCAAGGCAATCTCGTCCTTTCGGGAACCGTCGCCTTCCACCACAATCCCCAAGGCATTCTGCACAATATTCCGCAATTTCTGCAGCTCTTCCTGCGTCCGGGGCAACGGCTTGCGATCCGGTCCGGTTCCCTCCATCCGCGTGGCGACAAACACCGCGGCCGACAGCCTCTTGATCCCTCCCCCCGACTGCAAAATCGTGCTGGTGGATTCGTTGATGTCGTATTCCTTGTTCATGGTTTTCTTCCGCATCCGCGAATTGTTGACGGGCGCTGTGGAGGCCAGATTGGTTTCGGTGGTGGCGTTGGCTGTGACCCCCACGACGCCACCGCTGCTACCGGAAAGCGTGTCGGTGGTCTCGTCGTTCACGGTCTCGGTGCGGGCGACCTGGCCGTCCGGATCATACTTCTTTTCGGTCCGGTTGATCGTGTCGAAATTGATTTCTGCGGCAACCCGCACAACGGCCTGGCCCGGCCCCAACACCTTGGTTAACAGATCTTCCGCCTTGCGCGCGAAGTACTGCTCCAGGTTCCGCCGAATGACCAGCTGCGAAGCTGAAATCCCCGCCAGCGAATCCGGCTCGGCGGTCTCGGTCTCCACATTGCCATGGTTATCCACCACGGTCACGTTGTGGGCCTGCAGGCCTTCCACCGCGTTGGCCACCAAAAATCGAATCGAGTTGATCGCCGCTGGCGCCAATGGCGAATTGCCCCGAACCCGGATAAACACCGATGCGGTGGGCCGTTTCTGGCGATCCACCAACAGACGGTTCTCCGGCATCACAATCTGAACCCACGCCCCTTCCACATCGTCCAACTGGGAGATGGTGCGCGCCAGCTCTCCCTGCAAAGCGCGTTGAAAATTGGCGCGCTGGATAAAATCCGAAAGACCGAAATTGGGTTTGTCGAAAATCTCGAAGCCGACTCCTTCTCCCCGCGGGATTCCCTTCTCGGCCAAATGCATGCGCACATAGTGTTTCTTGTCCCGGGGCACGAGAATCCTGCCCCCTGACTCGCTCAGGCGATACGGGACCTTCATTTCATCGATCGCGGAAATCACCTTCGCGGCCTCGGCTTCATCCAGTTTGCCGTAAAGCAAGGCATATTCCGTGCGGCTGGACCAGAATCCCACCCCGAGCAATCCCCCCACGACCACGACGGCTGCCAGCACCACGCTGATCCGCTGATTGAGACCCAACTGCTTCCAGATCTCGAGCAGTTGGTGCCCCAGTTGGTTAAGGTTCTTCATCATATAAGCGGCTGAGTCATCCCAGATAAAACGTATTCCGGTTCAATACCATCCCAAGCCTCAGACCTGCATGCGCATCAGTTCCTGATAGGATTCCAGCAGTTTGTTGCGCACCTCGACCATCAGTTGAAAAGAGACACTGGCCTCCTCCATCGCGATCATGGCCTGATGCAGAGAAACATCTCCTCCCCCAAACAAGCCCTGCACCGATTCCCGGGCTTCCACCTGCTTCTGATTCACCTCTTGCACCAGCCTGCCCAGCATGTTGCCGAAGGAACCCTCCGAAACCCGCGTCCCAGGGGGCTCTGCCTGCGATAATCCGTTCAGCTCTCGCAAGGCCGGACCCTGCAACCGCTGCGGGTCCAGGTCCGGATTGAGCCGCATCGGCGCCTCCAACCCGGGACTGGCAAATGTGCGAATGGCGGAAAGCGGATCCATTTAAATCAGGAGCGTTTGCCGATGGATAACGTCTGGAGCGCCATGTTTCGGGCGTTTCGAACCACCGAAAGATTGGCTTCATACGCCCGGGAGGAAACGATCAAGTCCGCCATCTCCTCGTGAATCGCCACATTCGGCATGGCCACCATTCCCCGCGCGTCGGCGTCAGGATGCCCCGGCATCGGAACCATCCGGAACGGACGGTTGTCCTTCATAATGCGCGCCGCTTCCACTTGCCGGTTCAATGCGGACGCCGGATCCAGGCTCGCTTGCTTCTGTTTCAGCACACTTTCAAAAACCACGATCTGGCGCTGATAAGGACGCCCGTCCAAATCCCGAGTGGTGTTGGCATTCGCGATGTTCTGCGCAATGACCTCCATCCGCAAACGTTGAGCTGCCAGCGCGGAACTAGTGCCTTCAATACCGTTGAGTATATTGATCATAGGTTAGGAAGAACGCCCCGTGATTGCCAGCCGCAGTTTCAATAACGAAGCCGTCAACATCTGGACTTCCATCTGATGAGCCACTGCGTTCTGGTTCATCTTCAACAACTCGTCCTCCAACTGCACGGTGTTGCCGTCTCGGGTTCGCGCAATCGCCGTCCGGTCCACCTCCACACGGGGTTTGATCTGGGAAACCTGGGATTGCCCCCCGGCCGATACGGCCTGACGAAGCTCTTCCGCGAAGGAAGGCGCCAGATCAATCCTCTGATAACGAGGAACTTCCACGTGGGCGATGTTATTGGCGATGGCCTCGTGACGCAGCGCGGTGGCATCAAGCATCTTCTTGAGAGCCACATAATTTGTCTGGTTGAACAGCGCGTCAATCATAGCTACGGTCTAAAACCGTTTTACGGCCAAGCATTCATTGTGCCAGCCTCCAAAAGGCATAGAAACACAAGGAATTGCCTGTCGTGCTGAGAACGGCCGGGAGGAAAATGTTACCGCCCAATCCCAAAGGCTAGGCAAGAGTGACCGGGTCTCCCAGAAACGTTGTCAACAGCATCAAACTCAGGGTATACCTATGGACAGAACGAGTTTTTTCAATGAGTGAACCACAAGAAAAACCGGCAGCGGCATCGCTGGCCGAACGATTGAGAACGTTCCTGGCCGAGCGCCGGGAAAGCCTCTCGCCGCTACTGATCTTGACCCACGATTTTCCCGATCCCGATGCGCTGGCTTCCGCTTATGCCCTGCAGCATCTGGCCCAAACCGGTTTTGGCATCTCTTGCCGTATCGCTTACGGCGGCGAAGTGGGACGCACGGAGAACAAGGCCATGATCCGCCTGCTCCGGATCCCCGCGCACAGGCTGAAACCGATTTGGTTCAAACAGCACGCCGGCATAGCCCTGGTCGATACTCAGCCTCACTTCGAAAACAACGCATTCCCCGCCAACCGGCGCGCAACCGTTGTCATCGACCAACATCCATCCCCGAGTCCGGCGGAAGCCGACTTGGTCCTGCTGGATTCCGAGTGCGGCGCAACCAGCGTGATCCTGGCCCGAGCCCTGCTCCAGCACGGGACCGATATCCCCAATCGTGTCGCCACCGCGCTGGCCTACGGCATCCTCACGGACACCCTGGATCTCTATCGCGCCCGGCGCGAAGATGTCGTGCAAACTTATCTCGAGATCCTCCAACACTGCGACATGCGGACCCTGGCCCGGATCCAAAATCCGATGCGTTCTCGAAGGTTCTTCGCCACCCTCGGCAAAGGGATCCGCGAGGCGTCCCAATACCGCCGTCTGTTGGTCACTCACCTGGGTTTGGTGGAAACACCCGACTTGGTTTCGCAGGTTGCGGAATTCCTCCTGGCCTACCGTCGGATTGCCTGGTGCCTGGTCACAGGCCGCTACCAGGGACGCCTCCACGCCTCGCTGCGGACCACCCGCACCGATACGCCGGCTGGCCCGGTGTTGCGCGACGCTTTCGGCAATCCCAAACAGGCCGGCGGCCACGGCCCCATAGCCGGGGGCAGCTGCCGCATTGGCCGGGATGCCGAACCCGCTGCCTGGGAAGCCTGCGAGCAAAAGATTCAGGCCGGCGTCGTCAAACGCTTGCGCATCGCCGCCTCAGTCGATCCTCGCAAACCATTCGTGCGGTAATGCCAGACCCTCGATCGAGGTTCTCAACACTGCGGGAGCTTTATGTTCGGCCTCCCATGATTCCCGTTGATGGGCGTCCATCTGCGGTTATGTCGTCTTATTTGCGGTTAAGCGGACAGCTTGCCAGGCCGATTCAAGACCTTTACACTGCGGTCCTTGGATGAAACCGATTGATTATATTTTGGCCTCGACTGTTCTTATGATCTCACCTTTTGGCGCTGAAGGAGCGAATGCCTCTGCCTCTGCCACCGCTCAGGCACCGATACCGTTGCTCGCAGAATGGAAAGGACCCTACGGTGGATTGCCCCCCTTCGATCAGGTCCGCGTCTCCGACTTTAAACCCGCCTTGACGGCGGCCATGGACGAGTATCGCGCCAACATCCAGGCCATTGCTCAACTTTCCGATCCGCCGACCTTTGAAAACACGCTGCCCCCCCTCGAACGCGCCGGCAGAACTCTTGCCCGAGTGCAGGCCGTCTATGGGGTCTGGGCCTCGACCTTGAGCACCCCCGATTTCCAGGCGGTTGAGCAGGAGATGGAACCGCGCCTGGCCGCGTTTCGTGATGAGATCTACCAGAATGAAAAGTTGTTCCGGCGAATCGAGGCCGTCTACCAATCCCCAGAGAAACAGAAACTCAGCTCGGAACAACAGCGCCTGGCCTGGCTGTATTACACGACCTTTGTCCGTGCCGGAGCAAAGCTGAATGCGGCGGACAAAGCCCGCGTCGCGGCCATTAACCAGCGATTGGCCACGCTTTATACGACCTTCAGCCAGAACCTGCTTGCAGATGAGGAGGGACAAATTACGGTCATCCAACGATCGGAAGACCTGGCGGGATTGCCGGAGGCCATGCGCAAGGGCGCTGCCGCTGACGCCGCGGCTCGCGGCCTGTCAAATCAGTGGGTGATCGCCAACACCCGATCGAGCGCTGAACCCTTTCTGGTCTACTCCTCCTCGCGCCATTTGCGCGAAGAAGTCTGGCGCCGATTCATCAGCCGCGGGGACCATCCCGGCGCTCGCGACAACAAACCTTTGATTTCGGAGATCGTGCAGCTGCGCGGTGAACGGGCCAGGCTTTTGGGCTACCCCACCCACGCCCATTGGCGTCTTGAAAACACCATGGCCAAAACTCCCGCACAGTCCCTGAAATTGATGGAAGCCGTCTGGAAACCCGCCGTCGCCCGCGTGCGCGAAGAAGTCGCCGATATGCAGAAGATTGCTGACTCGGAAGGCGCCGGCATCCGGATTGCCCCCTGGGACTATCGTTACTATGCCGAAAAGGCGCGCAAGGCCAAATACGATCTCGACGAAAACGAGGTCAAACCATACTTGCAGCTCGAGAAATTGCGGGAAGGCATGTTCTGGGCCGCTGGCCAGCTTTACGGACTTGTCTTCTCGCCCCTGACCCATATCCCGATCTGCCACCCCGATGTTCGGGTTTGGGAAGTCAAAGGACCTAACGGCCAGCATGTCGGCCTCTGGTATTTCGATCCGTACGCCCGCCCCGGCAAACGATCCGGCGCCTGGGCGAACGCCTACCGCGGCCAGGAGCGGTTTGAACGCGAGATCACCCCGCTGGTATCGAATAACTGCAACTTTATGAAAGGCGCGCCCGGCGAACCTGTTCTGATCTCCTGGGACGACGCACGCACGCTGTTCCACGAGTTCGGCCACGCCCTGCATGATCTTTGTTCCAATGTGCGTTACCCCTCGCTTTCCGGCAGTAGTGTGCCCGCGGACTACGTCGAGCTGCCTTCTCAGATTAATGAACGCTGGCTGGCCACGCCCGAGCTTCTGAACCGCTTCGCGCGCCACTATCAAACCGCGCAGCCCATCCCCCAAAGCCTCATCGACCGCATCAAACGCGCTTACACGTTCAATCAAGGCTTTGCCACCACCGAGTTTCTGGCCAGCGCCCTGGTTGACATGCGACTCCATCTGGCCACCCATCAGCCCATCCAACCGGCCGACTTTGAACCGGCTGAACTCGAAAAACTGGGCATGCCAGCCGAAATCGTCATGCGCCATCGCCTGCCTCAGTTTGCCCACCTTTTTGCCGACGAGAGTTACTCGGCTGGCTACTATAGCTATCTCTGGGCTGATACACTAACCGCAGACGCGGCTGAAGCCTTCCTCGAAGCGGGTGGACTCTATGATAAAGCCGTCGCCTCTCGATTCCTCACCCACATCCTGTCGGCGGGTAACACCGTGGATCCCGCCGAGGGATACCGCCGATTCCGCGGTCGCGACGCTGGCATCGCCGCCTTGATGCGCGACCGGGGTTTTCCGGTCCCCGAATAGGGTCTGAGCAACATCGATTAGCCTTCGCTGTCGCGTTTCGATCCCCTCACTCCTTGGGCAGAGGAGGCGCCTTTCGAAGTTGCGCTCGAGGATTCCACCGCGGCGGCTGAGAAATGCCATGACTGCTCCATTGCATTCCGTCGTTCCTCCATCGTTGCCGCCATTGCCCATGACGAATCACTTCTTCCCTTCCAACAAGCCTCCAACCGCTTTGGCGGCTTCGCCCGACAGAAGCTTCTTGGCCTGGGCCATGAGGTCATCGAGGAGTTTTTGCTGTTCGGGCGTCAGCTTCAGAGCTTTCACCTTTTGCAGGGCATCGAGGGCGTCCTGGTATTTCTTCTCCGCAATCAGGGCTTTGGCGCGATCCAGCAACGGCTGCACCTGTTGAACGACTTCCTCGCTGATCTTGCCAGCAGCTTCCTTGACATCCGTGGCGGCCTTTCCAGCGGTTTCTTTCATTTGATCCACCGCGGTTGTCGTCAAGCTCTGCGTATCGGCAGCCGTGGAAGTGGGAGCGGTTGTTTCCTGTTTGCCGCATCCGACGGCAAGCAGACCGAATACACAGAGGATTCCACTGGTCATTTTGAATAATATTTTCATAGATCCTATTCTCCATTCGTTCAATAGGTTAGCAGGAGAACCTAACTCCGCGAGGTGAAATCGTCAAATAGCCCGGCCGCATGCCCGAGGGTTCACCACCGCGCGAGCCCCTCAGCCCCCGTTGCGCTCGGAACGATGGGTTTTAGCCTTGCCACAGGCGAGGTAGATCCGCTCCAACTCTTGTCGGATCACAGCGGGCAGCTGATGCTTGCTCAGTTGCTCTTGAGAGAATGGACAGGGCGTATCGCGACAAAACCAGCAACTGCCTTTTCCGTGCTTTTGGGGTTCGAGTATGATTTTTTCTGTCTTCAGGGGGGCTCTCTTCAGGAGGGCTGAGGAAGGGTCGAATTTCTCAGATAAGTCACTCCGGATACCCCAAGCCTCGGCCCACTTGCGCTTGGATTGATCCAAAGCCAAATGACCAAACTGGGCCATCGTGGACGCGCATCCATGAGCGATACTCGCGGCCTGTTTCTCGCGCCGGAAACCCAGCATCGGATGCATCGCAAACGTGCCGCAGAGCCATTCTGGCTTGACCGCCACCACTTCAATGTCCATCGGCTCCCACGGAGGAGTCTTGTGAGACCCAATCTGAGACTCGTAGATCCATCGGAGATCATGCTGGCTCTGGGCGAAGAGATGCAGTTTGTGGTTGTAGCTCAGACGGCGCGCGCGTCGACACAATCGCATCCAGTCCTTTGCAATCGACTGAACCTCGTCGGGGGGCAGTTCAGCCACATTGGCCTCCAACGAGGCGGCAAACAGGAGATGAGGAATGGATGCTCCGTCAACCCTCGGGCGTCTCTTGATGGGAGGGACGGCCTTATCCATGACCTGCACCACCGCATCCAAAGGCAGGTTGTCCATGACTCCCCCATCGATGAACTGGCTTTCTGATGTCACTTCACTACACACCTCCCACGACCAGCGCGGCCTGAATACGCCGGGAAAGGCGCTGCTAGCCAGCAAACCGTCCAGCAGAAACGCCGAATCCGACTTGCACCCATCCAACACATCGAGACTGCCTTTTACCAGGTTTGTCGCTGTCGCAAGCAGCCGAATCCCGTCGGGAGCAAACCGGTTGAATAAAGCGGCATCGGAGTGCTTGGCTTCCTCATCATGGGTGTAAAGGATATGTTTGCATATCAGTAGCTTTAAGGGTTCTGCCCCCAGGATTTCCATGCCTAAGTTGTGCCGATCGAGGAATTCCTGGATATATTTGCTAACCAACTTGCTTGCCCGGCCGGTTTGGCGCCGGCGCAGGCTCTCGATGAGGTCATTCAGCTCATATGGACTGACGTAAAACAACCGTTCAAGACCGGCCACCACACGGCGGACACGGTCACAGAATTGTTCCTCGTCGCCTGCATCGTATCGCCGAAAAACCTCATCGATATCCCGCAGGGAAAACTCCGTTTGTGCTGCTCGCAGCGTGAAGCGCCGAACGAAATCGGCAAAGCGATCCGTCAGGATCAAGCGATCCAGGCCCAGCATTGAGGCGCACAGCCTGGCCACAAGTTCCCGGCGATCGTTTGCATCCCTGTGGCGAAACACTTCGGCGACCAGTGCCCCTGTGATGGAACCAATCGAAGAACCCGCGACGATGTCCGGACGGCATCCCAATTCACTGAGCGCGTTCAACACCCCGAACTGAAACACACCCCGGAATACGCCCCCACTGAAAAGCAAGGCGACTAAAGGCCGATCATGGCCGTCCCTTTCTGTCCCGCAAACGCATCTTGGCTCCGGCCACGGCGGTTTCAGAAGCCGATTCTCCGCGTCCGGCCCGCACTCAAGGCCCAGACGGCTTGGGAGCTGATCGGGTCTCTGGGGCATTGGCTCTTGGCTCGGGAACGTAGAATTCAATGGTTCCCGCTGGGTCACCGCAACATTCGGCTGTTCCTCATGGATCCGAGTGGTGGCGTTCACCGATGACTTCTCTTCGACAGCGCTGGGCCAAAGAGGCCAGCCCGCCCTGTCCTCCTTCAAAGCAAGGCCCTTCTTCAGCTCACGAGCGCAGACACTGCACACTTCCGGAATTCCAGGCCCCGGCCCGTCCGGCGTCCCGTTACAGGCAAACGGGCCCAGCACGTCCTGGCAACAGGCGCACCTCTCGTTTTCACCCCTCTCGTTCCTCACCCGCCAGGCGTGCTGACGGATAGCGGGCTGCAACATCGCTTCCAGGCTGGCACGGCATCCCTCGGCGACGGCCTTGAGCACCAGGTGTCGCCGGGTGTCTTCGTCATCGGCTGTGTTAATTTGCTGGGCCAACTCCATGGGTTGTTCAACCTCGATGGCAAACACCGAAGCGTTGATATAGGACGGCTTGTTGGAGTATTTCGCTATTCCCTTGGGCAAAACCCTGCTGTAGACCTTGGCAAGCTGGCGCTCCAGGGCCGCGTCTCGATACCGGCGCAACTGCATCGCGCGCAAAACGACCTCAACGAGCGTGGTGTAGGGCTTGCCTGCGGCGTGGCCGGGGCATTCATCCTTTCCCAGCACCGGAAAGGGATAAACCGGATAGACGTGCACCTCGCCGGCCTTCGAATTGAGCTGCCCCTGCAGGAATCGCATGAGTGCCAGGATCGGTTCGTTGGCAATGTTCATGCCGTCAATATACTGTATTCCATTAATCTCAACGGCCTTATACACCGGCACCACTGCGGTAACAGCCATTAGGGCATCGACGACCGAAGCCGTCTCTGGAATGGGCTTGAGCTCGCCGCTGCCGATTTCTGCCGCGACGGGGATCACGGAGATCGGCGGACATTGGGTGGCATAACTCGACAAGAGCTTTTGTTGGACCTTCTCCGCCGGGTTCGATAATTCCCGGCTTAGGGGATTTGCATAATCGTGTTTCAGGGCCGATCCAACGATGCTATCCATCGACACTTGTCCGGCTCCGTAATAATTGGGATCGAAGATTCGCACGTAGAGCTGTTTCAGAGCATGAGAGTCCCCAAGGTCTTTCCCAATGTCGTAGCTGCTCAGGAACATATTTGATAATGGGCTGCGAAAAGCTTCGAAAAACAAACCCAGGATGCAGCGTCCCGCCATTGCCAGTATGAGCAGGAAAAACGGCAGTAACAATCCTAGCACCCAGTCTAAAAACCTCCCCACCTTGGCAAACGGACGGGGCAGGATGATCCTGACGGCATCCATGCCCTTGGGCTGCAACAGGCTGTAAAGCCGGCGGCGAATACTAGGACGGTCCTGATCGTCCTTATTCGGCCCCGGATCTAGCCTCGTCAACAACCAATGCGTGAATACCTGACGTTCGATCAACCACAGGGGTTGAGTGAGATGATGCCAGTTCCTGGATACCAGCCAAAACAGTCCGCAGATGCAACGAGTCCTGGCCAACAAGCGCTTGTGCCAGCATCGGATTTCGGCCGCCTCACGAAGGCCCAGCCCGTACCGCACAGCCCGCGTAACGGTCCCGACCGTGATGCGGAGCTTGAATAATCCATTGAAAAGTCGAATCAAACCCGCCCGTGTCTGCAGAGCCGCCGCGCGCTCCTCGCGTTCCGGCTGCTGATGGATGGGGAGCTCAATCGGTCGCAACGCGCTGCGGAATCCAATCTCATACGGATCAGGCAGCAGAGAACGAATCATCACCCCGGGGGCCTCCTGGTATTCCTTCAGCAGCTTGCGAAAGCAGGTCACTTGGGCGGCGCGCGCAGCCTGGGGTGGCAGATTCTTGCCCGCCTGCAAAACCTCCGCCAGAGTCACGGCGTTCACCGCCCCGGCTGAAATGCCGACCACGACGTCCGGGGCCCGGCGTCCACTGACCATGAGCGCATGCACAACCCCCAACTGCATGATCGTATCAAGACCTCCGCCCGCAAAGGCAAAGCAACGCACCACTTGCCCCTCCTCCCCAATCAGACGCCCCTTCCGCTCCTCGACTGAAACCGATGCCGGCGAAACGGACGGCTCGATCGTCTCGGACTGCGACTTGGCGCTGACCTCGACCCCGGGAAGGGTATGCGCGCTTTGACCCCGCCCGGCGCTCATTTTGGGTTTTTGGATTGCGCTTTGGCTTCCTTGTCCATTCGCGTTGACAGAATGGGACGCAAACTCAGCAGTGTATTAAGTGCGTTAAACCAGAACGGCGCCCCCAAACTCAGTAGCGCCACCGATATCAGCATGCCCCAGAATCCCTGCTTTCTCGGATCATAATCCGACATCTGAACCGACTTCCGGGCCGGCAGCCATGTGAGGCCGGCTTTCGCCAATTCATCCTGCACGACAGCCACGCTGCCCATTAACTCCGGCACCTTGGCAACGAGATTTGTTGCGACCAACGCGTCATATTGATCCAGGATTTTTTCCTTTTTGGTTGATTCATTCACTTGGGTGCGAATCCAGAGATGCGCCAGTTCCAGCGTCATCAACGACGGCGGGGCGTTCGTCAGCGCCTCGCGGGCGCCCGGATCGCTTTTCTTAAGCTGATCCAGAGACACCATGAACACGTTGGTGTCGCCCCGGGGGCCGAACACCTTGGATGTCTCCCGCACCACCGTGTCAGCACTGGCCACCAATCGAGAGCGCATCACAGCGTCCTGCGATATTTTTTTCAACAGGCCGATGGCGTCGAGTTGAAGCCCCGCAACAAGCACCACAGCCAACGCGATGGTATACATCCGCATAGACATGGCAAACCGCTGCGAGACACGATCCATCGTCTGGTCAAACCACCTTTCAATATGCAGTTTGACCTTGTCCGAATCCTTTTTTAATGCTTCAGCCACCGCGTCAGCGCCCTCAAAATCTCCAGGCACATCGAGGAGGTTTAGTAATTCCTCCTTCCGAATGCCATGGGCCAGTTTCACACGTTCGATCCACCCTCTGAACGGTGTCCCACCTCCGAACTTCGAAAAGGTCGAGTCCGAAATGAGCGGGTGATGCAGAATCCGATCGACGACAGTTCTCCACTGTTTCTGTATCTCACTCTCGAGCGCCGGATTTTTGGCCTTATTGGTCGGGACCGAAACCGCGGTTTCCAGGAGCTTCTGAACGCCCCATCGAAGATTGGTGCCCCGCAATCCCAGGATCGATGAAATGATCTGGGTGAACACCGTGATCAGCAGGCTCACGCCAAGCATGATCGTGGCAAACGCGATTAAAGTGTCCAAGTGTTGCAGATTCATTTGCGAAACCTCCTTTTGAGCAGATTCAAATGCGTGCCATGTGATCCTTAAGTCAGTCACCGTAAACCGAATTGCCGCTACGCGAGTTGGCAGAAGCGCCCTTGAAACAAGAACTCAATGTGCGAGATGCTCGTCCCGAGTCGTAAAGGAAGTGCTCGATCCTTTCCGGCCCACCTCGTCCGGATGGCCTGCAAATCGGCATGGAATTCCAAGAAAAAACGGTAACATGCCTCTTTTTCAAATATGGCACTCCCTTTCAGAGAATCAAGCAAAGCCAAACGCAACCGTTTCCTGTCGAAGGAAAAATGGAAAATCGAATGAAGAGGACAGGCAGGTATGGGAACAGGAGGCTCCCCGTCCAGCGATCCCCAGCCGCGTTGGAGGATCACGATTTTATCCGCGCGAGACGGCCAAATAGACCAATCCGGCTGACGCGGCGTATTGCGGGTTGACCCGGAGGTTTCTTGCCGGCTGGATCCATTCCCATGGCGCGCCTTCCGTGCGGTACCGGCGCAGGTGCAGGGCGTAATCGGCGAGCACGCTCGCCGCTGCCGCGCGGCTGACCTTGCGCAGGCTGGCCGCCAACCAGCCCGTCGGGGTCGCCCAGAACCCGCCGTTCTGATACGTGCCTGGTTCGCAGGCCGCCTGCTCCCAGAAACCACCGAATTCACCCTCTGGCGGCAGATGGCGGACTTGCCCTTCCACGACCGTACCCCCTGTTTCGTAGAGGAATAGCAGACGCCGGGCGACAGCCAGTTCCACGTCGCGCGGCAATATTCTCAACCACACCGCGTAAGCCGATGCCCAGACGTCCTCCTTGCGCCCCAGCCCCGTGGCGGACAGCATCAGGGCGGTTTTTCGGCCGCTGGAAGCGGGCAAAGGATGGTAGAACTCCTTGAGCACCGACGCTCGGATTTTTCTGGCTTCCGCGCGGAAGCGTTTCGCCTCGTTCTGCCGGCGATGGGCCGCAAACAACGCTGCCAGATCACAAGCCGCCCTCCACCGCAGCAACGACGGCATCAGGCAGAAACCCGTCTTGCGAATGGTGTCACAAAATCCCCAATCGACACGGGTCCGGCCCTCCGTGGATTCACAGACGACCAGGCCGGTCCGGGGATCGGCCATCACTGAATCAAATGCATTTACACAGACCTCTGACAAACGATGTTCGCCCCAGGCCGTTTTTATGGGCGATTTGAAGAATGAAGTGCGCCGGGTTAGGCGCCACTGTTCCCAAACCATTTGGATCAGGTAAAAGGCGTCATCGGCCGGCGGCAGGAAACCAAAGGCACCCTGGCCCTGCTCGGTGTAAGCGCCCGGATACCAGCAGGCCTCGCCCGCCAGGGTGATGTGGTCCGGAATGCTAAACGGCGGGACCTGCAGCTCGCCAAATCGCAGTCCCTCGCGTCCCGGCTGGGTGGCCGCGATGACCTTCACCCAACCTTCGATTTCGTCGGCTGATATGAAATCGCCTCCGAGCATCATGGCGGCGTCGCGGATCCAGAACGCTGGATAGTAATTCTGGGTTCCACCGGGTAAGCGCAATGAATGTCCTGTCGTGTTACCAGGCCCGTTGGGGATTCGTCCTCCTGCAGGCACTTGGGAGCTGCGGATGACTTCACCGGCAATGTCCCGCAGGAAATCGAGATCTCCTGGAGTGGATTCACTGGCCCGATCGCGCGCCTCAACCATCGTGGCAATCCGCGTAAGCCAGAGCAAACCCATCGCCGAGGCCGTTCGTTTTAGGAAAAGGCGGCGGTCCATGAAGCGGGTGTTCCCGCGAGTCAGCAGGCGCCTGGCTGTAAGATGAGTTCGAGTCATGAGAAGATCCCTTGTTTACAGCGCGGAAAACTGCCAAGCTTAATCGGCCCAACGGTTTCGCTGATCGTTTATGGCCCCGCTCCGACGCATCACAGCGCCCCGCAAAAAGACGCCAAACAATTCTGGAGCTCAGCGTTGGTGCTTCAATAACCAGTCGTAGAGTTTCGGTTGGTTATAGGTCTCGCTCCAGGAATCGTGGTCGGCCTCGGGATAAACCGTGAGCTCGATCTCTTTGCAACCGGCCCTCTGGAAGGCCGCAATCATCCGCTCGGATTCAGCCAAAGGCACCACGGAATCTTTGGCGCCATGAAAGGCCCAAACCCCCAGGGATTGAATCGCCCGGACTTTATCCGGATTGGCCAGTAAGACGTCAATGGTCTCTCCCCCTCCACAGATGGGCGCTATTGCCGCAAAACGCTCGGGGGAAGTCGAGCCAAGGCTCCAGGTGCCGTATCCTCCCATGCTCAAGCCCGTCAGGTAGATCCGCTTGGGATCGACCTTGTATCGGGCGATGACATCATCCAGCAGGGCCAGCAGGACGGTGTTGTCCCATCGCTGACCGGCCGGGCATTGCGGCGACACAATCAGGAACGGGAATTCGCGGTTCTGCTTCACCAGCTTGGGCGGGCCATGCACGGCCACTTTGGCGAGGTCGTGGCCCCGCTCTCCCGCGCCATGGAGAAACAACAACAACGGCCAGCGTTTCGTCGCCTCGGATGCGTAATCCTTGGGGAGGTAAAGCAAGTAACCCAAGTTCACCGTTCGGGTGACCTGGCTCGTAAAAACATGCCGCTGTTGCATGAGTTCAGGATCCGTTTCCTGGGCGCCGAGAGTCAGCGCAAAAAGAGCGGCCGCGCCCGCGGCAGCCATGAAGAGTCGTGGTGTTCGCATAATGAGATTCGTTGGATTCATTGACTGGCTCTTATTCCATTCGCTTGCGGAGCACTTCCATGAGGTCCTTTACAGAAAAGGGTTTCTTCAGCAAGTGAGGTCGCACTGGATCCAGCCGCTCCAACTTCTCCTCGCGGGTGGCCTCGGCATCCCCGCTCATCAGCACGACCGGAACATGAGCGTTGACTTGGCGCAATTGCAGGACGAATTCGATGCCACTCATCGCAGGCATGGTCACATCAGACAATACGAGGGAAATGTCGGTCTCGTGGCGGCGAAAAACCTCCAAGGCCTCCCGTCCGTCGCGAGCGACCAGCACGTCATACCCCGACCGCAAGAGACAGGCCTTGACCACCTCCAAAACCAACGGATCGTCATCCGCCACTAGAACCGTCTTGCCAATCGACGGAGGCGAACGATCGACCCATCCTGTCATTGGCGACGAACCTCCGGCCCTTTTCTCGGCCAGACTGGATACCATGGGCAGGTAAATCGTGACGGTTGTGCCTTCGTTTTCCTGACTTTCGAGCAGGACTTGACCTTCGTGGAGGCGGGTGACGCTGTGAACAATCGTCAGCCCGAGACCCACCCCCAAACTCTTGGATCGGGTCGAATAGAAGGGATCAAAGGCACGATCCAGAACCGCGGGGGACATGCCAAGACCGTGGTCGGCAAAGGCCATTTTGCATACATCCACCGAGTTCAACCCCAGGGCCTCGGCCCGCTCGGCCGACAAAGAGAGACGCTCGAGGGCAATGTCGAGTCTGCCCCCGGTGGCCAAGGCAAACCGGCTGTTGCTCAGGAGTTGGTGAAAGACATTCTGCCACTGGGTCGGATCGGCGGTCAGTTGACAGGCGGACAGCCGGATTTGAAGATCGATCTGGGCCGAACCCGGCAACTGCCCAAGCCAGGACTGAGTCTCCTTCTCAAGCAAGGCGGACAGATCGATGGTCTGCGGTCGAAACCGTCGCTGCGGCCGGGCGGCGAGGAGAACATTCTCTAAAATGCGCTCGCTTTTGCGCGCCGAATTGTCTAAAGCCATCGCATACTGCATGGCCTGGGAATTTGGGACGACTTCCTCCTTGATCAAGGACGCGTAACCCAGGATGGGAGCGATAAAATTGTTGAAATCATGGGCCAATTGCCCCGCCAGGAGCTTCAGCGAATCGAGCCGCTCATCACGCGCCCGCAAGACCGGATCGCCAGGGGGTTTTGGCGGCAAACGTGATGTGAAGGAAGAGGAGGGTGTCATTCGGGTGACGAGGGTCTCCTTCCCTCACCCAGGTGTGTTCGGACTTCCTGGAGCAGTTCATTCAAGGGTTGCATCTTGCTGATGCAGCAAGCCGCCTGCTTCGCGAGGGCCTCCTGCATGAGTTCCTCGTCATAGCCCATCCCGGTCAACATGATGACCGGCATTTTCGGATACAACCGTTTGATGGCCATCAGCACCTCCAAGCCGTCCGCATCCGCCAAGGCAATATCCAGAATCACCAGATCACAGACCTGGGTTTCGAGCCGGCGCAAAGCCTCCCCGGCTGTGGCGCTGCACTCGACTTCCAATCCCCGCTTCTGCAGAAAGCCACAGAGCAAATCACGGATCGATGCCTCATCGTCCACTAATAGGACGCGCGGTTGATTCATGGAATCTATTTCTAACAAGGCCATTCTCAAATGCAAGGCGAAGCCGTCAATCTTGTCCTTTTTCCTTTTTTCGCGGATCTTCTTCTGACAATATCCTGCCCGGCGTGAGGGAGAGATGGCCTTCGCGGGGATGTGCGAACTCCGAGGGGCATCGATGATCCCTATGACGCGCAACCCTTATGATCAAACAGGCCTGCTATGCCGCCATCAAAAAAGATCTCTTCGCTGGGACGCCGGGATTTTATCAAACTATCGGCTGTGACTGTGGGAACCCTTGGAGCTGTGGGACCCGCCGGTGTTCCGGCAGCCGCATCGGCGGTCTCGGATGCCGCCCCCGCTCGCCTCAAGCCTGCGCGTCTTAAACGCCGCAGCCGTTGGGAAACCCGATACGCGGGAGAACGCCTGCAACGCGTCGCGTTTCCCATGGGCGGCATGGGCGCGGGCATGATCTGCCTGGAGGGAACCGGCGCGATGTCGCACTTTTCGCTCCGCCACAAGCCGGAAGTCTTCAACGAGCCCTGCACCTTTGCCGCCATCTGCGTGAAAGGCCATCCTAACGTGGCCCGGGTCCTCGAAGGCCCGGTGCCGCCCTGGAAACTGTTCGGACAACCAAACACCGGAAATGGGGCCGGAGGCTCTTCTTTTGGACTGCCCCGATTTTGCGAAGCCTCTTTTACCCCAAGGTTCCCGTTCGGTATTATCAAGCTCCGGGATCCGGATCTGCCTCTTGAGGTGGAAATCACCGGTTGGAGTCCGTTCGAACCCGGTGATGCCGACCTGTCCAGCCTGCCCGTCGCAGCCCTCGAATATCGGTTCACCAACCCAACCGGCGCCCCCCTCGAGGCGGTCTTTTCCTATAACGCCCGGAATTTCATGGCAATCGGCGGCAATCCCCATGCGGTCAAAGCCAGCCCGGGCGGATTCATGCTCTGGTGCGGGCCCGGCAAGGACAAGCCCTGGGAAGAAGGGGCATTCACCGCCTGCGTGGACGATCCCGCTGTGAAGGTGAACCATGCCTGGTTCCGAGGCGGTTGGTTCGATCCGCTGACCATCGTGTGGAAACACATCGCCGCCGGCGAATGCCCGGATCAGCCTCCCCTGAGCGAGGGGGGAGCATCGCCCGGGGCCACCCTGTCCGTTCCTTTTCTGGTTCCGCCAAGAGAACAGCGCACCATCGTCCTTCGCCTGGCATGGCATGTGGGAGCCACTAACCTGCGCATTGGCAAAGATCCCGATTCATCAAGCCAACCCTTGCCCCCGGGCAATTATCGAGCCTGGTACGCGGGGCGTTTTCCGGATATCACCGCCGTCACTGACTACTGGCGCGAACGTTACACCCAACTCCGGGCCGCCAGCCGGCGTTTCTCGGATTGTTTCTACGACACCAACCTCCCCCCGGAGGTCATCGAAGCGATTGCGGCCAACCTCACGATCCTCAAATCCCCCACCGTCTTGCGGCAGGCCGACGGACGATTGTGGTCATGGGAAGGCTGCAGCGACAACTCGGGCTGCTGCCATGGCTCCTGCACACACGTCTGGAATTACGCCCAGGCCATCCCTCACCTCTTCCCGAACCTGGAACGTTCCCTCCGGGAAACCGAGTTCGGCGTGTCCCAGGACGGACGCGGACACCAGGCCTTCCGCACCAGCCTGCCCATCCGGCCGGTGGTCCATGATTTTCACGCGGCCGCCGACGGCCAGCTCGGCGGCATCATGAAGGTCTACCGGGAATGGCGCGTCAGCGGCGACCTCGAATGGCTGAAACGCCTGTGGCCAAAAGTCAAGAAGAGCCTCGATTTCTGCATCGAAGAATGGGATCCACACCATCGGGGGGTGCTGGAAGAACCGCATCATAACACCTACGACATCGAGTTCTGGGGACCCGACGGCATGTGCGCCAGTTTCTACCTGGGCGCCCTCCAGGCTGCGGTCATCATGGGTCAAGCGTTGGGAGACGAACCGCCCCTCTATCGGGAGCTGCTGCAACGCGGACTCAAGAAAACCGAGACCGAACTCTATGACGGCGAATATTTCCTCCAGAAAATCCAATGGGAAGGTTTGCGCGCCAAAAGCCCCCTGGATGTCGCCAGTTTTGGTGGCAACTACTCGCCCGAGGCCATCGCCCTGTTGAACAAAGAAGGGCCCAAGTACCAGTATGGCGCCGGCTGCCTGGCTGACGGTGTCCTGGGTTCGTGGATGGCCCTGGTGTGCGGGATCGGCCAAGTCCTGGATCGCGGCAAGGTCCGCAGCCATCTCCAGGCGGTCCACCGCTACAACCTGAAAAGGGACCTGACCGCCCACGCCAATCCGCAACGGCCCAGTTACGCTTGTGGCGCCGAAGGCGGTCTGCTGATCTGCACCTGGCCCAAAGGCGGTGAACTTTCCTTGCCCTTTGTCTACTCGAATGAAGTCTGGACCGGCATCGAATACCAGGTGGCTTCTCACTTAATGCTCCTGGGCCGGGTAGAGGAAGCTCTGGACATCGTGCGCGCCTGCCGAAGCCGTTACGACGGACGCGTCCGCAATCCATTCAATGAATACGAATGCGGCCATTGGTACGCCCGGGCGATGTCTTCCTATGCCATGCTCCAAGGCCTGAGCGGCGCCCGTTACGACGCCGTCGACAAGGTCCTCTATCTTACCCCCAGCTTGAAAGGCGACTTTCAATGCTTCCTGTCCACAGCCACCGGCTACGGCACCGTGGGTGTCCGCCGCGGAAAACCGTTCCTCGAGGTCCGCTCCGGCACGATCGACACCCGGAAGATCGAATACCAACCCGCCCCATCGTAATCGCGGTTGTAACCGATGTTCCATTCGCAAACAGGCGTGTCCGAGGTTGCGTGTCCGCCACTCCGACAAGGATCGCATTCCGCAATAAAGAATTCGTCATTTTGCCTGCCTGCCATTAGGGTGGGAACGTGAACAGTCTTTTAGTCGGATTTCTGGCAACGCTCCTGGCCACCAACACGCCGGTGGCCATCAGCAATTGGATGAAAACCGCCGCGGGACAAACCAACTCCCCGGTCAATCCCAACGATCCCCAGGAAATCGAGCTCTCGCGCCTCATGAACGAGGACGACGCGGCTCAAGCCGAGGTGGACCGTTGGATCAAGGACAATGAAGCCTTCAAGGCGCAAGGCGTCGGAATCCCGGACGCCGCTTTGACCCTCAAAATTGAACAACGCCTCTCCTCGGTCCGTCAGGCCTACACCGAATTCCTCAAAAAACATCCCCAGCACAGCCGGGGGCGCATTGCTTTTGGCAGCTTCCTCAACGATATCGGAGAAGAATCGGAAGCCCGCGACGAGTGGATCAAAGCCCGTGACGCCGATCCCAAAAATCCAGCGGCCTGGAATAACCTGGCCAATTATTACGGCCACCGCGGCCCCGTCACCAACGCGTTCGTTCATTACGCCAAAGCCATCGAACTCTCCCCCAAAGAACCGGTGTATTACCGCAACTTTGCCACCACCCTCTTCCTCTTTCGCCGGGATGCGATGGAGTTTTTTCAGCTGAACGAACAACAGGTTTTCGATCGATCGCTGGAACTCTACCGCCTGGCCATGAGACTGGAACCCGGCAATTTCATCTACGCGTCCGACCTGGCCCAGACCTATTACGGAATCAAACCCTACCGCCCCGACGAAGCCCTGGCAGCATGGGATCTGGCCTTGTCGCTGACCCAGGATAATTTGGAGCGTGAAGGAGTTTACCTGCACCTGGCCCGTTGGGAAATCATCCGGGAACGATGGGACACCGCCCGCCAACATTTGAACCGCGTCACCAACGCGATGTACGCCGACTTGAAACAAAGGGTTTCCCGCAACCTCGAGGCAAAATCAAAGGCGGCCTCCGCCACCCATGCCGTTCCCCAGGCTCCCCCTCGGAATTGACCTGATCAATGGGCGGGTGATGCGTCGACAGAATTCTCCCGCGTTTGCTGGAACATGGACACGCTCTCCTCCCGCCAGCGGGAATATTGTTCGCCAAGGCCGAGGGCCAAAATATAGTCCAAATCGATCCCGCCAAATTCCTGCCCGGACAAATCTTTATGGTGTTCATGGTCCAGCGCGTTGGCCACATGCACCGCAATGACCGGACCCAGACTCCGATTCAGAGACTCGGATGGCGTATGATGAAAGGTCACCCCTTCGACCACCGGATTGGGCAATCCCCACAGCCCCAGCAGATAACCGCCAACCTCGGCATGAGAACAGCTGAACAGCTCTTTCTCCGCCTGCCACAAGGGCAGACGTTGCTCCCGCGAAAGCTTGAGGGCGTTCAGGTAGGGCTCGGGCAGATTCGCCGCCAGGATCAGTTTGCCGATATCGTGCAGGAGCCCCACGATAAACGCATGCTCCACCAATCCCAGATCCCGCTGTTCGGCGGTGCAAATCCGCTTCGCTAACACCCCCGTCTCCCAGGAGTGCGCCCACAGTCGTTCAAACCCAAAGGTCGCAATGGCCGCCTTGTCAAACAGGCTGAACACCTGAAGCGAAAGCACCAGCGCCTTGACCGTCTCCAATCCCAGGTAAATCGTCGCCTCGGTCGGATTGGTCACCTTCCACGGCAGTCCGAAATACGCCGAGTTCACCAGCTGTAAAATCTTGGCGCTCATGCCGGGATCCTTGGCCACGATTTCTCCCGCCCGCTGTAACGACGGATCATCCGCCCGCATTTCGCCCATCAGTTCCACGTAAAGACTCGGCAGGCTGGGAACCGATCGCATCTGCGACACCAATTTTTTGACTTTTTCATTCGTAATGCGATCAGACTGCGATACCGCCCGAGCCAGGGTCTCTATCAGCACCTGCGAGTCGCACGGCTTGAACAAAAACTGATGCGCCACCGAAAAGGCCTTCCGCAACGCCGGCTGGTCCGCCTGCCAGCACATCGTAATACGAGTGGTGTGCGGATATCGCAGCATCACCTCCCGCAGGAGTTGATCCCCCGACATTCCCGGCATGAACAGGTCGGCCACCACGACGTCAAATGTCATGCGGCTCAGGGCCTGCAACGCCTTCGATCCGCTGTCCGTAAACTCAATATACCAGTCGTTGCTCATGCCAATCAGCATGCGATGCAACGCCTGCAACACTTTCAGTTCGTCATCGACAAAAAGTATGCGCTTTTTCATGACCTGTCGCCGGTCTAACCGTGGTTAAAAGTCCGTCTTGCCAAAAGGAGCCGGGCTTGGCCCATCATCCGTTTTGCCTCGCCTTTCTCTACGCCCAACCGCATTCCCCCCGCCACACAAACCCTCTTCCCCCGCAAGCAGATGATATGCCATCCTGCCGCTTCAACCGGGGTTCGACCCGCTCCCGATGCGCTGTTGCCCAGCCCGAATGATTCCAATCAAGGCCGGCCTTCTGATATGGGCCTGCGAGACGCGCTCAGCCACATCGCCCCAGACTCCCTAGAACCCAGCCACTGTCCAAGATCCGGACAGGCCGAGACACTCGTGCCAATCCTAAGACACAGGCCTCAAACCACGATGAATTTCGAAGACATTCCCGGGCGGCAGACTGACGAACCTCGATCAGGTCCGATAACCCACCCGCACCCAAGGCTGTCGGTCCACGAGCGGCCTGGATGGACTTAAAGAATCCGCTTGTCCCCGCCGATGATCAAAGCGAAAGTAATGGAATGAGTCTTGACAAAGTTGACTTTCGGGAAATTCAAGCCATGAAGGCTCGGCGCGAGCCGGTGGCGGCCCTGACCGCCTATGATTATCCCATGACCCGCATGCTGGATGAGGCGGGCATTCCGCTCATTCTGGTGGGGGACTCCCTCGGCATGGTGATTCTTGGGTATCCCGACACCACTCACGTGACCCTGGAGGAGATGGAACATCATGTCCGGGCGGCCGCGCGAGCGCGTCCCCGGGCCTTGCTTGCCGCCGATCTGCCGTATCGCAGCTACGAAACCCCGGAACAAGCTGTCCAAAGCGCTCAACGACTGGTGACCGCCGGCGCCGAAGCCGTCAAGGCCGAAGGGGGACGCGACATCCTACCCCAAGTCGAGGCGATCGTGTCCGCGGGCATCCCCTATCTCGGGCACCTGGGCATGCTCCCGCAAAGCGTGCTCGTCGAAGGCGGTTATCACATCAAGGGTAAGGTCGATGCCGAAAGGGAACGATTGCTGGCCGACGCCGACGCCCTGGCCAACGCGGGCGCGTTCGGCATTGTCCTCGAACTGGTCTCCCCGCCGGTTGCGCGATTGATTACCGCCCGCATCCCGGTTCCCACCATCGGGATCGGCTCAGGCCCGGATTGTGACGGACAGATCCTGGTCACGCTGGATCTGGTGGGGCTGTTCCCTTGGTTCACCCCCCGATTCGTGAAGCCAAAAGTCAACGCCGCCGAACAAATTCGGCAGGCCGTCCAAACCTGGCATCGCACCCTCCCTCGCCCCGCCGCATCGACATAGATTATGGGCTCGCTTCCTCGGGACGAATCGAAGCGGAAGCATCCCATGGACCCAATCCCAGACATTCCATCAATATGAAAACTAAAATCATCCTCTCCTCGGTGCTGCTGCTCCTGCTGACATCCTTTTAGCAAACGGCGGCCCAACCTTCAGCGCCGCCGCGGTCATCATCGCCCCCCGAGGACGCCTTGGTTCACCGGGATCTGGCTTACGTGCCGGGCGGACACGAACGCCAAAAACTCGATCTGTACTTGCCGAAAGCGGGCACAGGTTTTCCGCTGATTTGTATTGCCGCAGGATCAGTGTCAGGCTATTTCTTCAATAAGAAAAACAAGGTTCAGCCAAACAAGGGATGATACGATCCAGTCCATCGTGTTGATTCTTCATTCTCTCGGCCATGAAAACTCAGACAACAGAAACAGTATCCTCGGCAGCCCATAGGATTGCTGCTCTCAAGTCGCACGCAACTCCAGGCTCGCCTTACGCCTTCACCCTCATCGAACTTCTCGTGGTGATTGCGATCATTGCGATCCTGGCTGGGATGTTATTGCCCGCCTTGGGGCGCGCGAAACAGAAAGCAACGAACGCAGCCTGCCTGAACAACCAGAAGCAACTCTTGATCGGTTCGCTGATGTATTCCGACGACAATTCCGATCGGTTCATCTACACGGTTCCCAGTGGAACACAGATTGGGAATCCGGCTGGCGGTTTCTGGCCCGGTCCCCACAATGACAATGGCGCCTACCAGGATTTGGCCGCGGGGATGACCAAGGAAAAAGCGCAGCGCTTCGTCGAGAATGGCATCCGCAAGGGCGCGCTGTACACTTACGTCAACAATCCGGGTTCGTATCATTGCCCTGGAGATTTGCGCAGCCGGCGTCTCATGCCGGGCAAAGGATACGCCTGGGACAGTTACTCCAAGGCCAACGGCATGAATGGTGGTGAGTGGCAAGGATCGACCACATCAGGATCGCAACCGACTTATGAGAAGGTCAGCTCTGTGGATGGTCCGGCCGAGGCGATGCTGTATCTCGAGGAAGCTGATCCGCGTGGGAATAACAAGGGCACCTGGGTGATCGATGTCAAACCGTCGCCCGGATGGGTTGATCCGTTCGCCATTTTCCACGGAAATGTTAGCACTATTGCCTTCGTCGATGGACACGCCGAGAGCCATCAGTGGCACGATCCCGGAGTGATCAAGGCTGCCAAGGACTCATCCGCGGGAAAGGAGAGCTTCTACTGGCAGGGTGGCAACGCCAAGAACACCGATTTCCAATGGGTTTATCAACGGTATAAGCACAGAAAATGGGCGCCGTTGTGAGTCGTTCCAGGCATGGATGCCGCGTAATCCGCGCAAACCTTGCTCCATTCAACCGCTCCACAGTCTGCTGCGGAGCGTTGTTCAAGCCGCGCAGAAATCTTCAGGAATTGTGTCTGATCCTTCTGGCTTACACGACGGCGTTGGCGGGAGAATATCCGAGGACCCGGGATCTCCCTGCGGACTCAAGACCCATAGATCGGCATGCGCTCGTCACCCGGCACAATGTTGTGCTGACCCACGCCGATCCCTTTGCGACGCTGCAGGTCGGAAACGGCGAGTTTGCTTTCGCTGTGGACATCACAGGATTGCAGACGTTTCCCGAAGAATACCAGAAAGGCATCCAGCTCGGAACGCAATCCCAGTGGGCCTGGGCAAGCGCGCCGAACCCGGAAAATTATCATATCGATGATGTCCTGAGTCCCTACGATGCCCACGGCCGGCAGGTAGTTTACGCGGATGGTTTGGGCAAACTGAATAACGCCGGGCGTCCCGACCGCGCCGCAAAAGCCAATGCCTGGCTCCGGGAAAACCCGCATCGACTGCAGCTGGGCCGTCTCGGCCTTATCCTCCGGCATGCGGACGGTTCAAACATCCGACTTGCCGAGTTACTCAACACCCAACAAACACTGGACTTGTGGTCGGGGATCATCGATAGCCGGTTTGAGTGCGACGGCCAATCCGTGCGGGTCCAGACGATCGCTCATCCAGAGCGCGACCTGATCGCCGTGCGTCTTGAATCATCCCTCGTCAGCAAAGGACAGGCGGGATTGGAATTCGAACGGTCGGCATCGGCCTCGAACTGCATCACAACACGGGTCTGTTCTCCCCGCCCAGCCGTGCGGTCCTGCAATGGCCGGGATTACATCACGGCGCCCCATTCAACCCGGTTGGAAGCGGTTTTGGCTTTCTCCCCTCAGACGATCGATGCGGGCGGTCTGCCATCCTTCCGGTCCACCCGTCGAGCGGCGGCAAAACATTGGCAGGCTTTCTGGCGCAAGGGAGGAGCGGTCGATTTGTCCGCCAGCCGGGATCCGCGCTGGCGGGAACTGGAACGTCGGATTGTTCTATCGCAATATCTCACCGCGATTCAATGCGCCGGCTCCCTGCCGCCGCAAGAAACCGGATTGGTTCAGAACAGTTGGCACGGCAAGTTCCACCTTGAAATGCATTGGTGGCACGCGGCCCACTTCGCCCTCTGGGGCCGACCCGAACTCTTGGAACGTTCCCTGAGCTGGTATCAGAGAATCCTCCCCGCTGCCCGCGACTTGGCCCGCCGAAATGGATACGCCGGCGCGCGCTGGCCCAAAATGGTCGGCCCGGAGGGAATCGACAGTCCCAGCCCGGTCGGTGGCTTTCTGATCTGGCAGCAAGCCCATCCGATTTATCTGGCTGAACTGCTGTGGCGCGCACACCCTCGCAAAGCGACCCTGAAAAAGTACCGAGAACTCGTGACTGCGACCGCGGAGTTCATGGCCAGTTACGCTGTCTGGGACGAACCAAGCCAGTGCTTTGTCCTGGGTCCGCCCCTAATCCCGGCCCAGGAAAGCTATGGTTCACTCCGCACCCGCGTCATGAATCCAACCTTCGAATTGGCCTATTGGCATTGGGGACTTCAGAAAGCCCAGGAATGGAGGGAAAGACTCGGCCTCCCCCGCGAATCCTTCTGGGACGATGTCTGCCGAGGACTGGCAAAACCTCATGGATCGGACGGACGCTATGATGCCATTTCTGTCACGCCATTCACGCTCACTCGGGACCATCCTTCGATGTTGCAGGCTTATGGTTTTCTTCCTTCCACGCCCCTCATTGACGTCTCATGGATGGGCCGGACTGTGGATTTTGTCCTCAAGGAATGGGACTGGCCATCGACCTGGGGCTGGGACTATCCAGTGCTCGCTATGACCCTGGCGCGACTCGGTCGGGGCGAGGATGCGGTCAACGCGCTGCTCATGGTCACGCCCAAGAATCGCTTCCTGACAAACGGACACAACTACCAACGTCCCAATTTGCCACTCTATCTGCCCGGCAACGGCGGTCTGCTCGCTGCCATTGCCATGATGACGGCCGGCTGGGACGGAGCCCCAGATCAATCCGCCCCCGGGTTTCCCGACAATGGCGATTGGTCAGTACATTGGGAAGGTCTTTCCCCCATGCCATAAAGATGAATATCTCGCACGGACCATTAATCATTGATCCTGCGGAGTGAACGGTTTCCGTTGCCCCCACCCGCAATTTCGAACATAGTCGATCCCACGTCCGATGAAAAAGTGTCCGTATTGCGCTGAGGCGATCCAGGACGAGGCCATCAAGTGCCGGTTCTGTGGCGAGCCCTTGGTCCCGCCCGTCATCGAGCAACGCCGATCGCCCTGGTACTACAGCGACATCGGCATTTTCATCCTGTTCCTCTGCGTGGGCCCCTTTGTGTTGCCGCTGGTCTGGTGGAATCCCCGATACCCGCTCCCGATCAAAATTGGGATCACCGTTCTCATCCTGATCCTCACCTGGCTGATGATCCTTTCGCTCTCGGCATCGCTCGCCAAACTCACCGAGTTATACCGTATGCTCCAAAATCCCGAGATCATGCCCTAAAACTCTCCACCCTCTTCCTGGCCTTCAGGATCTCCCCAAAAAGTGCATTCCCAAAACCGCAGAATCTCGTTCCCTCTTTGCTGATGGCCTCGGCCCAAATCCACCGCACGCTCGGCCCACTACGCCTCACTTTCGACCGAGATCCTGGCCGCCAGCCGATGGCTGTGACCGGGCTCAATCCCGCGGGCGTCAGCCAATGCATTCGTGGTCTCAATACAGATCATCCCTCGCCATTCGTCATCTCCGAAGTCCGACATGCGGGCAGCTTTTGCGATCCAGGGATTCCACACCACAGTGGACCGGCTGCCTTCCTTGGCAATCCGTACGCGGCGTCGCCAGCCGGGATCGATCAGGACGCAATCGGCCAGAGTATCGACGTAAACGCGATCGATTTCCGCGTGGACTTCGATCGGCTGATTCTCGGTCCCTTCCGCGGGGGGAGAAATCACCGTGTCCAAATACCGGCAATGCTCCAGGCCGTGAATTCGGACCCGGGTGATATCGCTCACCGCAAAATAACTGTGCAGGGCCGATTCGCATCGGATGGATTCCTCCCCCGTGTTATGCATGATCAAGGCCACCTCCAACTCCGAGGCGACGCGGACCTGAAGCCGGAGTTCGAAGGGATGAGGCCAGAGCGCGCGCGTTTCTTTGTGATCGCTGAGTTTGAGTTCGATCCGCGTGATGCCGTCGCTTGGGGCATCGGTTGCCACGACGTCCCAGAAGGAAATCCTGGCAAAGCCGTGCGCGGGCTTGCCGGGATTTTCGGGGTGCGGTCCAAACCAGGGCCAGCAGACGGGGATGCCCCCGCGAATCGGCGCGCCAGGTTGGAACCGGCTCTTCCCGCTCGTCCATAAAACGGGTCCGCCCCCGTGCGGTTGAAAGGCGATGACCTGTCCTCCCGCGAGAACTACTGTGGCGGAAGCCGAGGTATTCGTGATTTGAGCGACAATGAGATCGCCTTGTATTCGCACAAACTCAACGCGCCCCGGGATCGAATACCGGTCGTTCAAGAAGCACAGTTTATTCGAGGACATAAGTTTAAGGATCAAATCTCCGGGCTTGCAGTCCCCAAGTCAAGCGTTCTAAGCCCGACCAGGATCCGCATATATTAAGGCGCGTATAAGCAGCCCGAGATTTGGGCATGGTCGTTTGGACCGGCCTCACCGCCTCGCGGCCACCAGAGGGACTGAAGTCCGCGCTCCCGCCCCCCGGAAAAAACCCTCGCCGCAGGCCCCCCGCGCACTCCGACAGACTCTTCACCTGCCATCTTTTTCGCGAGTTTTGCCTTGGATAATGCTTGCGCAACAGCCCCCATTATCTCCACAATAAGTCATGAAGCCTTTTACAGCGGCAGTGGGTCTTGCCCTGTCTGGAGTGTTCTGGTTTTCTTCCCCGCCTGTCATTCGTGCCTCCGATGTTGCGGGGTACTCTCTCCTGAAGGGCCAGTTTCTCATTCAGACCGGGCCCGGCCAGTGGATCACAGATCCGTTGTTCGGTTACAGCCTCCTGGCCTCGGTGGAACTGACGGATTTTTACCTCGTCACAAATGCCTCCTTGAGTTTACCCGGGGGCGGTGAAGTTGCCATGGATGACTTGGGAGACTCTTGGGATTACCTCGACACCTTCAGCACCCTGTCGTCTTTGAATGCCGACTATGGCTGGGGCAATTACGTCTTCAACCTGTCCACAGTGAACGACGGGGATTACTCGTGCGAGCTCCGATTTCCATCAACGCCGCTTCCGCCCACGCCTCACCTGGTTAACTTTGCCGATGTCCAGGCTGTTCTCACCACCGCGCCTCTTGTTCTGAATTGGGACTTTGCGGCGCCGCCGGCGGAAGGCGACTTCGTGCAGGTCTACATCAACTTGGGCCATGGTGAAGTGTTTTCCACTCCCGATGTGGGGATGCCGGGGGCCCTGGATGCAACGGCCCGATTCGTCACGGTGCCTGCCGGCACTCTTGAGCCTGGCAATATTTATAGTTTGACTCTGGAAATTACCCGCCTGGTGTCCACCAATGCCACAACCTATCCGGAGGTCACCGGAGTGGCCGGAACGTTCAGTTCGACCTCGATAGATCTGATCACCCTCATGCCGCCGATCCTGAATCTTCCGTCGGGCCCGACAAACGGAATCATGACGATCGAGGTGCAGGCCGAACCGGGCGAGACGATTATCCTCCAGAGCTCCGATCTCCTGGACACCTGGCGCAACTTGGCAACGAACAGCCAGGACTCCGTCATCCGGGTATTCTCGATCCCTGTTGGACAGACGACCGCCGCCTTCTTCCGCGCCTACCAACCTTGATGCCGCATGGGACTTTTGCACCGCCGCGACTTTGTGGGGATGTTTATCGGACGCGAATCAGCCGCCGCCTTTGTCGGACAGTTCTTGTGAAGCGATTTTTTCCAGGACAAAGTGACAAATGAAGATTGCGGCAAGACCGAGTGCCGCCCTATGCTGCGGCCGTTTGACCAACATATGAAACCAACACTGAATCTGGGTTATATCCTGCTGATCAGCCTGGTCGCCGCCTTTGGCGGTTTTTTGTTTGGCTATGATACCGCCGTTGTTTCGGGCGCCATCGGTTTCTTGAAAACCCACTTTCAGTTGTCGGCGGAGCTCACCGGCTGGGCCGCCTCGAGCATGCTGGTCGGATGCATGGCGGGCGCCATGATCGGCGGACCGCTGGGCGATCGCTGGGGGCGCAAGCCGTGTCTGATCTTGTGCGCGGCGCTGTTTGCGATCTCTTCGCTGGCCTCGGCCATCCCCGCCACCCTCGCCCAATTTGCCTGGTCCCGATTTGCGGGCGGGGTCGCCATCGGCGCGGCCTCGATGCTTTCTCCCCTTTACATTGCCGAGATCGCCCCGGAGAAAATCCGGGGCACCCTGGTGGCGCTTTATCAACTGGCGATTGTCATCGGCATCCTGGTGGTGTTCTTCGTCAACCTGCAAATCCAGCGTCTGGGCGACGAGGCCTGGAATATCAACACGGGCTGGCGATGGATGTTCGCCTCCCTCGTGCTGCCGTCCGTGCTATTCGGCGTCTTTATGGCGGTGGTTCCGGAAAGCCCGCGCTGGCTTTTAAAAATGGGACATCGCGACCAGGCTCGACAAATCCTGGAGCGAATTGGGGGACCCGAGACGGCCACGCGCGAAATCGCGCAAATCGATCAGGCGCTCAAGCAGGAAGAAGGGCACTGGAGCGAACTGTTCACGACAGGCTACCGGCGCGCGCTGATCATTGGCATCGCCCTGGCGGTGTTTGGCCAATTCAGCGGCATCAACGCCATCATGTATTTCGCGCCGGAGATCTTCAAGGCGGCCGGTTCGGGCACCGACTCGGCCTTCGCGCAGACCGTGATTGTGGGCGTATTCAACCTGCTGTTCACTTTTGTGGCCATTTGGTTGGTGGATAAAGCGGGGCGCAAGCCGTTGCTCGTGGCAGGCACCATCGTTCAGGTGATCTCGTTGACTTTTGTGGGGACGATGCTGGCCGGGGGCCACAGCGGGATGCCCCTTTTGGTGGGCATCCTGGGTTTTGTGGCCGCCTTTGCCGTGGCCATGGGCCCCATTCCTTGGATTGTCAACTCCGAGATTTTTCCCACCAAATTGCGGGGACGCGCCATGTCCGTGGCAATTTTTTGCCTCTGGCTGGCCGATTGGATCGTCACCCAAACCTTCCCCATGCTGCGGGAAGGCATCGGACCGGCGAGGACTTTTTGGGTCTATGCCGGCTGCAGTCTCTTGAGCACCGTCTTCGTTGTCGTCATGGTCCCCGAGACTAAAGGCCGCACACTCGAGGAAATCGAGGCCAGTTGGCGAAAGCACTAGTGTGGTGCCTCTCAATCAACAATCATACCTACTCACGTCTCGACTGGTATTGTCAATGAGTTGAACTGACTCCAGTTCTTAACAGATAACTGGCGGGGGCAAACCCCTGGAGTTGCGTGGAAAAGGCCTTCTGCCTGATCCGGTGGGGCGCCCCTATCGCGCGGCCCCGCAAATCAATCGGTTGTGCCTGGGTGGCCTCGAGGGTGGATGGCAGCCGCACCGTGCACGACCCGGATTGTCCCGATTGTTCCCAGAGGCGCAAAACGAGGCCCTCTCCTTCGGGATTCGGTCCAAAAGCGGTGACCAGCACCCCCGGCCGGGAAACGGTGATCCCGCGTCCCAAAGGCGGCAGAGGTCCGCCGCCGCCCTCACCCACTGCGCCGAGAAGCGGCAGGCGCGCCTCCCAGGACGGTGTCACCAGAGCCTTGGCGGCTTCGGAATTGTCGATAGCCCAAATCCGAACCCGTGAGGTCCAGGTGCCCTCATTCCACAACCGAAAGTTGGTGCTCCATTGGTTGTTAAAAAGATTGACATAAACAGCGGAACGCACCGGTTTAAATTGGCGCGAATACTGCCAAAGACCCGGCGAATCCAGGCTGATCAAACCGGAGTCCAGGGGGCACAGGCCCAAACCGTGATCATCCGGATCGATCATATACATCCCGCTGTTCACACCGAAAACGTGGTGGTTTGATCCAGGGACCAGATCGGTTGCCGGATTCACGATCGCTCCGAGGCGCCCGAGGCCAAACCGGGGCGATTTCAGATTCGCGGAGAAACAAATCCATCCCGCTTCCGGCCATGGGTCCGCTGGCTTGCCGTGCAGGGTCACTTCGACATCCAAATACGGCAAATCGTGATACAGCACGAATCGCGTGGTGATGGGACAAGGCAGTCCGCCCTCGGCCGCGGCCTCGACCACGGCTGTGGCGGCCACGGGGCTGTCCTCATATCGAACCTGGCATCGCCTCGGAACGGCCTGGACATAGGGCGCTTCGGTGGCAGGCGGCAGGGGCGGTTTGCCAAGTTCAACCTGCCCCCAGTCGGCGTCGATCTTCACGTAGGCCTTGACATAGGCGGCGACCTGATCGGCATCGAATCGCTCGTAGAGGACCTGCCCCGGTCGATGACGGGCGCCTGGATCCACCAGTTCGCGTCCAGAGCGTTTATCCACCAGGGAACTCAGACAACCATTGGCAGAGTCAATTTCCATCTTGAACCATCGGTTTTCCATCGCATCTGCGTCCCGGCGCGGGGCGTGATGGCGGCTGGACTTCAGGTCTTCCTCGGGGACAAAGGCCCGATAACCCAGGCCCGGAACTTCGGGAGAGACAAACCTCAGAAAACCTGCGCCCTGCTCGACTGAAATCGCCTGTCCTCCGTCAACAGGCCTGAGGGCCTGAACACCGGAGAGCGTCGCATTACTGATCGTGACCAGGCCACCACGGTTCCACGGCAGAGGATTAAAGACAACAATCCGCGGGGCTTTAGCCTGGATGCCATTAGCCAGGCGTTGCATCCGATGTTCCAGCAAGGGCAGGAGGTGATTCTGGACATTGCGGATGTACGTCGAGTGTTCTTCCCAGGATGCCTCCATTTTTTTGAAGCGGCCTTCGGCGCGTTCGCGGCGCCAAGGATTTCCATAATGCCAATTCATGTTCTTTCCATAGGGGGTCACCCAACTCAAGGCGGCCCCCCACGTGTGTTCTCCGTAGAGGAGACTGTTTTCCCGAATCAACGCCAGATCCGAATCCGTGTCGGTCGTGACATTCCACAGTTGCAGCAAAGCGGTCAACGACTCGGTTGCGGGAATGAGAGGACGCAGATTCCGGGCGATTCGCGCGCCGATCGGATCGCTCAGCGGCCCATGAATCCAACTATCGGGCATGTCGCCGCGCACGACGGGGATCGGGGATTGCTCGGCGACAATGGCGTCGGCGAAATCCGAAAGTCGTCCGATTCGAACCCGAACCCCCGGGAGTTTGTCTGAGGCCTCTCGAAAAAGCTGCTGGACTTCTTCGGTCCGCGGGGGGCCGTGATTATCGCCGGTATGAATCAACGCGAGCCAGGTTTGGTAAGGCCAATCGACCGGGGGCATCAAACCCGTGCCGTAGCTTTCGGCGGTGTACATCGTCAGCACCCGGGAGCCATCGGGCCCCTCCCACCAAAAGAGCCGCGGCACATCGGGCGAGCGGCTGGCGGCATTGCATCCCAGATGAAGAAACTCCACGCCCGCCTGTTTGAGCACGGTAGGCCAGATCCAGCTGTGGCATGGCACATCCGTCATCTTGGCGTCACGCGGCAGATCGAGCGCGAGCCGGCGCGCCAACTGCGACGAGTAGCCCAGTCCCCAGGTGAGGTCTTCCAACTCCAACAACTCGGTGTGAAGGGTAAACGGCAAGGCGTGCGCATAAAAGCGCCCCTCCTGGAAGGCCCGCTGCACACTCGTCCGCCGTTCAAACGTCTGGCCCGGCCAATCCTCGAGGATTTTAAAGGCCGGCCAGCCCGGAACGGTCCAGACAAACTTTTGGCCCGCCGGCAGGTCTCGATTGCGTTCCGCCACCTCGAGGGCCTGGTCGATCATGGTTGTTCGGTAACGCGCGACAATGTTGCTGGCGAAATCGGTGTAGCCGATGTCGAAGTGCGTTTTAAAAACAACAATCACCTGCCGAACGGGACTCCTGGGCAATGTGCGAGATTCGGTTTGTGCTTGTATCGCGGACGTGGCCAAAAGCCACCCCCCCGCAAGGCAGAGAATCGTCGGGTTCAATTTGAAGGCCTGTTGTGGTGATGCGCTCCGGACACGTGCCTCTGGCAAACCAAGGCTCGCAGAGGGAATCACCGGTTGCGGCGGCTGGATGTCCGTTCCGACAACCAAAGCATATCGCGGTTGTTCGGCGAGGAGACATTCAGTTGGAGCTGGTTATTGTAGCGTGTCGGGGGCATGGTTCTTCCATCGACCCACTTCCGAATCTCCGCGTGCCCGTCGGCGAATGAAATCCCTGCCGCCCCGTTGTGGTAACTGGCGGGGAAATCGATAATCCGCGATGCGGCCGGAGATTCCACCATCATGTTGGCAAAACCACCCGCGTTAATGCTGTCCGGGTGCTCATCCAGCATCACGTAACACATGGCAGGCGCGGGATCGACAATGTCAGCGGTCTTATAATAAACCCGGTATTTCTTGGAGGTTGCATTTGCCCCGAAACCGGCCGGATCCAGCCAATCCCCGGGCCCAAAGGCCTGGCTCATGCCCATGCTGCGCACCCGCGGATACCGGCGCCCCCCAATGGTGACCGTGCTGCGATCTGCAGGACACCGATAGACGCTGACCTCGGTGAGATGATAAGCGAACTTGGACCGAAGTGGATCCCGCAAAGCGACGGTGTTTGTGTTGTCCCTGTTACTCCCGTTGAAATCGAGCCAGCCATCCACCCAGGCAGTCGGCTCCACCGGGCTTGTATAGCCGGAAGTGGCTGTCTTATCATTGTTATCATCCGTGTACAGATGCCAGACCAACTGAAGCTGCTTGAGATTGTTCATGCAAAAAATGCCCTGGGCTTTGGTCTTGGCCTTCGACAACGCGGGAAGCAGCATCCCCGCCAGAATGGCGATGATGGCAATGACCACCAGCAGTTCAATTAAGGTAAAGGCCCTGGACAATGACAAGGTTCGAGACGTTTTCATAAACGGACACACGCTTCATGGTTTACGCTGATCCTTCCTCTGGGTTCTTTCTGCCTGGGTAATATAAAATCCGATTCAACGAACATCACCCCATGCCCATGCCAGCTCCCGGTCTCTTCCGGGAATCGGTTTCAAGAACCCGAACGTCCAAAGCAACATAACATAATCCCCCCCCCATAGCACCATCAGAAACATCGCACTAATTGCTCCTTTGGGCACCCTCTCCCTGACCGCAAGAAATCCATAGCACATCCTCCCTGCGCCCGACGCCATTCAGTGGCCCGATCTCCCGTCATCCGCGGTGTTTCTGGCCTGATAAATGCTGCATTCAGGACGAATGATTTTCGCAGGCATGCAAAAAACCGGGTTTGATCGGGGCATTCAGAACGGGTGCCGTTGGCACTGCATTCCGAGTTTGGGGGATGATCCGGTCCGGAGCCTTCGCGAAACAGCAACTCCATAGCGGTCAATGCCCTGGTTCTACTTTGTGCCGGCCGCGTCTGATGATCTCTCCATGAATCACCACACTGAAATCGTGAAAAATAGAATTGCATCGTTGTTATCGGTCGTCATTTTTTGCCTGGTTGGTGTCG